>ENA-ORNW01001318-ORNW01001318.1-human-gut-metagenome-genome-assembly--contig:-NODE-1318-length-19393-cov-14.202348_pt1 | contig 19393 bp, 20 predicted proteins | sample MGYA00242121_ERZ509034 | MGnify/ENA primary metagenome ERZ509034 (study PRJEB26280, sample SAMEA2338689) | human gut metagenome | biome: human gut; feature: human-associated habitat; material: faeces... | reverse complement strand
AAACCTGTAATTAATAAACGTGTAATCAAAAATTTCCGCGACTCTTTCGCTATCAAAAAACCAGTATTGCCTTACATTGAAATTGTTCATGATCGTGTAATGCTTGAATTATTCCGCGGTTGTACTCGTGGTTGTCGCTTCTGTCAAGCTGGTATATCTTATCGTCCTGTACGTGAACGTACTGCTGACCGCTTACGCACTATCGCTAAAGAAATGCTCGATAATACTGGTTATAATGAAATGAGCCTCACTTCTTTAAGCTCTGCTGATTATACTTGCCTTGGTGAAATTGTAGATGACCTCATGGAAGATTATAAAAACGAACGTGTATCTTTCTCTTTACCATCTCTACGCATTGATAGTTTCTCCATTGATCTTGCTCACAAGATGCAACAAGTCCGTAAAAGTGGTTTGACTTTTGCTCCTGAAGCTGGTACACAAAGATTACGCGATGTAATCAATAAAGGTGTAACTGAAGAAAATCTTATGGAAGCAACAGGCGCTGCTTTCCGTCATGGCTGGAAAACAGTAAAACTTTACTTCATGATGGGTCTACCAACTGAAACTGATGAGGATATCATCGGCATTGCTGAACTTGGTGCCAAAGTTGCCAAATTATATCGCTATATCGCCAAACGCCGTGATATTCGCGTTACAGTCAGCGTATCTTGTTTTGTACCGAAACCATTTACGCCATTCCAATGGTTCCCGCAAAATACTCTCGAAGAGTTCCAACGTAAACAACAATTATTAAAATCTCATATCACTGATCGCTCTATTCAATTTAACTATCACACAGCTACAACTAGTATCTTAGAAGGTACTATCTCTCGTGGTGATAGACGTCTTAGCAAAGTAATCTATCAAGCATGGTTAGATGGAGCAAAATTTGATGGTTGGAGCGAAGAATTTAAATATGATGTTTGGATGAACGCTTTTGCAAAATGCAATATTAATCCATATTTTTATAATATGCGTGAATATAAATTTGATGAAAAACTTCCTTGGGAACATACTACTCCAGGTGTTAGCAAAAAATTCTTATTGCGTGAATACGAAAAAGCTACAAAAGGCGAATTGACTAGAGATTGTCGTCATGGTAATTGCAATACCTGTGGAATTTGCCCAACACTTGGCACTGACATGGATACTATTAAATAATTATCTATTAAGTTTATGGAGGCTTTTATTAAATGATAAAATATCGCTTAGAAATAACTAAAGGCGAGTCTGTAAGATATATTTCCCATCTTGATTTTGCATCTTTAATGCAACGTGCTATTTGCCGTGCACATCTTCCAGCTGCTTACTCAGAGGGCTTCAATCCTCATATGAAAATATCTTTTGCTTCTGCCTTATCTGTAGGCATAACAAGTGAAGCAGAATATATGGATTTAGAATTAAAAAAAGATATTTGCCAACCTGAGTTATTCGATAAACTCTCTAAAGCATTACCACCAGGAGTAAAACTTTTACGAGCTAAACAAATTGATATGCGTGCTAAAGCATTGATGTCCATCGTTGATGAAGGTTCTTATTTTATATCTTTACCTTGTAAAGATGATTTAAATACAATAACAAATGCAATTGAAAAATTTAATCAAGCAAAAGAAATTATCATTGTTCGTGAAACACCTAAAAAACGTAAAGAAATAGAAATCAAACAATATCTTCCTAAAGCTATGAAATATACTTTAAAAGATGATACTTTAAATATTTCTTTAAATATAAAAATCACATCTACTGGTACTACAAAACCAAATGAAGTCTTAGATGTATTAAAATTAAATATCGCTGTAGAAAATGCCTTAGTTTGTCGTACAGGATTATATCATCAAGGAAAAGCTTTAATAGATGTAGATTAAGAAAAAATCTCTTAATATATTTTATTAATATATTAAGAGATTTTCTTTATTCTTAATTTATTTCTAAACAAAAAAAGGATTTTCAAAAATTATCACGAAAATTAATAATATAAGAAATATGAAATAAAACTTTATGTCCTATCATAAGGAGGTTTTTTTTATGAGTAAAATTAATAAAATCCTAGTTCCTGTAGATGGTTCCGACAACGCTTGTAAAGCAGTTGACCAAGCAATTTCCTTAGCAGAAAAAGCTGGGGCATCTCTTGAATTTGTTTATGTATCTAGTCATATCAATGAACACATTCCTAGTGATATCGTTTTTGATCGCATTTGGGAAAAACTTCCAAAAAATGTTACTGCAACAAAACATGTAGAAACCGGTTCTCGTCCAAAAGCTATCATTCGTGTAGCTCAAGAAACTAATTCCGATATTATCATCATGGGTAGCCGTGGTCTTGGTATCTTTAAAGGTGCTCTTATCGGTAGTGTAAGTCAAAAAGTTATTGAAGATTCTCCTATTCCTGTAATGGTCGTAAAATAATCACAAATTATTTTTTAGTTAGGGGATTTTTCTGATGATTCAAGCTTATAAATCACATACACCAAAAATAGCCAAAACAGCATATGTTCATCCAAGTGCTGTAATCATCGGTGATGTTACTATTGGCGAATATTCTAATATTTGGCCTGGTGCTGTACTACGTGGAGATTTACAACCTATCGTTGTTGGTGATTATACAAATATTCAAGATAATGTAACCGTTCACGTAATGAGCAATGCACCTACTTATATTGGTAGCTATGTTACCATCGGCCATAATGCCGTTATTCATTGCAGTAAAGTCGGCGATAATACTCTAATCGGTATGGGCGCTATACTACTTGGATATGCTGAAATTGGTCATAATAGTGTAATTGGTGCAGGTTCTCTTGTTACCGAAAATAAAAAATTACCAAATAATTCCATGTTATTTGGCTCACCTGTAAAAGTAATCCGTGCTTTAAGAGAAGATGAAATTGAAGCACTTCATGTATCAGCTTTACATTATAAACTTTTAGCTGATGGATACAAAGAATAAAAATAGGAGTTGTCTTTTATGCGAGAAAGAACGTTGGTATTAATTAAACCTGATGCTGTAGTAAATTATCATATTGGAAATATTATCAGTCGTTATGAAAAAGAAAAATTTGATATTGTAGCTATGCGAATGCTTGAAATGGATGATTGCATAGCTTCCAAACATTATGCTGAACATGTGGGTAAACCTTATTATCAACGTTTAGTAGATTTTATGGCTTCAGATAGAATTGTCGCTCTAGTAGTCGAAGGTGAAAATGCTATCGAACGAGTTCGTGAAATCCATGGTAAAACAGATCCTACTTTAGCAAAACCAGGAACTATCCGCAGTGATTTTGCACTTTCTAAAACTGTAAACTCTGTTCATGCTTCTGATAGCCCTGCTAATGCAGAACGTGAAGTTCATGTATTTTTCAGTGAAACAGAAATCTATATACCTAACCATGATATCGACTTTAGCGTATATAATGGTGATTGATAAAAGGAGAAAATATGTCTATTTGTACAAAAACAGGGGATAAAGGCACTACATCTTTATTTACTGGAGAACGCGTTGCTAAAAATTCTTTACGTGTACAAGCTTATGGTACTGTTGATGAAGTCAGTTCTGCTCTCGGTCTAGCTAGAGCTTTTGCTCAAAAAGAAGAAGTTAAACAACTTTTATTAGAACTTGAGCAAACTAATCTAAAATTAATGGCTGATTTAGCTAGTATCACAGATAAATATTATATAAATAATGAAATCATTTCTAATATAGATCAAAAAATCGTTGAGTTTGAAGCTAAATTACCAGCATTGACTGCTTTTATCATGCCTGGTAATACTCAATCTGGAGCATTTTTAGATTTAGCACGTACTACTACGCGTAGAGCTGAACGTGAAGTTTTAACTTTAGCTGAAAAAGAAGCTATTAATGAGAATGTAAAAATTTATTTAAATCGTTTATCTGACCTTTGCTTCCTCCTCATGCGTGTCGAAGAAGAATTATAAACAAAAAATCCTATTGCTAAAAATTTTAAGCAATAGGATTTTTATTTTTGCATTAATATGGCTCTACTTTTGAGTAAATATTGTGTACATAAACCAATAAATGAACCTGTAATCATTGCTGATAATAATAGCCATGGTAAATACATCATAATTGCTAAAATCTTTGTTATAAATATTGCTACAATTATTTGCCCTATATTATGTGCACAAGCACCCAACATACTAACTATGAAAATATATTTTTCTCCCACTTTATCATGTAATATAGTCATTATTATAAAACAACAAATACCGCCAGCTAAACTATACATTATAGCCATAAGATTACCACTAAATACACTACCTAAAATAATTCTAGCCATCAGTACCAATAATGCTTCTTTTGCTCTATATCTATAAATTACATATAAAGTTACTATATTTGCTAAACCTAGTTTAATTCCTGGAAGTGGCAAAGGATTTGGTATCTGTAATTCTACAATAAATATACTCAGTGCTATCGCAGTCAATAAAGATAATTGCACTAATTTTTTTGTCTTCATCACTATCACCTAATTCGCCGTAGCATCAATTTTTTCATCATCATTTACATATTGAATTACTAAATGATTGGGCAAACATACTATAGGAGTAAATGCTGATTTTAAAATTCCCATATTTACACATGTTTTATCAGGACAATCAGCTTCAATTATGCTTATCTGTTTATCTTTTATTTGAATTATATTTTTATGACCTTGAAAATCTACCTGTATTAATTCATCTTCACTTTCATCTAAATCCAAAGTATAAATTATATTTCCATCTTGAATTATCTCCACTGTATTTGTTTTTTCGGCAAAATTATTTCTTAAACCAATAAAAACAGCAATAAATATAATCACCAAAACAATACATATTACTGATTTATTAATATTGTTCATAAAGTTACCACCACCATATGATAATCTTTATATTTATCTTGCAAAGTAAAACTATCAACTAATTTTTCAGTTATATATATTTTTTTATCATCAGTAATCAATATCATCTCAAATGCATCATTTTCATCTTTACTTTGCTTCCAATAATTAATGGCTTCATCTACTCCCATTACAAATAATGCTGTGGATAAAGCATCACCTAGTTTTCCTTGTTTCGTCACAATCGTTACGGAATTAATATGCTTATCTGCTGGTTTTCCTGTTTTTCCATCTAAAATATGCCAATATCGTTTATTATCTTCGCCGATAAAATATCGCTCATAATTTCCTGAAGTTACAATCGCACAATCCGCTAATCTTAAAATACCTATATAATCTTGACTATTAGGTGATTTAAGGCCAATAGTCCATAAATCACCATTTTGTTTTGTTCCCAATAATTGAACATTACCACCTAAGTTTATTAGGGCAGACGATATATTATTTTCCTTCAAAATTTTTATGATTTCATCACCTATATATCCTTTAGCTACTGCTCCTAAATCAATCTGCATACCTTCTGGCAGATATATTTGATTTTCTTTTAAACTGACTTTCCTATAATCTACATAATTTAATAAATCTTTTATTTTTGTTTCATCAGGTATTTGGTATTTTCCTGTAGTAAAGCCCCATTCTCTAAGCACTGGATATATAGTCAGTTCTAAAGCTCCGTTTGTCTTTTCTGCCATCTGTAAGGCAAATAAAACTACATTTTTAGTATCTTCACTTAACTTTATATTTTGTTCTTGATGATGATTTACTTTATAAATTTCACTATTTTCATCAGTAACTGATAATAATTTTACTAATTCATCTATTCTCGTTTTTATTTTCTCATTTAAATCTAATGGATATAGAGAAGGTTTTTCATATATCACCCATGAAATTTGCGTATCCATTGCTAAAATAGTATCTTTTTCTACTATCGTTTTATTTTCTATGAATATTTTATATGTACCAAAAATAAGAAAGGACAATATAATCACTACAAAAATATATAATTTTTTCTTCATCATTATCTGTCCTTTCTTATAAATTTATATTTAATAACCTAATCCATTTAACCATTCATCAACTTCATCTTGACTAGACTGTACATTTTCAGCTCTAATAGTTATACCGTCTATCACATTTGCCTTTGGTTCCATTTCTTTTATAGTATTTATAGTATTAGAAAAAGCACTACCACCAGAAGTATTAAATGGAATAATAGTCTTATTACTCAAATCATATTCATCAAAAAAACTATACATTGCCATTGGCATATCGCCCCACCAATTTGGATATCCTATGAAAATAGTATCATAATCATCTAAATTTGTTATATGATTTGCGAGCTCTGGACGAATATTATTTTCACGTTCTTGCTTTCCTTGATTAACTGTTTCATCATATGTTAATGGATATTTATTCACTGTCTGTACAGAAAACATATCGCCCTTTGTTTTTTCTTGAATAATATGTGCTACTATACCTGTATTGCCAGTATTTTCATTATTCCATTTTTGTATACTAGCACTAGCCGAAGCATCTACATCTTGTGGTAATTCACTATTTTCACCATAAGCAAAATACACTATCAACGGTTTTTTCGCATTTGTATTGCCCTCTGTTTGTACTTCTTCCATATTTGTTGAAACAACAGGTTGAGCATCTTGTGTATCTTTCACTTCTTCATTTGCACAGCCCACAGCTACTAAAGACATCAATGCCATTGACGTTAATATCATTGTTTTTTTCATAATTATTTTCCTTTCTTCTATTCCTATAAAAATCAAGAATATTCAAATATTTTTATTTAAAATATTAAAGCATCTGTCTTAGGTACTAAAATATTATCATAATTATTAATTTGATAATTTGCTTTCTCTATCATAGATTGTAAATTCGACATTTTTTTCAACAGTATTTGCTTAGATTTTATTAATAAATTTTTGCGTTCTTGATATGTATTATTGCCACATTTTGCCAAATTTATATACTCTATAATGTCATTTAAAGACATTCCACTATTCTTTAATATTTGAATAAATTTTATCCAATTAATAAAATTTTCATCATAATTACGTTTTCCACTACTATCTCTTGGTACATTAGGTAATAATCCTATTTTTTCATAATATCTTAAAGTATCTGCTGATAAACCCATTTCTTGTGATATTTCTCCAATAGTCATATTTATTTCCTCCTTATCACTTTCACTTATACTTATTCTTTTTTATTAAATAAATTACATAGTCTATACAATCTAAATTCTTTTGCATTTCATGAATTGCTTCTAATAATATAAATCTTTTTTTCTTCAAAAATTTTATCTGTTCACTTCTTTCAACTTTAGCTATACTTTCTAAAAAATGATTAATTTGTTTAAAATCTAATTCTCTTAATAAATCTAATTTTTCTAAAGAAATATTTCGATCTTTTTTTATTACTACCATATATACCACCAAAAAAATAATGTGAATGTAATTTAAATATTTTCTATCTCAACTTACATTCACATTATAAAATAAAAATCCAATATATGTCTAATACCTATTTTTAATATTATCGCATGCTTAAAAAGCATTGCATATATTCAATAAATTTTGTTGTAGCCAAATTAAAAGGTTGATGCCTTTTCCAAACTAAAACACTATTAGCTATCAGAGCTGGATATAGTGGTATACATTTTATCTCACTTTCATCTATAAATGGCAATGAGCCTTTAATAATTAAAGCATTTCCCAATCCTTTTTTTACCATAATACTTGCATTTGTACTCATATTACTTGTAAATGAAATACTCAATTTATCATAATATTTGCCAAACCAATGTGCTAATTCATTTTTTGCTTTTGGTCTACGTGCTAATATTATTTGTCTTTTACTCAATTGCTCTGCAGTAACAAAATCTTGCCTAGCTAATTCATCATCAGCTCTCATTACAGCACCCCATACTTCTTTTATCTGCAATCTAATATATTCATATTTTTCTATATTTACAGGCTCTAATAATAAACCAATATCAATTAAACCTTCATCTATTTTTTCTTTAATATCATCTGCATTTGCTGTATATAAATCATAAATAATAAGAGGATGCTTCTTCTTAAAACCAACTAATATATCTGCTAGTGTAGATACAGAACTTAATTCTCCACAGCCTAAGGAAATCACACCATCTAACATCTCATCTTGTTCATTTAATTCCTGTTCTGTCTTGTCCACTAAAGAAATTATTTCTTCTGCTCTACGTCTTAATAACATTCCTTCATTTGTTAAACTAATCTTTCTAGTTCCACGATCAAATAATTTTACACCAAGATCATCTTCTAATTGGGCTAATTGTCGACTCAATGTTGGCTGAGTAATATGTAATATATTCGCTGCTTTTGTTATATTTTCTTCCCTTACTACAGTTAAAAAATATTTTAATACTCTAAATTCCATAAAATTCACCTCACAATATAATTATATAAAAAAAATGCACTAGAAAAAATTCTAATGCATTTTTTATTTAAAATTTTATCTGATATACTAAAGATTTTACTACTGCATTTGTTAGATCTTTATCGTCCATATAATTAATTGCTGTTGAAGCTAAGAATAATTCCAATGCACTTATTTTTGTCAATCGTTGCACCTCATTAGCAACTAAATATCCCGCTGTTAACTTCAATGCTTGATCATCTTTTAAGTCATCTTTTAAATCATCAAACGCATTTGCACTGACAGTCATCGTAGACATCACCATAATACAAATAGTAACCAATAATATTTTTATTTTTGTCAAATATATACCTCCAAAGTCATAGTTTGTATATTATAACAAAAATAATCCTTTTAGTCTATAAAAATCATTAATAGATTATATATTTATTCATAATAATTTATTATCATTTTTCATTTAAAAACATATATATATATCCATTACTAATTTCATTTAAAACAACTTTTATTACTGTTAATCTCAAAATTAAATTTGCTGGATAGCTATACATTCTTATTCAAAAACAACCTTTGTTACTGTTAATCAATAAGTTGTCACCCGAAACAAAGCTATTGATCGGATTCAAAAACAACCTTTGTTACTGTTAATCAAAAATATGCCAATAAAAGGAGAATATAAAAACAAAATTCAAAAACAACCTTTGTTACTGTTAATCACCTGCTGTTGCTCCAGCAACTAAGCCTTGCATATTATTCAAAAACAATTTTTGTTAGTGTTAATCTTATATATATTCTTATCTTTTATTCTTCTTAACCAATTCAAAAACAATTTTTGTTAGTGTTAATCAGAAGAAGAAAAAAATGCAAACGGATTATATCACATTCAAAAACAATTTTTGTTAGTGTTAATCGCATTTGTATAATCTACATAATTTGGATCATAAATTATTCAAAAACAATTTTTGTTAGTGTTAATCTTTTGCCGTGTCCGCTTATGCCCAATGTGCCAATGGATTCAAAAACAATTTTTGTTAGTGTTAATCTTAATTTTTTTTCAAGGGGGTAATGCACAACCCCCTATTCAAAAACAATTTTTGTTAGTGTTAATCGAGGTAGCATAATTCGAGATATGGGATATAGCTAATTCAAAAACAATTTTTGTTAGTGTTAATCTAACTTCTTTATAATGGAAAACACTAAGCATTTATTATTCAAAAACAATTTTTGTTAGTGTTAATCTACAGCACTTGAAAGCCAAACAGGAAAGCAAGACCTATTCAAAAACAATTTTTGTTAGTGTTAATCAGATTACGCTTGGGAGGATTGCGGAGCCGTGTTCTATTCAAAAACAATTTTTGTTAGTGTTAATCGCTATTTCTGCACGCAAAAAACAATGTCCCAAAAAAATTCAAAAACAATTTTTGTTAGTGTTAATCATCTCCTTTTTTAAAATTTAATCTGCCACCCAATTGATTCAAAAACAATTTTTGTTAGTGTTAATCGACGTTCGTCCACTCTAAACATTAGAAAAAGAGCAAGATTCAAAAACAATTTTTGTTAGTGTTAATCTTTTTATAGTGCCAACACGCACCCGCCCGCTTGTAATTCAAAAACAATTTTTGTTAGTGTTAATCAAGTAAAGATGTAGGTAAATTATCTCCTATACCAAGATTCAAAAACAATTTTTGTTAGTGTTAATCCCAGGTCTTGGTGGTACATGCCACAATGGTGAACCAATTCAAAAACAATTTTTGTTAGTGTTAATCGTAAAAGAAATTAAAGCAAAACGTACAACTAAACGTATTCAAAAACAATTTTTGTTAGTGTTAATCAATAAATCTGTTAAATATTGAATATGTTCAAGAGTTATTCAAAAACAATTTTTGTTAGTGTTAATCTCTTGTTTTTAAAGGCTTTATATTTTATAATATAGCTCAAAAACATTGATATTTCAACATTCTAAGTAAAAATTACCAGGCATAATGCATTTATTTCTTTAATGAAAGAAATTTGCTATAACTCTTGTATTTATAAGGGTTTATATACATATACTTATTTTTATGCCTGGTAAAATTTAGTTTATAAAATCAAACTTTCTCCATTTTCTATATCTTTTTTACCTAAAATATCTTCACCAAATACATTATCATTCATTAATTTTATAATACAAACAAAATCTTCTTCATCTACTATAATTTTTTGTAGCTCTAACTTTAATTTCATTAATTTCGATGGTGTTATTTCTCCTCTAAATACTGAGTTTTGAAAATGTGATAAATATTTTTTACATATCTTAAATACTTTCTGTACTCTCTTTTCATTTACATCGTAAAATAAAAAAGCATAATTATAATTTATTTTTTTACTCATTCATCAATACCCTGCTTTCAATGAATATGGTATAAATTCTTTATCTTCCATAATAAATTTTATTAACTTATAACAATCTATCTTTATCATTGAATGATATGATGTCTTTTTCTTTAATTTTGGATGTTGCACTACTATTTCCATACGATTTTGAAAAGCTTTTAAAAATATGTTTCTACCTTCTTCATTTAATATGCAATAATTCACTTTTCTCTCAAAATGATTTTCTACTTTTATTTTTCTATTATTCACTAAATCAAAAATAGTTTTAAATACAATAACAGGTTTAAAAACTTCACTTATATCTAAACTTAAAGAAAATCTTCCTTCTGAAGGCTCATGCAAAAAACTTATTCGTTGATCTAAATGTGTTCTGTAAATAGCTGATATTGTCTTTGTATATAATAAAGTATTACCAAAAGATATCAATGCATTTATAGGATTATCTGGTGGTCTTTTTACTCGTTTATTCATAATAAAATCTTCAGGTAAAAAATATTTAAATGTACTATAAAATCTAAGCCATAAATCACCTTCAAATGCCATTATTTCTGGTATGGATTTCACCTCATTTACAGCTGAATAAAATTGTGTTTTTATCCAGTCTAATACTTCTTTTACCTCTTTTTTATCATGCTTATAATAGTGATACAAAACTTCATAAATATTAATACCAATTCCTTTTACAATTGCTCTTGCTACAGTCAAACGCTCTGTATTAAATTTCTCAACTTGCTTCACTAACAATTTTCCGCTCATATATTTTTTTCTTGGATAAAAAGTGCCACTATAGTTACCATAATAATTAAAGAAATGAACTATTATATTTTTCTGTGCTAAAAAATCCAATAATTTACTATTAATACTTACTTCATTAAAACAGTATATTTCTTTAACATTCTCTACAGGAATATATATATGTTTTTTCTCATTTTTAAAACATAAAGAATTATCTTTTCGACTCAATTCACCTATAGATGCAATACACTTTGTACTACCCATAATATCACGTCTTTCTCCGAACAAAAATCTTAAATATAACAATACTCATAATAAGCACATTTTTTACAACTGCTTTTACCTAAAACTGGTGGTACTTCATCACATTTTAGTAATTCATCAATGGCTTTTACATATTTTTTTAACATAATTTCTATCTCTGGAGTTAATTCTAAAATCATCGTCTTCTTAATAGTCTTTTTCTTTTCAATAAATTCTAATTTTCCTTTCCGCACAATTCCTTTATCTTTTAATATCTTCAAATACAATAGTAATTGCCATTTACAAGCTTCAATATCTGCATCAGATTTTTTAACTTCTGTCAAATATTCTTTAGTTAATTTATCTAATTTAATATTATCTAAGGCTATTTCTGTATTTTCATTATCCGCTCGTTCTTCATGAAGAATTTTACCTATATTTACCGTTTCACTATTATCTTCTAAATTTATCCGATTTCCAAATAAATAGCATTGTCTAGGACAATGAATATAATAATTCATCAAAGTTCCGTTCACTTTCATTTTTGATACCTTCTTTATCTCATATAAAATCTATACCTCCCACACCTTGTAACAGCTCTCTATTAAATTTATCTTTTTTAAAATATTTATCACCATCTTCTATATAAATTATATTACCCATTTTATCATTATATTCTTTTAGCTCTAAGTTTGATTTATTAACTTGATATATAAAATAATTCATTTTACTTGTTATTATAGACATTTTTACTTTCCACTCTGCATAATCCATAGAATTTTTCATTTTCCATAAATTTACATATTGCTTCCAAATCTCTTTACCATCTATCAAATCACCATTAATATCTACAATTTTTCTAGCTAAATAAACCTGTACTATATTTTTATCTTCATCAATCAATTTCATATGTTTATCTATATATTCATAGTTTAAATCAGCTATAGATCCTAAAAAATCTTTAATATAGGCTTTATTATTATTTTTAGTTACATCTAAAATCTTATTATAATAATCACCAAAATTTTTATTAATAAGAATTTCTCTCATATTTTCTTCTTCTAACGTAAATTCACTATCTACTCTAATATCATTTTTATAGATATCTTTAGCATCATCAATTTGAAAAAAATATGTTATTCCTTTCCTTTTGCATGAACGATTTATTCTACCTATAAATTGTTCTTCACTATCCAATTTAGATATATTTTTATAACCAATATCCATATCTATATCTACACCAGCTTCAATAACTTGTGTTGCTACTAAAACTATAGTATCTTCTGTTTGCTTTATTTTATCCAAAATTCTTTTACGTTCAGCTAAACTATCATCTCCAGATAAATACTCAATTTTTATATTTTTTTCTCTAAAGTATTCATCTTCCACTAGATACAACCAAAAGTCATTAGCTGTTCGTTTTTTTATAAATTCAATTAAAATCTTTTTATCTGTATCTAAATGCTCTTTTAAATGTTCCTTTAATTGATTAAATTTATCATCAACTTTAGTATCTAATAAATCATAATTTAACTGAACACGATTTTTGAAACAATCTATTTTAAAAAATTTATTAGAATTCTTTAGTAAAAATATTGCCTCTGATTGACCTTGAGATAATCTATCTAAATTAGGCAATGTAGCTGACATAATAATAATTTTCATATTAAATAAATTAGACAATGATTTTAAAAAGTATATTATTTCTGTCCATATACTATTTTTATAACTTTGAATTTCATCTAATACTATTACACTATTTATTAACTGATAAAAACCGAATAAATTTTGTTGACTTTCTCCAAATATAGTATTAAATAAACTAACATGTGTTGATAAAATCATAGGATAATTCAAAAATTGCCTGTCTAACAAAGATTGCCTATAAACATTTTTTTCGTTATTTTCATCAGGTTCATCATTTTCAGATATTATATTTCCTTTACAATCTACATGTTTTAATTTTATTGGTGTTAATGAATTTATTACAGCAATTTTTGAAATAATATTCTCTTTCTTTCCAAAAATATTTTCTAACGTATCTAAATTTTGTTCTACTAAGGTATTAAAAGGATAAATCCAAAAAATCTTACATAAATCTTTATTCCAAGACATCAATTTAAAACTTAAATTCATTGCTGTATTACTTTTACCACTACCTGTTGGAGCCTCTAAATAAAACATATTTTCTTGATAATTATTTTTTATTTGTTCTTCAGCTTCACAAAAAATTTCACTACGTAATATATTTATATTTGTAACTTTATTTAAATTCTCCATAGACATAGGATAATTTTCATTTTGATATTTACGAATATTTTTCATTAAATCTGTATTTTCATAAACATTTATCCAATCTTGAATATTATTTAAATCATCAACTTCATTAAAAGAGCCACCGTTCATAAACTCCGAAGTTGCATAATAATCACTTGCTACTAATAAAGAATATAACCAACGTATATATATATATAAATATATACTTCTACCTACTTTTTCAGCATCTTTATCTACTTTGTTCAAATTTCTAAACATATCGTCTATATCAGATTCTATAAAATCTACCTTAACTGAATAAATATCTTCATTATTTACAATTTGTTTTAGTTTAAAAAAATACGTATCATCATCTAATTTTATAAGCTTAGTAAATTCTGTTAAACTTCCTAATCCACTATGATGTCTAGCTATAATATATCCATTATATAAAACGAATTCTGCCAATAAATTTATAATCTCGTCTTCATTTTTTTCGTCATAAACAAGTTTTCTACAATAATCCATATAAAACATTGATGATAAAAAAGAATGATGTGTATTTACAAATGCTTTATTTTCCTTAAAATCATTAACGTTTAATTTCATCAATTGAAAATTTGGATTTACTTTCCCTATGTCATGAAAAATAGGTATTGCCATAATAATTTGTTTTAATAAATCTTTAGCTTTATTTTTTAACTCATTATTAATATTTTCTTTTTGCCAAAAAACATCACAAAATCTATCAAAAATTTCATCTGAATTTTTACTTTGCCAAAATTTTATAAAATACTTGTTTGTTAATTCAGTATGTGCTAGTAAGGTTTCATATACTATCTCATTATCTTTAGATTTTTTATGAGCCTTGTATCGATTTATATTTTTAACTAAATTTTTTAAGATATCCGCTTCCATAAACAATCTCCTTTCTAAATTTAATTTAATAAACAACACTTGTTTCCATTAATCGTTTATAATATTTTAATCAATAAAATACTATATTTTTTCTTTTTTTAGCTTCTATTGTTTCTTTATTATCTTGATTTAATATTGAATATACTTGTTTGCCATCTAAAAATTTAACAAAACCATTTGTATATACAAATCTTTCTAATTTATAATTATTTACTTCTGCATCAATATTTTTTGGTAATGCTTCTTCATATTTAAATCGACTATATAATTCAATTTCATCTTCACTCAAAATTTTTCTTAATTGTCTAGAATTTTTTTCTATAAACTCTATATTATCTTTCTCCATAAAACTATCAATTCTATAATCATCTTGTATTACAAGTTGAGCTTCTTCCACGCCTAAATACTCAATATCTGCAAAATGATCATTTGTTCCTAAATATGGATAAAATTCACATTTATGATTTTGTATAGCCTCTTTGATTTTTTTAGCTTCCTCACAATCTAACAAAATACAAATTTCCCATTTAGGATTTTCAAGCCATTGTTCTTTTACTATCAAGTTTCCGCCCTGTTCTTTAGAAGCATAACCAACAGAATTATTAAATATCTGTATTTTTTTAGAGATAATACCTTTATTATTTAAAGGCAAAATAGCAATCTTCAAATTTTTTAGTTTCTTATAGAATTCAGGATACGATGACTCTAATTTCCCTTTTTTCTTTTTATTAGACAAAATATCTTGCATTTGACTGTAACCTTTATATCCTAAGATAGCTCCTAAAATGCCTAATAAAGCCACTCTATGAATATTGCCATACGTAAAATAACAATACGTATTCACTTCAGGCTTTTTAAAAAAAGCACTCTTTCCACTGAGTTTAAATTTTAAAATTTCCATTTATTGCACCTCTTTAGAGGTTATGATATTAAAGTATTTAGCAAATTTCATATCTTTATTTGCTAATTTTGTAGTATATGGATTGTAATAAATTTCTACAGATTTAATCTGCTGACTCATATCATTTAATATATCCGCCAAATTTTTTAAATCTATAACATTAATATTTTTATCTTTAATATCTTTAAGGTCTTTATCTTCAATGTTTTTATTTTCTTCATCTTCATCCTTTGAGAAAGTTACATATTCAGATAAATTAGGTAAATAAATATCACTTTGCGTTTCTACAAAAACAGCAAATTCATTTTCACAACCTACTTTGGAATTTGTTGCAAATGCTGTGGCAGATACTAATGCTGTACGCTTAAAATTTTGATAATCTTCTTCTGTATAACCTTCTGTAACACCTAAATCTACTAATTCTTTATAAGCAAGTGGATTAATTACAAATGGATAAAAATAATGTGCTTCATTACTTGTTATTTTTGTACCCAATGTAGAATTTTGAGCATCTTTTACTTCAATATCATCTTCTGATAAATTATTCGCCTTAGCTTTAGCTTTTGCTTTTACTTCATTTTTCTCTTTTGCTTTTGCATCTTTAAATGGAGATAAAATGTCCTGTTCTTCTGCATTAGTATCAATATATTTGTTAAATCCTTGACCAATTTGTACTACACCAGTAATGGCAATATTACAGCCAGCTTCCGCAAAAGTTGCACCAAAATTTTTTACATCTACTGCTGTCATTAAATTAGTCAAAACCTTTTTTACATCTTTTAAATCATCTTCACCAAATAATAATTCATAACGTTCTTTTAAAGTTCTAGGTGTTAAATTTATAGAACCATCCTTTCCTTTTTCTCCAAATGCTAATGATTTAATATATAAAACATTTTGTTCTTCATTATCCCACATCTTTTTCATTGGATATTTTAATGCCTTATCACTACCAAATACATTACCATCACTTGTTGATTTTGGATAACCTGAAAAATCTGCATTCCAATTTCCCATAATTGAAGAAATACCTAAAATACCATATACACGCTTATTCATAGTTTTATTTTCCATTTTTATATCCTCCTAAAACTGTATTAGTTCTCATTAAATTATATTAGTTCTCATTTTAAACATTCTTTGCATTACTTTTTAATAATATATTTTCATCTAAATAGCCAAATAAAATCATTTCTTGATTTACTTTGTTTTGAGGCTTATAGCCTAAAATCATTGCATATAGCTTTTTCATATTATAATTATGGATAGATATATCATAATTATATTTTTTATATAACTGAAATAATCTCATCTTTATAATGTTATCACGCTTAGCATTAAGTACTGGATTTATCATAGATTGCATTCTCTTACCAGCTCTGCTTTTAAAAATAAAATATGATAATAATTGCCCTACTGCATAATAATATTCTTTATCATCACTAGGCATTATCAAATCCTCTTTAGACATAATTTTTTCTTTTACGCTTGTTCTAATTTTTGTTGCTATATCAGCCATTGTATCTCCTCCTTGTTCTTTTTTCATTTTAAGAAAATAATCCTTTAATGACCAATGCAAATTCAATTGTGATTTAGGTCTTAAGTTATATTTATCTTCATTTCGTATTGAATTTTTTATTAAATCTAAAGCAAATTTTTCTTCTGCTTTACTAAAATTATTATCAATTCCTTTATAAACCCAATCAAAAATTATATTACGATACATAATAATATTTTGTCTTAACACACTATCTTTTATACTCATATCATTTGCATCTATAAAATAATTTGTTCTCAAAAATTTTGAAAAAAATATTTCATTAATTAATGTACCAATACTTGTTCGTTTATCATAAACGCCATACTTCTTAGCAAATTCAGGTAATTTATCTTCTTTAATATCAATACTTATAAACTTCACATATTCAAAATTTGTTTTTAATCTATTTTGATAATCCACTATATTATCTTGAATCTGAATTTCTAATTCTTTGCCCTTTTGAATACGTAAATAATTTCCTGAAGCCATTCCATCAAAATCATCGCGTTCGTCTTGATCACTATATGCTTTAATTCTATAATTTTTCGTATCTATATAAATATTATTTTTACCATTAGCAGCAAAATTCATTAAATACTCAAAAAATTGTTTTTGCAAAATAGCTTTATTTATATCTACTAAATAAGCAGCAGGAGTTTTTCTTGTCTTTATAGCTAAAAATGGTTTTTTAGCATTCATTCCCATATTATTATCTGGAATACCTTGTATTTTCCCCTCAACTTCTACATTATAATCATTACTATTATAGATGTTAGGGAAAATATATCTATTATCTTCTTGAATAAATAACTCTCTATTCTTCTTATTATCTTCTTCACCTACTTCAAAAACTTCAAAGAAAATTTTAAGATATTCTTTTTTTCCTAAATCAACATTTATTAATTTATCAATAGAAAAGATATGCTGTTTTATCCACCTTCTGCATCTTTCTAATAATTCTACATCTACAGCACTATGCTCTTCTTCAAATTTTTGATAAATCTTACTTGCTTCTTTAGATTTCTTATATTTTTTCTCTAAAGGATTTTTTAAAGTATCATAATAATTATCAATAATAGTTTCTGTTAATTTAGACGTAATACTTTCTTTTTTCACTGCAAATGATAAATAGTTATTAGAATGAATTACTTTTTTGCTATCCACTGGCTTATTCATAGAAATCAATTTACTATGATAATCATAAAAACATATCTCTTTAAAATAACTACCTTTTACTACAGCCTCACTCGTTCCTCGTTTTTTCTTATCAAGTTTTATATCTTGATAATTTTTTATCTTACCTTCAGCATCTACAATTATATAAGAACCATCTGCTGGTATATATTCGTCCAAGATAAGATTATTATCATAGTCTAATTCTCTTTTAAATACTTCTAAACATTCTTCAAACATAAAATTCCTCCTTTCTTTTAAATAAAGTTATAACCAACGATAATTCAAAAATCCACAGCCACGAGCGTTCATTTCCCCCAGACCAACACCTAAAGCAAAATACCATAAATCTTGAGCACGCTTATTATCTGCCACTTGTATTTGAACTTTATCGCCCAATAATTTTATACTTTTATATTCCATAGCAATTGGCTTTTTATTTTTAAGTTCTATCACAGTGTATAAGTCAAAGTCTTCATCAATTTTTTCTTGATGATAAGCATTCCATTTTTTGATTAAATTAACTTTTAATCTTTGCTCAAATTCTGCAAAACTTATAGCCTCTTTCCAATAACCTTTTTCCGTTTTTATAATCATAGGTGTAAGCGTATACACTGTTTCTAATATTTTCTTTGGTAACACTCTTATTTCCGCTACTAATCCTTTAATTTCTTTAGTATGATTATCAACACATACTAGCTTAAAATACTTTGCTAATTCTAAATCTACAGTACGTATAGTCAAAGTATATATCTTTCCTTTTTTATAAACCTGATCTTTTTCTACTGGATATAACTGATCATAGCAATAATTTTTGTAACTATTCTGTTCATGAAAATTTAACCACTTCTCATCAGTTTTAAAACCCGAATCAATAAAAGCTGTTATCTTTTCTTGAATTTTATTAATAGCAATATCTTCTAA
>ENA-ORNW01001317-ORNW01001317.1-human-gut-metagenome-genome-assembly--contig:-NODE-1317-length-19418-cov-8.654599_pt1 | contig 19418 bp, 19 predicted proteins | sample MGYA00242121_ERZ509034 | MGnify/ENA primary metagenome ERZ509034 (study PRJEB26280, sample SAMEA2338689) | human gut metagenome | biome: human gut; feature: human-associated habitat; material: faeces... | reverse complement strand
CGGGCGTGTATGCCCAAAGGCTCTGCACGATGCAGAGCCAACAAAGCATACACAGTCCTTCACCGAGGGGAAAGGGTTAGGGTTAGAGAGTTTGCTCTATTTTTAAAAAATAAACTTTTTCTACAAGCTAAACGGGCGGCACGTCCGCCCGTTATTTTTAAATTCCGATAAAGGTATCACTATGCATTTTACTTACACAGATAAAGACATCCTTGACGGCAGATTTGAATTCAGGCAGAGCGGTACGTTTCGGGTACTGTCACAGTTTGCTCAGCTGAAAATAGCAATAGCGTGTATCTTTGAAGTGATGTTCGCCCTGTATACTCTCAGCGTATTATTTAACGGAGGCGCAGCATCAAATAACACATCAATCATAATAATCAAAATTGCTCTCGCTGTAATTCTGCCGATACTGCCGATATGGTATATACTCATAGTTGCAGGCGGCGAACAGCAGTACAGCTACTACGCCGATGAACGTCTTATGCGTATAGCAAATAAACGCCATACCTATATTTTCAGGTACTCGGACATAGAAAACGTGACCTACAAGCCTATGACCTTGTTTACAAAGCAAAAAGGCTATACTGTTACTGTTACGACAAAAAATACCACGCTGTTCTTCCGTTATATCATGCCGTCATGCGCAGAATTTTTCACCATAGAGTCCACACCGTTCTATATTCTTCAACATCCGCCGATAAAAGCGGAAGAAAGGAAAGACCGATGAAAAAAGCACTATTATTGATTTACACCGCATCAATTCTTGCAGGAATGTGCGGTTGCTCCAAAACGATTGAAAATCCCCCTTACTTCACTCCAAAAAATCAGACCACATCATCAACGACCCCGGTTCCCCAGACGGTGACACCTCAGACCACCGCAGTAACTACTGCGGCAACATCAACGCAAACAACAAAAGCGGAAACAACAACCGCAAAGCCCGAAACCTCGAACACGTCAATTACAGACAAGTCCGAAACAAAAAAACCGTCCCCTGCCCCTGCAAAGTATACCCCTGTAGGAAGTCTTGTCAAACATAAAGTAAACAAATTCTCTCTGATGTACGATGACGGAGTATACTTCAATACCGGCATCAGCGAATATGAAGAAGATAAAAACGAGCTTTATCTTGTACATTATTCCGATGACGGCGAGGTCACATCTAATATCGTTGCTATGTGCAGTGATGAGGACGAAGATACTAAAGGCAGATCGGTAGCCGAGATCGGCGAGGAATTTATGAGCTATTACGCCGTCGGTGATAATGTCGATTCATCGACCAAGAGTATGATAAAAATAGGCAACACCGATGCATTTTACGCAACTGTAAAATCTTCGGACGGAGATTTTTCGGTTGCCGCAACACAGCACATATATTTTGCCCGCCACGGCAATAAAGTGTACACCTTGATAGCACTGCACCTTGACGATAACGAAAAAGCTGTCACAAAGGCGCTTGAATACACGCTCGGGTCAATGTCGTTTGACAATTCGGTAAACACATGACAGCAGAGTCAAAGTCATTATCTGCCTCATTGACCGCTCCGAAGCTGCCCGATAATCTTTTTACGGTAACAGATATTGATGCTGAGCTTTCAAAAGTGCGTGATGACGAATCGGATTTTATTGCGGCGGATTTTTCGAGGCTGATATGTGCCGAAACAGATTTTTCAGCCATCTGTTTCAGAAACTGCCTGTTCCACGGATGCCGCTTTACAGCCTGCGATTTTTCCGGATGCACTTTTATAGATTGCGTTTTCAAGGGCTGCGATATTTCGAACAGCGATTTTTCCGAAAGCTATTTCAAAGCCTGCTCGTTCATCTCCTGTAAAGCGGTCGGAACAGCTTTCAAATACTCGTTTTATAAAAACGTCAGCTTTGACGGCGGCAGCTTTGAGTTGTCGGATTTTCAGCGTTCAAAACTGCAATCGGTAGCTGTGACAGATACCGACTTCTCCTCCGCTCTGTTTTCTTCTTGCGAGATAAAACAGACGGAGCTTAAAAACGTTACGCTGGCAAGGTCTGTGTTTTTCGGCACAAAGCTCGCAGGGCTTGACTTCACCTCCTGTAATATCGAAGGTCTTACCGTTTCCGATACGGGAGCGGAGCTAAAAGGCGCAAAGGTCGATGTGTGGCAGGCGGCAATGTTCGCAAAGCTGCTTGGCCTTATCATCGAATAATGAATAAATCAAAAGAAAGAAAGGTATTTTTAATATGAACGTACTTGTAATAGGCGGAGGCGGCAGAGAACACGCCATAATAACAGCCCTTGCAAAATCTAAGAAGGTAGACAAGCTGTATGCCGCACCCGGCAACGGCGGTATCTCGAAATATGCCGAATGCTTTAATGTAAAAGCAACCGATATTGACGGCTGTGTCGAGCTTGCAAAGAAGCTCAGACCCGACTATGTATTCGTAGCCCCCGACGATCCGCTGGTTATGGGTATGGTGGACAAGCTCAACGCAGAGGGCTTCAAGACCTTCGGACCCAGAGCAAATGCCGCTATTCTTGAGGGCAGTAAGGTTTTCTCAAAGGCTCTGATGAAGAAGTACAACATTCCCACTGCGGCTTACGAAACCTTCACAGACGCAGACGAGGCTATAGCATATATCAAAAAGCAGAACAGCTTCCCTGCCGTTATCAAGTGTGACGGTCTTGCACTCGGCAAGGGCGTTATAATCGCAAAGGACGAGCAGGAAGCAGAAAACGCAGTACGTTCAATGCTCCTTGACGGAAAATTCGGCAAATCCGGCAGTGAAATAGTTGTCGAGGAATTTATGACAGGCCCCGAGGTAACCGTTCTTGCGTTCACAGACGGCAAGACAGTAAAGCCTATGATAAGCTCTATGGATCACAAGCGTGCTTATGACAACGATGAGGGTCTTAACACAGGCGGAATGGGTACGATAGCACCCAACCCCCTCTACACCCCCGATAAACAGCAGGAATGTATGGAAAAGATATTCCTGCCTACTATAAAGGCTATGGCGGCTGAGGGCAGACCGTTCAAGGGTTGCCTCTACTTCGGTCTTATGCTCACCCCGAACGGTGCAAAGGTGATTGAATACAACTGCCGCTTCGGTGATCCCGAAACGCAGGTGGTACTCCCCTTGCTTGAAACTGATATTATGGATATAATCGAAGCTGTCTGGGAAGAAAAACTCGATGCACTTGATATAAAGTGGAGCGATAAATCGTGCGCCTGCGTTGTAATGGCAAGCGGCGGCTACCCCGAAAAGTATGAAACAGGCAAGGTGATAAGCGGACTTGACGAAAACGGTCAGTGCGAGGGTGCATTCGTTTACCACGCAGGCACAAAGCTGAAGGACGGAAAGTTCCTTACGGCAGGAGGACGTGTTCTCGGTATTACCGCTTACGGCGATACATTAAAGGAAGCACTCGACACAGCTTATAAGGCAGTAGATACGATCAGCTTTGAAAAGGCGCATTACCGCCATGATATAGGAAAAAAAGCTCTTTCCGCTTTAAAATAATTCCCGAAAACACTTGCATTTCATTTCCTTTTATGTTATAATAGCATTTGCGTGTTAGAATAATTTTGGGTTTGTACGATAAACATCTCGGACTTACCCGTATTCCTATAAGGAGGACATATAAATGGGAATATTAGAAATAATCAGTGCTATTGTTCTGATTGTTGCCTGTGTTTTCATAGTACTCGTGGTACTTATGCAGGATACAAAGCAGGGTATGTCGCAGACGATTACAGGCGGTAGTGCAGACAACTATTATCAGAGAAATTCAGGCCGTTCGAACGAGGCTAAGCTGAACAGGCTTACAAAGATTGCCGCAGTGATTTTCTTTGTTGTGGCTCTCGTTGTTAACTTCATCGTTATGTACAGCGGTAACTTCAACAAGTCGAATAATTCTTCGACAACAAGCTCCGCAACATCATCTGTAACATCTTCCGTTACAAGTGACGATTCGTCAGCTTCATCGGCATCTTCCGATGCTTCATCGACAGATTCTTCCGCTTCTTCATCTGACGCTTCTTCTGCTGATTCCTCAGTAGCTGAATCCTCATCTGAAACAAGCACAGAAACATCTGCAGAATAATTAATACTTTTAAAAGCTGTCGCACTGCGGCAGCTTTTTTTTGTATATGCCTGATTGTTCCGGCAACGTTCGCCGGATATAAGTAAATGCTGAGCTGTTGAAAAAAACACCCTGTTATGATACAATATGATCAATGATTATTAAAAGCAACTTACAGACAAATCGGAATTCGGAGTGATAATATGAGTCTTTTCAATGATAAATACAATGCTTTTCTTGCAGAATTCGGACAAGGGAGAAAAATGGTTCTTTCGACCTCTGAAAATAATAAAGTATCATCAAGGATGATGAGCGTTATTCAGGTTAATGGTAAATTCTATTTTCAGACAGATGTTACTATGAAAAAATATCATCAACTTAAATTTAATAAAAATGTCGCTTTATGTATTGATAATATTCAAATTGAAGGGATATGTGAAGAAATAGGTCGCCCGTTGGACAACGATTTTTTCTCCGACATATTTCAAAAATGCTTCAAGGGTTCATTTGACGCTTATTCTTCATTGGAGAATGAACGACTGTTTGCTGTAAAGCCGTTATTTATTGAACGATGGATATACGATGGCAGTATCCCATACATCGAATCATTCAATATTACAAACGAACGATACAGTTGTAAAAAATATGTCAGCTTATAAAGATCGGAACAACCTTTTGCAAATTATCCGACATCAGATTTTACACAAAATCTCATACGCTCTAAGGCTGTTCTAAGCTAACCGCACTATAATATCAATATCATAAAGGACGGTGATATTATGAAGCTCCTGTTTGCAGAAGATGAGGTCAGCATGGCTGAGGCTATAACCGACATTCTGACCTATCATAATTATACGGTAGACACGGTTTATGATGGTGCCGACGCTCTTGATTACGCAAGAGCCGAACAGTATGACGGGATAATTCTTGATATAATGATGCCGAAAAAGAGCGGCTTGGAGGTACTTAAAACATTAAGGAGCGAGGGAAACACCACTCCTATTCTCCTGCTTACCGCAAAGGCTGAGGTCGAGGACAGGATAGCAGGGCTTGATATGGGTGCGGACGATTACCTGCCGAAGCCGTTTGTAATGGGCGAGCTTCTTTCCCGTGTCAGAGCAATGCTCCGCAGAAAAGACAGGTTCACACCCGATATAATGACATTCGGCAACGTGTCTCTCAATCCCAGCAGCTGCGAGCTTAAAGGACCGTTGCAGTCTATTGTCCTGCCCAAGATAGAATACAAGCTGATGGAGCTTCTTATGCTCAACAAGGGCATCTATCTTTCCACTGAGGATATTCTCGTAAAGGTCTGGGGCTATGAGAGCGATGCAGAGAGCGGCGCAGTATGGGTATATATATCATATGTAAGAAAACGTCTTGCTGCTATCGGTGCGGATATTGAAATCCGAGCCAAGCGCAGTGTTGGCTATACTCTTGCAAAGATCGGGGATGCTGACTGATGGTAAAACAGCTGCAGAAAAAGTTTATCATATCCGCTATGCTGGCGGTAACAATTCTGCTTGTCGTGCTTATCGGCGGAATAAACGTTTTCAATTATCTCACCACCAGTGGCGATAACGACAGGCTTATGGAAATGCTCTGCTACAGCTTTGAAACCTCAACAAAGTGGAACGCAGATACAACCGACAATACTCAGCCCCCGCAGAGCATAAACGGCACTCAGCAAAATACAGCCGCCGACATATCCGGCAGTCAGAATAATCCCGATTTTCCGCCGCAGGACAACGGCATTAAACCGCCCGACGATAAAAAGAACAACGGCTTTGGCAGACACGATAAAAACGCAGTGGATTCTGCACGCTATGCCGCCGTTGCGATCGACAAAAACGGCAATATCATAAGGACGGATGTAACTCATATCTCCTCGCTTACCGAGGAAGAAGCGGCCGCTATTACCGAAGCACTTAAAAATACCGCTGCGGGAACAGGCACATACAACGGCTTTCAGTACAGGATAAGCGAAACTAAGCGTGCAGAAGGAAAGGTTATTATCCTGCTTGACAACGGTATGCAGATAAGCTCCTTCTTTACCGTACTGTTTATATCGGTCGGTGCAGGCATATTCGGCTGGCTTATGATGCTGCTGCTCGTAATTCTTCTTTCCCGCAAAACTATCGCCCCTGTTGCACGAAGCATTGAAAAGCAAAAGCAGTTTGTTACAAACGCAGGTCACGAAATAAAGACGCCGCTTGCCATTATCCTTGCCAATACAGATGCAATGGAGCTTCACAACGGCGAAAACAAGTGGAGCAAGAATATCCGTGCGCAGACGCTCAGACTCAGCGGACTTATGCAGAATCTGCTGATGCTTGCCAAAATGGATGAAAGCTCAACAAAGCTCCCAATGTGCGAATTCGATATAAGCACTGCGGCAGAAGATACCGTCGGCGCATTTATAGAGCCTGCCGCCCTCAAAGGCATAATGATTGAACAGGACATCAAAAAAGGCATCAGGCTCAGCGGCAACCGTGACAGTATAGTACAGCTTATGACGGTACTGCTTGACAATGCGGTCAAATATACCGAAAGCGGAGGTGTCATAAGGGCTGAGCTTTACGGCAACGAAAAGAACATAACACTCAGCATCGCCAACACCTGCGAGCCTATAGACCACCCCGAAAAGCTGTTCGACCGCTTTTACCGGGGCGACAGCGCAAGAACGCAGAAAAACGGCGGCTACGGCATAGGCTTATCGGTAGCTCAGGCAATAGCCGAACTCCACAAAGGCTCGATAACCGCTGAAAATGTATCTGCAACCGCCTCAGAATCCCGCGCCGACACCACAGATAAACAAAACACCAATATGCTTATGTTCACGGTTAAAATATAGGCAATACCACATAATTATTGTCGTGCGATTGTGCAGTCAGATTTTTCGTCAGATTGTATAAATTGAGTGCAGACAGGCTTGCGCCTGTCAAGCGAAATTTGTGCAAGATGACGGGAAATATGCAAGCAAGCGTGCGACAAAGGGATAGCCGTTAATTGTGCGGTATTGCCTATAAAAAACAACGGTTTGCAGGCGGCTGAATCAAGTCAGCCATCTGCAAACCGTTTTGATTTTTAAAGTGTCCGATATATCCCTTACAGCAATCGACCCCATCCTGAAGATGTATCCGTAAGTTCCTTTTCTAAGTCCACACTAAAATTCTTTTGCTGTATTATTTTTCTCTCATCAATAATTAACAATCAAATCGGCATAGGTTATGCTGATCGATTTAATGAGATCATCTTCGGTAAACCTCACGCCAATACTATGATCATTAAGCCTACCGCCGGTTTTATTTTCGCCATTTACTATGCCATAGTAATAATAATGCTCATTACCAACTCCGGAGAGCGGTTCGCCATATCTTTTAACCACTTCTTGCTTTGTGGTTTCAGACGGAACTAATCCATCAATCGAACAATCGCTTTCATATATTGTTAAATTATAGATGATACTTTCTTCAGGTTTATTTTTGTTGTAGTTTTCCAAAGCGGCTATATACATTTCATTTCCGTTGTAATACATTGTTGCCAAGAACTGATTATCCCGAAGGTAAACGTCCTTCTCGTCATATAACTTGTAGCTCCAACCCTCGGGTATTTCGCCGAGTTTAACGGGAATTTCAATCGTTTGTCCTTTAATGACAATACTTTTTCTAACTCTATCAATGTCAAATCCGGTTTCATTTACGCTATTCGACACACCGACCGAGGTTATATTGCGGTCCGTTGGAGATGGTGTTTCACCGTTAGAACATCCCGTGAAACTACATAGCAATGTTATCGTTGCTAACAGCGCAACCGCCCTTTTACCTTTCCCGTCAAATCCGTGCTTGATTTTGATAAACATAATAAACGCCCTTTCATTTGTTTTGATTTTTAAATGGAATTACTTAACAAACCTACATTAAGTCCATAATATATGTCCATTCTACTAGTTGTGATTTTCAGTCTGTATGAACAATTGAACCCAATCAACTATCTTGTATTTCTTAAACTCCGGCAGTGATACCTCTACGCCGTTTAACGGCGGATACTTATCATCTGAATTGTAAAGGTACAAATCCTTCAGCAACAATTCATCATCTTCAATCGCATATTCACACCAATATCCCCGTCAACAAGCAGTCGAACTGGCATGTGGCTCAATTCCGTAATTCTTTGGGTCAAACAGCAACACAGAAGATAGAGCCACGCCGGTGAACTCTTTCTTTTTATATTTATATATATCACCAATTTGTGCTGTCATTCGTAATCCCTCCTTACAGCAATCGCCTCCATCCTGAAGATGCATCTCCGCTCGTTATAAATCCAACAATTCCCGTTTTGCCTATTCATTCTGATGTCGCTTTTAAATAAACAATTAATTTTGTAATTGAAATCACAATGCCGTATTGTAAAGTAATCAGCAACGAAGCCATCCACGCAGACATAGCAGGATGAGATTGTTGCCAGAAGCCATTCCATTCACCCGTAAATACAAACATATATAAGGCAGGCGGAGAATAAACCGCAAACAACAGATACATAACCGGAATTGAAAACAACAACTGTTTTACATTTAAATCAAGGTACTTTATCACAATTATTGTCGGTATGCATATAATCAATAATTGTATCAATATATGCACTATAAGTCCAAGCCAAGACGGATTGGAAAAAGAAAGAAACAGATTCGCCAAATAATTTACGATTACGCCGTTGTATAAAACTGTCAAACCCCATATAAAAAGAGCTAATAATACAAAATTGCATTTTTTCAACAATTTCATTTAATTTGCCTCCTTTGCTGTGGTGCAGCAAATTATTTGTAAGTGCGAAGCACATAATCGGTTTCTGCAATCAATTCCGACTATACGGATTTGACTATCCGGATTCTTTGCACCGCATGTAAACTCAATCAAGTATCTCAATAGAACTTATTTCATCGGTCCTATAATAATAACCGTTTGTAAGCCCTATTGTTGCTACGCCTTCGTCGCTATCATCTTCGCTTTCGTACAGAATAGCCGTTTCGATATGAACTGTGCCGTTTGTTTCTGTCAGCTTGACTTTGTGAAACTGAGCATTGTATAGCGTTAATGAATCAACCATTATTTTTTATTTCCTTTCAGTGGTGCCGCAGGTACAAGATGTGTTCCGTTTTTTGAGTAATGTATCGTTCCCCCCCATTTTACCGCCCTTCAAATCTCAAACGAACATACAGATGAAGCTGATTTAATGACGGTTTCACTACCCTATAAATTTACACTACTCTCAAACATATCACGCTGATGTTATTTATGAAATTATGTTTTACTACCCTATAAATTTACACTACTCTCAAACCGCTTACGACATTCAAGGCAGAACTTGAGGGTTTTACTACCCTATAAATTTACACTACTCTCAAACACCGTGCATAAGCATATTCTGTCTCATAAGGTTTTACTACCCTATAAATTTACACTACTCTCAAACCGCTTTCTGGATACAAGATAAAAGCCCAATGTTTTACTACCCTATAAATTTACACTACTCTCAAACCGCTCTGCCCTCGGCTATGTACGAGAGCGAGTTTTACTACCCTATAAATTTACACTACTCTCAAACGGCTGGACACAATGTAAGTTATGTGTATACGTTTTACTACCCTATAAATTTACACTACTCTCAAACGGTCGACGCTGTGCAGGGCTTTGCTTATGCGTTTTACTACCCTATAAATTTACACTACTCTCAAACTCTGTAACGAAAAACCGCCTGTCGAGAGGGTTTTACTACCCTATAAATTTACACTACTCTCAAACGCCGCCGTCTAAGCCATACGTTATTTTGTCGTTTTACTACCCTATAAATTTACACTACTCTCAAACATATGCGTACTGCGCCGTTGCCAGCTAAAGGTTTTACTACCCTATAAATTTACACTACTCTCAAACCAGCGGCGTTAAAAAGTGCTGAGGTAGCAAGTTTTACTACCCTATAAATTTACACTACTCTCAAACCGTTGCCGAGGTTATGAGCGCAGACGAAAAGTTTTACTACCCTATAAATTTACACTACTCTCAAACTAAAATGTTCTGTGCCATCGTCTTTAAGGTGTTTTACTGCCCTATAAATTTACACTACTCTCAAACCTTATACTATAGAGTAGCATTTTTGCGCTCGTTTTACTACCCTATAAATTTACACTACTCTCAAACTTATATTGAAAATTGCGATAATGATCAGTAGTTTTACTACCCTATAAATTTACACTACTCTCAAACTATGTAGTCGAGGGCAAAGAAAATAAGATTGTTTTACTACCCTATAAATTTACACTACTCTCAAACATACCCGTCTAAACTGTCATTTGTAGTTGGGTTTTACTACCCTATAAATTTACACTACTCTCAAACAATGAGTATTTTCGAAGGCGCATTTGCAGAGTTTTACTACCCTATAAATTTACACTACTCTCAAACTATGCCTGGTGCAGGCTTGGTTCAGAAAATGTTTTACTACCCTATAAATTTACACTACTCTCAAACAAGAAAGCACCAACAGTAGTTTTGACGTGTGTTTTACTACCCTATAAATTTACACTACTCTCAAACTTTTCAGCACACCACGCCTAAAAAAGTCACGTTTTACTACCCTATAAATTTACACTACTCTCAAACGCAAATATATCGGCGTATGCCACAAGTCCCGTTTTACTACCCTATAAATTTACACTACTCTCAAACGAGAGCGGAGAGCTTGAGGACACAAGCGTTAGTTTTACTACCCTATAAATTTACACTACTCTCAAACAGATATGAATTGGTTTAGAACGCAGGTAAAGTTTTACTACCCTATAAATTTACACTACTCTCAAACAATATACAGCGTTGCTCGTAGCGTTAAGCTGTTTTACTACCCTATAAATTTACACTACTCTCAAACCGGCATCACGGTTGACGCAGAACCGCCCAAGTTTTACTACCCTATAAATTTACACTACTCTCAAACTTACGCTCACTGCACAGGGATAATGCAGTGTTTTACTACCCTATAAATTTACACTACTCTCAAACAGCACAAGTGCTTAACGGGGCATGGGATAGTTTTACTACCCTATAAATTTACACTACTCTCAAACTCCGTGCCGCACTGAATGCGTGCGAGGATTGTTTTACTACCCTATAAATTTACACTACTCTCAAACTTACGGCTCAGTGTCTGCAACGGTCTTAAGGTTTTACTACCCTATAAATTTACACTACTCTCAAACGCGTTACACGAGTGGAGCAGACTTGACAGGTTTTACTACCCTATAAATTTACACTACTCTCAAACTATCTCAAACTCTCTCAATCGTTTTTTATTGTTTTACTACCCTATAAATTTACACTACTCTCAAACATGACCCCTACTCTAAATATTTTTTGTATCGTTTTACTACCCTATAAATTTACACTACTCTCAAACTAATTACGGAGCTATCCGATAAATAGCAGGGTTTTACTACCCTATAAATTTACACTACTCTCAAACGGATTGACGAGCCGAAAGCAGAAACAACTGTTTTACTACCCTATAAATTTACACTACTCTCAAACCTGTTCGATCAGGAAGGCTGGACCAGAAGAGTTTTACTACCCTATAAATTTACACTACTCTCAAACATTTTCTGTCAGCCGTTAATGGTGCTGAGCGTTTTACTACCCTATAAATTTACACTACTCTCAAACCGCTGCGGCAAGCAAGGCTTTATCTCTCAAGTTTTACTACCCTATAAATTTACACTACTCTCAAACCCTGTTATAACTCGCACATTATGTGCGCAGGTTTTACTACCCTATAAATTTACACTACTCTCAAACTATCCAAGCCGAACGCCGTTAAAGTCCTCAGTTTTACTACCCTATAAATTTACACTACTCTCAAACGTAAATAATATGTACTTCGGTGTACTCATTGTTTTACTACCCTATAAATTTACACTACTCTCAAACATGGAGTTTCTCACAGATGAGCTTGCTGAAGTTTTACTACCCTATAAATTTACACTACTCTCAAACTGACATACGAAGTCGTTTTGACGGAGGTGCGTTTTACTACCCTATAAATTTACACTACTCTCAAACTCTGCGGACGCATGGCTTAAAAACCACCGTGTTTTACTACCCTATAAATTTACACTACTCTCAAACCGTAATAATGGCTGATATAGTAAATACCTTGTTTTACTACCCTATAAATTTACACTACTCTCAAACATATACTGTATTTGTGTGCCGCATACAGCAGTTTTACTACCCTATAAATTTACACTACTCTCAAACTATCTCTAGCGGTTTTGGCTGATAATTTTTGTTTTACTACCCTATAAATTTACACTACTCTCAAACTACCTATACCGATGATTGCGTAAAGCGTTTGTTTTACTACCCTATAAATTTACACTACTCTCAAACTGATGCAACGCTTGACGATCTGACGATATTGTTTTACTACCCTATAAATTTACACTACTCTCAAACAAAACTTATAACAGTTATGAACCAGATATAGTTTTACTACCCTATAAATTTACACTACTCTCAAACTCAAAGTAATGCACAATACTAATAACGTAAGTTTTACTACCCTATAAATTTACACTACTCTCAAACTCCTGGCGTCAGCTTTTAACATGGATAAAGGTTTTACTACCCTATAAATTTACACTACTCTCAAACTAGTTATAACAGCAATGAATTATCAAATGAGTTTTACTACCCTATAAATTTACACTACTCTCAAACGGTTTAGAGCGCAGGTGAGAAACAAGTTAAGTTTTACTACCCTATAAATTTACACTACTCTCAAACCGGTGACCCAAATTCAGGTTCGGGTAGTTGGTTTTACTACCCTATAAATTTACACTACTCTCAAACTGTGGTAGTGGGTTATATGGCAGTTTTAATGTTTTACTACCCTATAAATTTACACTACTCTCAAACGATTTTAAAGGGGGTTTTGACAAGTAGTGTGTTTTACTACCCTATAAATTTACACTACTCTCAAACAGAGGCTTACGGCGCAGGATGACAAAATCGGTTTTACTACCCTATAAATTTACACTACTCTCAAACAAAAATCACGGATACACAAACGCAGATGGTGTTTTACTACCCTATAAATTTACACTACTCTCAAACAAAAACTCCGTTAGTCTGTATAGAGGTCGAGTTTTACTACCCTATAAATTTACACTACTCTCAAACGGGGTGATATAAAATGAATAAGGAAAAATGTTTTACTACCCTATAAATTTACACTACTCTCAAACTATGCATGGTGCAGACTCGGCTCGGAAAATGGTTTTACTACCCTATAAATTTACACTACTCTCAAACGGGAAGCAAATTTTCCTGATATGTATGATGGTTTTACTACCCTATAAATTTACACTACTCTCAAACGTGACCGATTGCCTTAGTCCTTGATTTCTTGTTTTACTACCCTATAAATTTACACTACTCTCAAACCGATATCCTCAACGTGTACATCATCATAGAGTTTTACTACCCTATAAATTTACACTACTCTCAAACAAGATACCGTAGCAAGCGGCTGGCTCTCTCGTTTTACTACCCTATAAATTTACACTACTCTCAAACGCTCACAGCAGTTCATACAATTTGACAACAGTTTTACTACCCTATAAATTTACACTACTCTCAAACGAAGAAAACATCAACATAAAGGGCTTTAGCGTTTTACTACCCTATAAATTTACACTACTCTCAAACCTGATAAGTACGTTCATATTCTACAGCGTCGTTTTACTACCCTATAAATTTACACTACTCTCAAACTACGCGTGGTGCAGACTCGGCTCGGAAAATGTTTTACTACCCTATAAATTTACACTACTCTCAAACTACGCAGAACATATCTCCGATATTCAAGCGGTTTTACTACCCTATAAATTTACACTACTCTCAAACTTGTATTAATATCGGATAAATCCACTGTAAGTTTTACTACCCTATAAATTTACACTACTCTCAAACTACTATGTTCACGCTCAATATAACTTGCATGTTTTACTACCCTATAAATTTACACTACTCTCAAACTGTCTTTGCCCGAGTTTTACGAGCAGGGAGGTTTTACTACCCTATAAATTTACACTACTCTCAAACTCGCCGTCGCCACTTTCGGGGTATGTCGGAGTTTTACTACCCTATAAATTTACACTACTCTCAAACGGAGTTGACACTAAATGAATAAAAAAGGTAGTTTTACTACCCTATAAATTTACACTACTCTCAAACATTGACTACATCGTGATATTTCGTTGTCATGTTTTACTACCCTATAAATTTACACTACTCTCAAACGAAGCATTGCACTTGTTCAAAGAAAACAAGGTTTTACTACCCTATAAATTTACACTACTCTCAAACCATTCATTGTCGGTCTGTTAAACTACGGCGGTTTTACTACCCTATAAATTTACACTACTCTCAAACACCTTCACGGAACTACTAAGCAGGTTTCGAGTTTTACTACCCTATAAATTTACACTACTCTCAAACGCGGCAGTAAGTTAGGGTCTTTGGCAACCGTTTTACTACCCTATAAATTTACACTACTCTCAAACCGAAAAAGCCGCCGATGAGTAACCCGGCGGGTTTTACTACCCTATAAATTTACACTACTCTCAAACCTCAAATTTGGAAAAGCGACACTACTCGCCGTGTATCTACATGGTAGAAACTATCATTATAATATCACATTTTCTATTATGAGTCAATTATATAACGCACAAATCATCATCAATAACTACTCTTTTTTCGAATCTTGTTTTTCCCTTGTCTGACGATTCGATACACAAGAGTGGTATTCCGTGCTCAATAACAGATTCAAACAGCTTTTCTGCTTTTTGCAAAGAAAGACAGCTGCGAAGATTCACGCATATAAACACCGTTTTACCGGCATACTCGGTCATTGCAAGGAAAAACTCCAAAAGCTTTTCCTCCAAAGTATCATAGCTGTCCACAAATTTAAGTCCGAACATTTTTAACAAAGGCGTAACATCGCATATCTCATCCGTAACAAATTCACCTTCTGCATACTGTGCCAGCTCAGAAATGTACCTCTCTGTCGCAGACAGCATTTCGTTTGTTCTGATAAACATATCTTCGTTAACAGAGCATTTTTTCAAATGCGCATACAATTTGGAAATGAGCTCCTTACGGTTCATTTCAAACGGCACAAATTCCGTTATCATCGTTGCTTGCTTAGCAAATGATATTAGTTTTGCGTTGCACGATATAACAGAAAATCCTGTTTCTCCTTCTATCTGATCGTTTATATCATTCAGCACCGTGTAAAAGAAATCCGGATGTTCAATTATCAACGTCAGGACTTTATCCTCCGAGTCAACATATAATTCAATTTGCGAATAGGCAAACGTCATAAAATCACCAGCCTTTCGTCGCTGTCTATAACATCGGATACAAATTCGCCTGTAATATATTCCATATCCGCAAATTGTTTTTCCGTTATACACAGCAAAGACACAATACCCGCCGGAGGACTGTTACGTTTGATTCCGTCGGATATCAGTCTTACCGCTGTGCGATTCAATGCCATACGGCAGTAAACCGATTCCTGAAACATCATAAAACCGCTTTTGATCAGATATTTTCTGAATTTTGTGTATTCCCGGCGTTCCTCTGTGGTCGTAACCGGCAAATCAAAAAGTACAAGTAATCTCATATATCTGTAACTCATTTTATCTCCGTTTTTAAATTCCGAACACGATAAAATCTTATCAGCGAAACATCGTTCTCCTCTATTGCGTCAAATACACTTCTGCAATAAATTTTAACGGCATTTGTAACATACTGCTCAGTATTATTGATTATTACGCTTTCATTCAATATTCCTATAATCTCACGTTTCTGCTCTGAGGTAAAAATGCGATAGTTCTTTTCTCTGACAAAACGATCTATCAGCGTTCTGAACGGCTCCATCAGATCAGAGGCAAGATTAAAATTATTGAACATATTATCGTGGAACAATCCGAGCTGTGTAATATATCCGTTAGATGTAATCTCACGATTGAATGCGGAAAGTATTATGCTGTATCCGTAGTTGAGTGCGGAATTAATTACATTATCAGCGTTTCTTGAAAACTCTTTTCCGAAAAGCGCATTGAAATATACTTTTGCGGCATGACCCTCCCTGTTGGTTTCATCGCCAAGTTCAATCTCGTCTATATATCCCTTAAGCATCCCTGCTTCTTTTTCATGACCGAATTCCTGAAGAACACGAGCCTGATTGCGTATTTTTTCGCTGACTATGCTTGTCCATATATACGCTTTGACATCTTCGTCCCACTTCACCTGTTCACGCACCCTTGCCGTACAGTTATGGCAGCCGTATAAAGGCAGCATTTCGCACGAAGGATTATGCTTCTCGTCACAAAATATCAATTTCACCTTGCGATTTGCAAGCTCGTTGATAAGACTTGCGGTTATCGATACCGCACAATTCTCAATTATAAGCACCGATACTTCATCCAATAATACACGCTTGATATTTTCTTCACTTCTCACGACCATGAAGCCAAGCTTCTTATCAAGCTTGGCTCTTCCGGTCACAATTACAGTTCTCCAGCTCATAGCTCAAGTAAGTTGTCAGACTTCTTTTCATACAAGCCTGTCGGTGACTGGTCAATGATTCTGATGTCACTATATTTAGTATTCTTTAATATAGCAGACATTCTTTCGGTGTGATAGCTTTCTACACCACCAACCGGTTTCAGATTACACGTGTTAATTCGTCCCGTTTTTAAAACATCCACAAGTAACAGCAAAGTTTTCATCTGTTCTATAATAGACAGTTCTGCAAACTTATCTCTTCCTTCTTCCATCTTTTTTCCGGCTTCCGCAAGCTTGCTTATTTTGCTGAAAGGCTCAGAAATACACTTTTTAGCTATCTCATCGTACACTTTAAGATTTGATAAAACGTCAAAAGCTTCTCCGGGCTTGAATTTACTGCCTTTATCACGTTTATCGATATACGATGATACAGCTTTAATGTAATCAGATGTATCCTTTGAATATATTGCAGCCATTGCTGATGAAATAGTAAAATAATGATAACTATCTTTTGAACGTATATTCACACGATAACCGTCAAACTCAAACAGCGTGTTAATTTTTATTGGTCTTCTTTTCAGCGGAAACGATATATCATCGATTGATATTTTTGCAATATTTTTAGCCGGCAATGCGTTTTTAAGCACAGAATATGCGTATTCGCTTGCAAAATTATCATCAGAGAAATAACGCTTTTCACATAATAATTCTACCGGAATGATAACCGCTCCGACTCCTGTACATTTGATTAAAGAAAAGCATGAAATACTCTTGCTGTTATACCCTCCGTATTTCACCGGGTCGAGATCTTTCTTTAACCTTGCAAGATCCGGATTACCGGCTCTGTCGGGATTCTGATTAAAGAACCCTCCCTTTCTCTTATAGCAATAACGTACATATCTCACACTGTTTTTGCTCATCATACGCTTAACCGTATCAAAATCCGTTTCAGGATTCCATGCCGTTTCACCGTTTCTTGAAACCTTATGCTTAAGCGTTTCCTTGACCTTGATCGTATAATGCTTGTCGGCATTTTTAACAAAGTTCATAGGGTTGGAAGTAAACTTGACATCATGGACATTACCGATAACAATATTCAGATAAGCGTCCTTGGCATGATGCAGGTCGTTTATCTCTCTGCATTTCAGCATATCAAAATCATGTCTGAACTCCGAAACCTGTCCTGCTTTTACATAAACAATCTTACTGTCCGGGAACATTTCTTTAAGCAGCGTTGCAACAGCCTTTGTTGACTGTCTTGTTTCAACAAGCTGACGTTCAATAAATCCTGCGAGCTCATCTTCTGTAAACGGCGTTGAACGTGTCAATCTCTCATATTTTACCTTGTCTGTCGGATTTTTAGGATCACGATAAAACAGATTTTTCCAAATCGGATGCATTTTATTTCTTATCTCAGCTTTTATCGGATAATCGTCCGACTTCTCACCGTTAAGCTGTGATTTTACAAGCACCTTGTTATGAAGCGAATCATCATTTATTTTGCTCTGAGGAAAGATATGATCAATATCGTAGCAGTGATTATCGCCAAGACGACTGAAATCTATAGCCTCACCGGAATACATACATTTTCCAAACTGGATAAAATAAAGATAGTACTTCTCGCTTCTGAGCTGTTCATCGGAAAGGCTGCCAAGTTGCGATCTCAGATGCGATATATCTTCATCACTGACAAATGCTTTTGCAGAATCATACAGCTTCTCTATCTGTTCTCTTCTTGATGAAGTACGCTTTCCTTTTTCTTCTGGCTTGCCGCCTCTTGCCATCTCTACGAAAATCTTATCCGGATCCTTCTTTGTTATCTTTCGAAGCTCCTTAACTATCTCCATTGTTCTGATAATAGCTCTGGATACCGACGGAGATACATACATTTCACGAAGAGTCTGTGCAATGCTGCCCGTAGGATTGATCATATAGTACTTTTTGTTTTCTTCTTCTATAAAGCTCTTGTAGCCGTATGAATCTGACAGAATCTGCATTAGGTTGATGTTCTCAGCCCACATAAAATCTATAATGCTTCTGCCACCGATCTCGCCGGTATTCGTATCAAGCTCATAACAGCCTGTAAGCAGTTTAGCTGATAATCTGCCATAGTCCTTATATGAAAGACGACTTATATATCTGATATCCTCTGCGGGTAAACCGGAATACTCGGCCTTTAGCCATGAAACAAGTCTCGGCTTATCTGTAGTAACGGTAATACGCTCAATTATTCTCTCAACATCGTTTTCTGAAAGAGATCCGTTCTCGAGCAGCCTTCTGAAATCAAGATATGACTTAAGCGAAGACTTTATGTTAATATCAACTCCGCTTAACGAATCACCTTTTTCTTCGCTGAATGCACCTTTTCGCTTAAGTAATTCCGTGATTTTCTTGACCGTCACTCTTGACGTTTTCATAAACAGCTCATTGAATATATCCTGCTTCAACTCCGGTGAAATCTTTTCACCGTTGACTTTGATATTATTTATCTCATTCAAAACAGTATATTTGCTATACAGCAACGAGTATTTAGGAAGAACATCTTCACCGGCAAGATATGTGCATTTACAGGTCATTCTTCTGATAAATCCATCTTCGGATTTATCGAAATCAACCATGTTTTCAAAATTCCACGGATATATTCTTCCTTCAGCCTTGCGTACTATCCACACATTGTCGGTTGCAACGGTGTACAAAGGGAACATAATAAAAAACTTAATAATGGACTGCCAATC
>ENA-ORNW01001300-ORNW01001300.1-human-gut-metagenome-genome-assembly--contig:-NODE-1300-length-19637-cov-6.368553_pt1 | contig 19637 bp, 20 predicted proteins | sample MGYA00242121_ERZ509034 | MGnify/ENA primary metagenome ERZ509034 (study PRJEB26280, sample SAMEA2338689) | human gut metagenome | biome: human gut; feature: human-associated habitat; material: faeces... | reverse complement strand
AAGCTGGAGGCGTTGCAGGCGGGGGGGGACGACGATATTGTGATCCACGGTCAGGGGCCGGACTGGGCCGAGGTCCTGGCTGTGTTCGCCGTCCATACGGCTGGGAAGGACACAGGCGTGGATGTGGCCACGCTGGACCAGGACCGGGTGGACCTTTTGAAAGCTGTATTTTGGGACATGACGGAGATCACATCTAAAGTAGAGACCATAGACCATCCGGGCGGCGAGGACAGTGAGGGGTGGACAGAATCCATCCTGCATATCACCATTACCCCTAAGACCGCCGATGAAATGCGGGCCGTCTACGCTTTCACGGATGAACAGAACAGCGCCTTGACGGAACTTCTGTCCGACCAGGCGGCCCTGGCCTCCCTGGCCGGGAGCCTCACCATCACCAGCGCCGATCTGTTGGAGGTGATCCGCGCCTTGCCCGCTGACCTGGACCAGGCCCGGAAGGAGGCGGTGGAGACCGCGCTTTCCCTGGTTGGGAAGGTGGGATATTTTTGGGGCGGAAAATCCCTGGTCATTGGCTGGGACAGCCGGTGGGGGACGCTCCGGGAAGTGACCGCCGCGGGCAGTTCCACCACCGGCACCTACCGCCCCTACGGCTTGGATTGCTCCGGCATGATGGATTGGATTTTCTACAACATCACGGGCGGCGAATACATCCTGGGCCGTGGCGGCGGTGCCACCGCCCAGCGCTCCTACTGCACGCCTGTTTCCCAGGCGGACGCGCAGCCCGGAGACCTGGCCTTCTACCCGGACGATTCCCATGTGGGGATCGTGGTGGGCCGGAGGGAGGACGGGAAACTGCTGATCTGCCATTGTTCCAGCGGACAAAACAATGTGGTGGTGACGGAGTTTGCCGCCAGCGGCTTTACCACCCTGGGGCGGCCGGATATTTTCCAGTAAACAGCCGAAACTCCCCTCAATTTGAGGGGAGTTTCGAGCTTTACATTTTCACGCGCGGCGATCTGGCTTTCACTGAATTGATTTCTTTGGGGAATTATGATACCTGCACGCCGATACACATAACGCACAAAACTGTTGCTAACAAGACAGGCAACAATTTCTATGTTTATGTTAGATTTAGTGTGAATCTATAGCTACTATCTACAAGAACCTTGTCAGAAGTAATTGGGGAAAATGGGTTCTGTATTGCATATCCAATAATTTCGTACATTCCTGGCTCGTTTGGTAGAGCGATTTCGATTTCTCCATAAGCGGTTCCTGCATTACCATCAAGCGAAAGCGCATAGTAATTTTTCCCATTGACTTTAGCTTGAGAAAAATTTATAGTTATTATCAATAGTGTATTTGATGCTTCGCTCTTGTCTAAAAAATACATTAGCTTGAAGGGAGTTCCTTGTTTATGTTCAATTAGAGGCTCTGGTCTCAAAATTCCGTCATTTTCAATCAATTCTTTGGCTCCATAATCGGTGTTTAGCGTTAATGGACTGAAGCTATCCATATGATTCCCGTCAGGAATAAAATAATCGTGTTGCTTTTCGGATTCAAATACAGGCTCCATAGAAGATAAGCTATAAACTAGATCATAAACTGCATTAGCGCCATAAAAGTTAGTTACCCTATCATATTCAGCGGCGTGGTGATTTGGAGAAACTGTAAAAGTAACAAAAAGTTTGTGGAGAGCATCATCTCTATTTAGCTGTTCTTCATCTAAAAATACAGGTATAGTAACTTTCATACTATCTGTAGCATCGAAAGTATAACTCTCAACGTAGTTTTTGCCATCTATAGAAAATTTAATTGGCACATAATCATAATAGAGCACCATAATGACTTGAGTACTGCTACCTACTTCGGCAAATTCAAGATATATCGGATTGTTAGCATCAGATAAGAAAATAGTATTCTTTTCTTTAAGTTGATCTGTAGAATTATCATTGTATACATCAATATAATAGCTATTTTCAAATTCAGGATGTAAATTTTCAAATGGTGTTTCTTTAATGAGTTCTGATGTATTAGTATGGGAATTAGAGCTATCTATATGTAACAAATATACAAGAAAGACTATACCTACAAATAAAAGAAATGCGGTAGGAACTATTGCTGCGCGGAGGGTAGTAGAGCGAGAATTAAGTCCATTTATCTTACTATGTCTCATCTTACCGGAATCCTTTCAGCAAATGTTTATTAGAAAGCACATATCATGCACAAATAATGTGCATGATATGTGCTTTCTATTACTCAAAAACCAACATCATTTCTGATCTAGAAACTAACCGATACAGATTATTTAAACAGCGGGGAGTCCTCGTTGCCATACTGATATCCAGAAGAGGATGTATCTCTTATCTTTCCTGATACAAAATACTGGCGGTAGGGGCCATTTTCATAAATCTTGTCAGTTACCACGGATTCCTTATTGTAGCCAGAAGCGGTATCGCTGGGGCCATCGGCATCGCCATTACTGTATGTGGCATAGACTTTTACATACATGTAATATGCAGTACCGGCATAGGTGTTTATTGATCCTTCGCCCCATGCACCGTTTGGATCATACCGAATTTTAACGTATCCCCACGAAGCCCGCTCATTACCAACGGTTGCGGAAGTTTCAGATATCGCATCTGATTCAACTGCGGACGCGCCAACCACGCACATAGAAAGGGCCAATACAAGTACCATGATCATAGAAATAGCTCTTTTCATAATGATACTCCTTTTAAAATATAGACTTTGGATGCGTTGATTCGGAAAACTCACAAAAATAACACTAAACCAAGGGAGACACCTTCTTTCCTAAAAACATTATGGTATGCTAAGGGTTGACTTTTTAAGCGCTTCTACTTATATATGACCGGGCATAACAAGTTCTGACATAATTCCAAGAAAATTTTGGGTCAATCATAAACATTGTGGGATGAAGGATTCCTGATGTAAGGCTTTCGGCTGACATCGAAGAGCTTGAGGAAGAAGTAATCATCGTCTGGATAGCCATAACCCTTGCGCCGCAGGGTCTTGATTTTGTTGTTGATCCCTTCGATCCTGCCGGCAGAGATGTTGAAGGTGGCATGGGCGATAATGCCCTCAAAATGCTCGTCCAGAATACGGCGGAAAATGACTCCTTTAGAAGATTGTGGTGGAGAGGCGAAACGGTAGGAAGTCACTGCTCCGCCATTGTTCCAGCGGTTAGAACAACGTGGTAGTGCCAGAGTATGCACCTAACGGATTTATTGATCTTGAACAGTTGTACTACAAATCATGAAGAAAGAACAACAAATCTTCATTTTCTAAAAAAGATATATAGGTCGCATTGTGGATGTAGTACTTAATGGCCAACACATCTCATCTCATCAACATTTGTCAAGGATGATCCTAATATGTACTCAGTTACTTTTTGTGACTTGCTTTGGTGTCCTCCACTGTATACAACTGGCAAGAAAGGTTACACCCATGATAGTTAAGAAACCGTGTACCGTAGGATCGAATAATGAGATAGAGATAAGTATATAGAGCGAATCTGGATTACTGGGAGACATAAATTCGGAAATAGACATAATTAGGTGTGACATAGGTAAGCAATTGTATATTCTGGCCATCGATAGCGCAAAAATGAAAAATGTTATAGCAATCCAAGTAACTATGTATGGCAGTAAAGTCACCAATAGGCTTTTAATTTCAAGATGGGCAGAATACAGTTTCCCCCGCAATAACAATCCCGCCAAAACTCCTGCAACTATCGAAACAACAGCCTGTATGAGTAGCCAAACATACGGAGACAGATCAAATGGTAGCATCAATAGCCTAGTCGCAAATAGAACGGACCAACTGATACACCCAAAAATGATTGTCCTGATAATCGGAGCTACAAGTTTCATAGTACTATAATTCTCCTGAGTAACTTACGAGAATATTGAACTGGTTACAATAAGGTAGAGGATTCCATTCTTTTCGCACTTTATCGATGTTTGTACGCCTAGAGTATATCCGGTAATGTCATCAGCATAGTAATCAAAAGACATGGCGTTAGGATGCTTAGCTACACAACTATCGCCAGGGACATTTGCGGGGAACTCCCCGTAAAGTACTCCAGCACTTTCGGGATTGGCAGTGTCATACAAAGAGTTGATCCACTCGCCTTTAACCCGGTACAGCTCATTAACTGGGCCAAGATTATCTATCCAGTAGAGGGTTGCGTTTGCCTGTACTTTGCGGCCACCACCTGCGGAACCCTCTTCTTTCTTAGTGGAGGCTTTGACTTCATATAGTGTTCCACCTCCGGCAGCTCTAGTAAGTGTACCAAGTTTTTGAATTTGAAGATCTACATCTACCGGAGTCTGCGTGCCGTCGTCCTGCTCGTATACAGCGGATGCCTGAATAAAGGGAAGAACTTCTGAGGTATTTATGGATTCAGCTTCTAAAACATGACTGTCTGTCTTGGCGATAAGGGCGTCTATTTCAGCTTGGCGTGCGTCAGTCGGTTGATACGACGCTCCGACTTGAAACATGGTTGTAGATACCAGGACTGCCAAACAAACCAGCACACTAAAAATTCGCTTTTTCATGACTTGTTACCCGTCCTTTCAAATAAACACAACTTTCACTTGGTATGGTGACTTAAGAGACATTTGAGTCCTCTCTATACATAAGCATAGATGCCTAGACCCAATAAATATAAACGTATTGTGATTATCACTCCTCATAAGTAGGTTATAGTATTAAACCTTGGCATATCCCCTCCCCATAGACAAGATAAAATATCCTTAAAAGATACCTTCATTTATATATGACCCCAAATAGTTTGTTCTGACATAATTTCGCAAATTTTATTAGTTAATAGAAATGGAACTAATGGTGCTTCGACTAGAGTGAGTTTGGGCAATATAATTTTACCAAACAGGAGGATGGTAGTATGGCCCACAAAATACTGGAAGAAATCATCGGCAAAAATATTGCAAGGTACCGCGAAGCGGCCGGGCTGACACAGGCAACGCTGGCCGAAAAAATCGGGATCAGCACCGCCTTTGTCTCAAGAGTGGAGCGGGGTCAGAAGAAAATGAAGGTAGAAACGCTCTATGCCACAGCAAAGGTCCTCAATGTAAGTGTTGATGCCCTATTGAGCACGGAAAGCTCCGCGGCACAGTTGGCAAACATCAACCAGCTTCTGGCGGGCCAGTCCGATGAGTATTTGGAGGGAATCGAGAGAATGATCCGGGTCTGCATTGAGGAGTTTGAGCCGAAGGAAAAATTCCCATCGGGATCGTAATATGATATACTAAAGACGATGGGAAGTGATTGCTGCTATGATGCCTGATAAAAATGAGCTGGTCGAGCGTCTATACCGCTTGCACTTCAAAAAATTATTTATATACGCCAATGCTGTGCTCAGAGATCCAGAGCAGGCAAAGGACGTAGTTCAGGATACCTTCCATGAAGCACTACGCCGTATTGATGTGTTTGCAAAGCATGAAAACCCCGGCGGCTGGCTGATGAACACCCTAAAAAATAAGCTCAAAGAAAACGAACGAACTAGAAGGAGAGATCTCCTCCGTCTGCTCTCCCTGGATGCCGATTTCCCGGATGAGAGTAACCTCCCGGAGGAACTTGTGGCCGCGCAGCCTGAGCCGCAGGAGGAGTCGGTAATAGAGAAGGTCGAAAGGGTACTTACGCCGGAGGAATATCAACTTCTGAAACGACTGGTGTTTGACCGTGCCAGCCACCTGGAGGTGGCACAGGAGTTTGGCATATCTGTGTACGCCAGTCAGAAACGCCTGGAGCGAATCAGAGAAAAGCTATATACAGTATTTCCTGAGCGAAAAAAGAGAAGGAAAAAGAAGTGAAAAAGTTTGTCAGGATTCGCTTTAAACGGTCATATATATGTGAAGGAGGTTCACGACATGGCTAAGAACGATGAAAAATACGCCTATCTGAACCGGCTTAATACCGAGCAGCTAGAGGAATTGCTGCGCATGGATATGGAGATGGCAGAGCCAGGGAATGAGGACGTGGTTTTTCATATCCTGGAGGTGATTGAACAGAGAGAGGATGAGCACCCCACGGGCCGTATCCCCGATGTGGACAAGGCTTGGGCTGAGTTCCAGGAGTATTACAATATACCGGAGGGGGTTGACGCCTCTCTGTATCCCTGTGAAACCGAGCCTGACGCCAGCTCCGAGAATCCAGCCGAGTTTTCTCACCCTCGCAGGCCCCGCTTGCACCGGTGGCTCAAACAGGGCCTTGTTGCGGTGATTGCTGTGGCCGCCGTATTTGGCGGGATGGTCGCGGCCCAAGCGGCGGGGATCGATGTGTTTGGTACGATTGGACGCTGGACTGATGAGGTATTCCATTTCGTGCCGTCAGCAGATGAAAATAACCAGGCCACAGGTGCCTATGCGGGTGAAAACGCGCCTGAGTATTCCGATCTGCGGGAGGCACTTGCTTCTCTGGAGATCGATGAGAGTCTGGCCCCGACGTGGTTCCCGAATGGCTTTGAGGCCGGGAATCTTGAAGTAGTGTCTTCATCCGTGAGCGACATAGTTAACTTTGTCGCATCCAGTGAAAATGGCACCACTTTTAGCCTGGACATTATCAGATACACTTCTGCTGATTATTTATCTGGTACACAGTTTGAAAAAGACACCGAGAATATCGAACAATATTCTAACGATCAACAGACTTTTTATATATTATCCAATGTCGATACCATAACCGCGACTTGGTCAGATGGTCTGATCGTGGAACAGATAACAGGCAATATATCCGACGAGTACATGAAGAAAATCATTGATTCTATTGGAGGGGTATAACTTGAAGCGAATCTGCGCATCATTTTTGGCGATAGTAATGCTTTTTGCCACCTATGGCTATGCTTCCGCCGTAAATGTGACATCATCTCGTGCCAGTCTGACACTTTCAAGATACTTCGCAGAAGCGCTCACTGGGAGCGGAAGAGGTGAAATCATCATCTCTTATGATGTAAAATCAAGTAAAATTGCAACTTCTGTGGGTGTTGAGTCTATTGTCTTCTATACAGAAGACGGCGATTATGTAACCTCCGTTTCCGGCTCTACCAGAAATGGATTGGTCAAAACCAACAATGATAATAATGCCGGAGACTTCAAGTATGACCTTCCTTCTGGCAAGTATTACTATGCTGAAGTAACTGTTTTTGCCCGTGTCGGTTCTGACTATGACAGCCGTACAGTCACCACCTCGACCGTGTGGGTTCGTTAAACTTACATCCGTGGTCTAGGGCACCGGGATGGCAGCGCCATCCCGGTGCATCTATTTCCAGCGTTACAAAAGTCCCCTCAATTTGAGGGGACTTTTTCATCACAAAATCGAACGTGGATCGTGACAAAGGTGAGGGAATCCAGGGCTTCGACACCGCTCGTCCACGGACAAGCATTCCGCGTCGATGATTGTATATGAGCACCCACGCACAGATGCTCCTTTGTCCGGTATAATAGAGACAAATTCAAGCAGGGGGTGCTTTTTATGCGGGAAGAATTAGTCGCAAAACGCTATCTTTGTGCAAAGATTGCGGGGCCGCTGATCTTGGAGTATTATCTGCTGGTAAGTCCACTTGCGGAAGACCTGGAGATCTACGGTGTTAAAATTGTTGAGAGGCGGAGTGGAGTAGCCGCTATCGCTCCCGGTCTCACAACGAGCGGTCGGAAAATCCTTCACCTGATCGACCTGCTTTCCAAAGGGACTGTTACGCCAACAAGTCTGGCTGATATTGTGGAGGATTGGTTATAAGCTATGGAATCTATCTGTTTAGATGCCCTCGCTTTCACCTAGAAAGGACGGTATCAAATGCCAATCTTCTACTTTGTGCCCGACCGGGAGGCCGACACCTTCAAAATGCCTTTGACTGCGGAGCGCCTGCTGCGCAGCCTGGGGGCCACCGGGAAGCTGGCCGGCTTCCGCTGCACCGTCTACATGATTGAGCGCATCCAGGAGAATCCCGAACAGCTCCAGTTGATTACAAAGCGGCTCTATAGAGAAACCGGAAAGAAGTTCGGAGTTTCGGCGGCATCGGTTGAGCGCAATCTCAGAACTCTGATCCATTTCTGTTGGAGCCGGACAGATCACAGCTTTTTAGCGCACATTGCGGGAACGGACTTGAGAACCCCGCCTACAAACAGCGAATTTCTCGACATGCTTGCCAGCTATTTGCGAGAAATGGGTGGCTGAAAAGAGGGGAGGCATTGGCCTCCCCTCTTTCTATGTCGATGGAAGTTGACCCAATGCGGGCTATGCTGATTGCAGTCGGCCATTATCGACAGGAATGGACTGTATTTTGACAGAATTCGCTCCACTTTTTATCAAAAAACAAGCACAATGAGCAAAGAAAGCAGCTTGTTGGAAAATGATGATCTTCCTAAAATGCACATCAAAATGAGGGGACTTTCGACACCGACGCCAATCGGCACAGGCCCGCCGCCTTTCCGGCGGGCCTGTGCGGGCTGGCGACAGTTCGATAATTGAATAGGTCCACTGGGTACGTCCGATATGCGTCCGAGAGGAAAGCCGTGCGGGAATGAGCAGGCCATGACCCCACTTTGAGAAGGGAGGTATAGGGAGAGCAGCCATCCGCGCACAAACAGGCCGTGGCGGGCCTGGGGGCGATGATCCGCATATCGGGGAGATACGATTGTCCAGTCTCAGTCCGAGCGTTGAAGCGGTCCAAAGAGGCCGTGAGCCGTCGCAGGCAAAGAGGGCAACCTGCGAGACCCGCAGGGGGTGAAATTCCCGTGTAAGGCGTGCCAGCGCCGTCCAGTGTGTTCCTGAAACCCGTTCCAACTCATTATCACGATACCAAGAGCCGCACCTGCATGAGGGGGCGGTTTTTGTCATATTATGCGAAACTATGGAGGATTGCACTATGGAAAAGAAAATTCAGCTTCCCAAAGAAGCGCAGCCCTGGACGGAGGTAGAGGTACTTTTTATCGACGGTTGCAAAGTTACGGTGCGGTACAGCAGACAGAAAAACCCGTCTGCTGTCAAGGTGATTAAAGAAACTCTTTTAGTCAGCGGAACTACTCGAAAAATCTGATTTTTTGCATATTTTGCTTAAATATGAGATAATAATGGTGTAAATGGCACCTTGAAAACAAAATATTCCGGCCGCCATATATACACCATTCTCAGAAAGCGAGAGGTATATATGGCTGAAAAAATCATGCAAGGCATAAAGCAGATTTCTGAGTTGATCGGACAGGCTGTCAAAAAGCGTGTGGTGTGCCTTTACCGTGTATCCACGGTAGGCCAGGTGGAAAAGGACGACATTCCCATGCAGAAGCAGTATTGCCGGGAGTTTTGCCGTGGGCAATCCGGCTGGGAGATCGTGAAAGAATTTTCCGAAAAAGGAGTTTCCGGCTTCAAAGTCTCCGCCAAGGACAGAGACGCAATACAGGAAATTCAAAAAATGGCCTTGAAAGGCGAGTTTGATATTCTGCTGGTTTTCATGTTTGACCGCCTGGGCCGCCGGGACGATGAAACGCCTTTTGTCGTGGAGTGGTTTGTCAAGCAGGGCATTGAAGTCTGGAGCGCCATGGAAGGTCAGCAGCGTTTTGACACCCATGTGGATAAACTCCTGAACTATATCCGTTACTGGCAAGCCTCCGGGGAGAGCATCAAGACCTCCCTGCGGGTAAAAACCCGGCTGGAACAGTTGACCCAGGAGGGGTATTATACCGGCGGGCGCGTACCGTTTGGCTATCAGGCGGTGAAGCGGGGCCGAATCAACAAGAAAAATCACGAGGTCCGCGATCTTGCCATTGAGCCCGGAGAGGCGGAGGTCATGAAAATCATCTTCCAAAAATACGTCTATGAAGGGTACGGGGCGCTGAGACTGCACCGCTATTTAATGGATCAGGGCCTCCGCACGAAAGACGGCAAGACAATCACAATGGGTATCATCAACCGGGTCATTAAAAACCCTATCTGTATTGGAATCATCCAAAAGGGAGAAAGCCAGTCGAGCGTACTGCCCGAACTCAAAATCATTGACGAGGAAGTGTTCGCCAGGGCTCAGGAGATTGTGCGTGAGCGGGTAGTCCCTCAAAGCGAGGTCCCTCTTACGACCAGAGGGCAGTCCCTTCTGGTGGGGAATGTCTACTGTGGGCATTGTGGCGCACGGCTCTCACTGGCTACCGCCGGACGGAACTATAAGAAGAAGGACGGAACGGTAGTGAAAAAAACCTATTCCTGCTACAAGTGTTATAACAAAGCTATGGCCGCGGAGAAATGCGACGGGCAGACCACCTACGGCGTCTCCAAACTGGATAATCTGGTGGATCAAATCATCCACATCCAGCTTCAACGGATTCAAAAAGCCCCGCCCCAGGCGCTGATTGAAAAACAGCGGGACCGGGAGGCGGAGCAGGTGAAGGCCAAGGCAAAACTTTTGAGGGAGCAATACCAGCAGAAACAGCGGGACTACCAGGACTTGAAAGAAGAAACGCTGAAGGTGGTCCGGGGGACCAGCCGCTTGAATGTAGACCTTCTAAACAATCTGATCGAGGAGACTACCGTACAAATGGCAGAATTGGAAGGTCAAATACGGACAGCGGAAGCCGAACTGCGCGAGGTCCTTTCCGGCGCTGAACAGGTGCGGCAGGAGTACGCCCAGTTAATGGATTGGGCGGGGTTGTATGATAATTGCTCCTTCGAGGCAAAGAAAATGATTGCGGCGCAGTTTGTGAAAGCGGTCCGGGTCAAGCGCGGCTATGAGGTGGACATTGAATTTAATGTTTCCTTTGAGGAATTTCAGACCCTTTATCTGGAGCCGGAGAGTGAGGAAGATCGGCGCTCCCGGTCTGCTACTTATCTCTCCCTTGTGGAGAAATCCGGGCAGGCTGGTTGAAAATACGCCCCATCTTCAAGACAATCGACATTTTCTCTTTTATCCAGTTTCTTTCCCGGCAAACAAACTACATAATAAAATTCTTTTTGCTAAAAGTGCTTTATTTGGTGTAGGTATCAAACGGGCTAAAAGCTACACATACAAAATTTGAAAATTTTGTGCGATGCTCAAAGCTGAATTTTCCATATTGCCCATCCTGGTTGCCTGTTGAAAGGCAACGTATCATTGACGTAAGCATATGGGTCTTTCCGACGCCGTTTCTCCCAATCAATACATGGATGTTAGTCGGTGGGTTGGAATCCGGGACTACATGAAACTCCAGTTGGTAATCGGTTCCGACCTGACCTGGGAGCTTGTAGGATATATCAAAAGGGGTCAATTTCGCGCCCCCGTTAGCGATTCGATGAAATTGTTCCCTGATGATTCTGGAGCCAAGATCGCGCATAAGAGATTCACGCGTGACATTTTCCTGTTTCACTGCCTCAAAAATTGTCAGATTATACGCAATATCTCTTAACGCAGTTAAAATATCCTCTCGTAGTTCTCCGTGTTCCAGTTTTTTGACATTTTCATAATAATCTTCACTTTGCCCCAGTGTAAAAAACGAATCGGTTAACGTTTCAAAAGTTTTCGGCAAATCAGGGGTCCTCTGCTCCATTCCTATCTGACCGATCTTAATGCTCCCCAACTCCACTGTATTCCCTTTTTCATCAGAATAGGAAAGATAAAACATCGTCTCATATTTAAACCAGTCATTCCAACCGTCTTTGTGGAGGTATATCACATTTTTTGTAAAAACACGTTCGATTTGTCCTCGTTGAACTACTTCAAATCTCATATTCAACACCACTCCACTAAACTATCTGTCAAACTCTGGCACATACTGAGATTTCCAAATTTAGTTGTTTAAAATCGTTTTGTAATGATTTCTTTCACATTGGTAGATGGAGCAGCTGCTCCCTCCATAATTAACAAATAAGTAATGTATCAGCTTTTAGTATTTGAGACGTTCCTTTTATGTGATACTCTAATATCTTGTTCACTTGATAGTAGCGCGAAAATTATCTCAGCGTCTTCCAGTATAATGCGAATGGAAATACGCCGTTCTAATTCAGAGATATTACCCATATTTCACGCCTCAGTAATCCTGCGGATATGCATACCGGGCAATCGAATACTCACTGCTTAAGAAAAGTGCATTGTGGAAAAGAAGCAAATCGTACCCATACTCATAAGCAGGTGGAAGGAGTAAACTGGTTTGATACGAAACATACCATTCTCCATCCACTCATGCACTTTAATCAATTTCTGTTTTACATATGTTTCCTAACGATTGCCAACCGAACCTTCGGATCTATCCATAGCTGGAAGCCTGCAGCAATTTCAGGGTAAGCACTCACGCCTCCACCTTTACCTTGCTTTACCTGTATCCCAACAGCGTGAGTCTTTCGAATCCACAGAGATGGTGTAATGGTCAGTGATGTCGTATGTCCCTGATGAATCAGTTCCTCACAGGCCCTATCATCAAAACCTTCATTCATGTCATTTTCCCATTGGCGGAGAAACTCTAATGTGTTGCGGCTGCGCATCCAGCTTTGGATTACATATCCCGGCGACTCATCGGAATACTGCCTTGCCAATTCTGTCAGGGAGACCATGCCATCATAGGCCAGCATCCTCATATACAGGCTGATGGTCTCATGATAGTCCCTGATTTTTTGTGTGGTCCGCAGCTTTTCCTCATTCAATGTATCATAGAATCTCTCTTTTGCGGCGTCGGCCGCTTCTATATCGACCAATCCTTTTGTCAGAAGGGCATCAATGGCAGACTCATATTGAAATGCCAAGCGTATGTATCGCTCATGTAGTTCATTCTCGTTCATGGCCCATTCTCCTTTTTATTTAGTATAACAAGAGAAATGGGTTCTGTATAGTCTCATTTTGTATCAAAAACTGGAGACTGATACCTGACTGCCTTTCGTGGATACCCGGCTTTATCATAGTCTACATTGCAACGTCGAGCTTTCTCAAACTGAGTATCCATGTATATCTTAATACCAACCAGGGGGATATATTTTTTGTTCGCCAGAAGTTTATCCACGGCCGCCCTCGTCCATTTTACTTTTCCAGTTGGAGAAACCACCCCTTTTTTGAAAAGCAGATCAACAATCTTGCCTAAGCTGGCTCCGGCAAGGTAATCATCAAAAATGCTACGGACAACATCCGCCTTTTCTTCATGAATAACGATTTCCTTGCCAATCAAAACATAGCCATATGGAAGTTTCATAGTTGCCTCACTTTTTAAAACATAAATAAAAGCAGGTTTAAGGAAGATACCTTTTCCTTAAACCTGCTTGTTGACACATGTGATATGTAATTATAACTAATTTGTATCTCGCCATTTTGTGCTATATCGCCAAGTAAAAACAAAACCTGCGTATAACTATCGTTAAACGCAGGCTTTGTCTACAATGGAATGTGTAGACAAAAAAGATGCAGTCTGCACCAACTCCAAACTAGGGCCTAGCGTAGCGGGGCCGGTGTGGAAGTGAGGCGTAGTCACCTTTTCCCCCAAAAATAATATGATATGAAAAGCTAGCGCAAGGGGCGATCTAATATAGTGAGTCAATACTTTTTATACCCCATTTAAATCTCAATCGAAAGGTCATTCAACAATGCAACAAAGGATTCTACAAAAGCACCATCAAGGATCTTGCTTGGAGTATGAGATTGATAATTTATATGATTCACATCTGGAAGGTCGTCATATTTTCCTATCTCTTCATGCTTTAATGTTGTTGTCAGTATTACTTGCTTATCAATTGATTTTGAGATTTCAAGCACCGTATTTTCTTTTCCAGTCGATAAGTCTTCTGCTCGGAAGGAGTCAATTACTATTGGGAAACTGTGCCGCAACACAAATTGTAAGGCAAACAATTTCACCACATGAAAAATAGTCGCCTCGCTTCCAGAATACACCTCATTTCGCTGAGTAAATAAGCTTGAATATATTATATTACCATCCGGATCAATCTGATGGTAAAGTTCATTCATTTTGCCTATAATTGCTGATAACAAAGCTACTCTTTGCTCTTGCGTTTCAATCGATGCATTTTCACTGGCTAACAGTTGACTCTTTAATGTAGCGACTTCCATGTCTATCTCTTTAATTCTGGCTTCTGCATCTGAAGCCGAAAAAATATCTTTCTTGTAAGCGACAATAGATTCAAGAGAGACGCTTTCATCATCCATTAAAGATTGCAAACGTTCTTGCTCTATAATTATTTCTGCAGAAAGCCGTTCAATTTCTTCGCTATAAGCAGAAATTTTTTCTGAAATAGAATGAATGATTTCATTTCGCATTTCAACTGTAGACACATCAAACGAGTAGGATGTTTGAACTGACTCTCCAGTACTAAACGAGATATTTGTAGAGTTGCAATCCATGCATCGTAATTCTCCACACGATATTGTGCGATTTAAAGAGCGAAGTTCGTTAATCGTATGCTCCCATTTACTCTTACGAGTAGATACACTATTACGAGCCTTCCGTAATTCCGCAATTTTATTTTGGACTCTTTCAAGACTCTCTATTTTTTTACCAAATGCGAGGCGGTCACTCTCCGCGCTAAGATATGAAACAGGTGTTTTTTTCGATTTAAGTATTTTATGTTGTTGTAGCAATAGCTTTTTCTCGTCAGAAAGAGTTATTATATGACTCTTTATCTCATCAATCCTCTCTTGTGGAAGTTGCTCTCCAATTAAACCAGCATATGCGTAAAGCATATCGATAAAATCTTGTTTATTATAGAAGCCGTGATTGGCGATATTGGACGTGTCCTTCTTATCTTGTCCAATAAAGAAAAGCTGGACATATAGTACTGGATCTACAATCCTTAAAAGTTGATTTTTTGCTATTGACGGAAGTGGAAATATATTCCTGTTCCAATATCTTTTAAGTTCAGAAACATTATCAAAAATAAGTACAGTAGATTCACGCTTTAATACAAATCCATCGCCAGATCGGCAAAGTTTGAATATAATCCCAGCTTCTTCAAATTCGATATAGTAATAATACTTCTGAAATTCAAATGATGTAGGGAATGTTGGTTCATTTCCTAAAGCATACATCATTGATTGGATTACAATCGTCTTTCCCTTATTATTATCGTCGCTCGAAATGATGTTCACACCATTTGTGAAATTTCCTTCAATAAATGCTTCAGCAGCATTTCCTACAGCTACTTTCCGTATCTTCATTGTTGAACACCATCCTTGACTACAGAGATAAAGTACTTAAGTGATAGGGCGTCAAAGTCAGGACACCGAACAATACAATTAGGTATTGCCTGAATTTTTGTAAATAGAGACTGCACAGAGTCATCTGGATGTTCGACAATCAGTTGATATGTATTCTCAAATAGATACCAAAAACCATCTGCCGCATTTTTATTGAATAATGCCCTACATAAGGCACCTTGGCAATCTTCGAGCATTTCCCTCTGCCTTTCTGGTGGCCAAGTATTATAGATACTTACAAAAGATGGTGGTATTCCTTGACCCAGCGGATCTCTATTGATAATACGCTGTAAAGTCATTAAACGAATTTCATTATTAGTTAAGTGCCTGCAATAGTTTAACGCTTCATCAGTCGTTTCAATCACAATCCCCTCGACTGAAGAAATATTTTTTTTGCTTGCCTGTTTATCTCTTATCTCATTAAAAATAGCGTTAAGTATTTTTTCTTCTGGAATAATATTCGGATGTTGCCTTATAATTGCTTTTACATATTCACTTGGTTTTTTACCATCATCAATGACAAAAAACACTTTTCTCAGGAAACCATTAATGTTCTCATCGGTCAAGTCGGTGCTATCAATATATTCTTTTGCGGAACCTTCTTCATGTAAGCCTAACTTAATCTGTTCTATCGCTGCATCCTTTACATTTTCAATCCCAAAAGTTGTAAGAGAAGAATCTTTGCGAAGAGATCCGGTCACACTGCCAATAAATAGAATATATGCCTCAAAGGTTAATGGGCTCATATAATTCTTGAACAATGTGACAAGTTCTTTCCCGATAGCTTTGGGACTAACATGATGTGCGCCTTTTGATTGCACATCCCACAATCTGGATGCCATGTTGTCCATCCCAGTTAAGTCATTAAAGAAATCTACAACAAAGTAGTATATGTCATCACTATCGGGTCTGAAATTCATTAAATAAAGCAATGCCTTGGTTTCTGCCTCTGAACCAGATTTCCTTAATCTTTCAGATGATTTTACAGTGTATGACATATTCTCATCTCGCATTCATTTTCAGCTCATGCCAATCTAATGTTCTTTTATTTTTATATTATATCACAATTTTTCCACTTCTCAACAAAAAAGCAGGCACAGAGAGACACAGGCAGCACCCAAGCTGTCCACATTTTTCTGTGCCTGCTTCTTAGTAAGGAGATGGGTGATTTCAAAACTACAGACGAATCGGATGAAAATTTTTCTTTGGAGAGCATGCTTACTCGCTGAATCACCCTATATAACATGGATTCCAAATACTCCATAAGGTCGATATTTTTTGTAGAAATGAGTTCCATGATTTCCGTGACTTTGTTTTCTCGGCCTATATCGTGCCGGGCATCCAGTTCTGTACGCTTTTTATTTATCACAACAGGGCGTATTTCATTGATGATATCCTTGATTTGCAGGTTCACAACTTCACTCCCTGACACCAAAGCAGTCAGTCCAATTCCTTGACCAGTTCTTGAAGTTTGCTTTTTATAAAATAGACTGATTATAATAATTCCTTTGTCAATACCAGGCTCAAGTATTGTTAGCAGGGCAGGCGGCCTCTCTTCGTGTTAATCTTTTTCTACATGCTACACTAGTAGCATATTACAAGAAAGGGGCAAACATCATGACCTACACAGATCAAGAGAAAACCGATATCATCGCACAGTACAGGCAGGGCAAGCCAATCCAGGAATTATGCGCAGAATACAGTGTCTGCGTACGGACGATCTATCGCTGGGCAAAACTATACTGCCCAGCGGTTCCCGATGAAAGACGCACCTGCACCGTCAAAGAGTATGATGCACTTCTACACAAAGTCTCTAAATTGGAAAACATGGTCGCCGTTTTGCAAACCGTCGGCTGCACCGTCCATGCTCCGTTGAAGGAGCGACTGACGGAGCTAGAATTACTGTACGGCCAATATGATGTCCATACACTTTGTGAAGCTCTGAATGTTCCCCGCGGGACTTTCTATAACCACATTCTCCGAAATAAACGGAGCAACGCTTGGTTCGAAAAGCGGCGGGAGGAATATCGTATTCTGATTCAGAAGATATTTGATGAGTACCGCCAGGTGCTGGGTGCTGAAAAGATCCGCACAATACTTGTCCAACATGGCCATCAAGTCAGCACAGAATATGTGGCAAAACTGATGAGAGAGATGGGCCTAGCTAGTATCCGCAGCACTGCAAAACAGGACTACATGAAACTTCATGAACCGGAAAAGAAACGGAACATCCTCCAGCAGCAGTTTCAGGCGGACAAGCCCAACCAAATCTGGGTCAGCGATGTTACTTGTTTTAAGCTGGGGGAGTTCTATCTTTACACCTGTGTGATTTTGGATTTGTTTTCCCGCAAAATTGTCGCATACAAAGTATCCAGAAAGAACAGCACCCAGTTGATCACATCTACTTTCAAAATGGCATGGGCACAAAGAAACCCAGAAACAAAACTCATCTTTCACAGTGACCGAGGTGCTCAATACACCTCGCATCGATTCAAACAGCTACTACATGAGCACGCTGTGGTACAATCTTTCTCCAATTCAGGGCGGCCTCATGACAACGCTGTTGCTGAATCGTTCTTCGCTACACTCAAAAAGGAGGAGCTTTACAGGAAGGACTACACTTCCGAAACAGATTTCAAACGATGCCTTGCATCTTATATCGAGTTTTACAACACACAGCGGCCACATCGCACATTGAAAAACCGAACACCTTGTCAGGTAGAAGAGTTGTTCATGAACGGCAAATGAGGAGAGCAACTTACTGACATAACAGGGGTTCGAATCTCGTCGATTACACGTTTTGTGTTTTGATTTTACCCTGTTTGTATTTTTCAGGTGACACAAGACATGAAATACAGAAAGGCCTGAACCCCTTGCAATGCAAGGAGTTCAGGCATAAAATGACCCCACCCGTTCTGAACAACGACAAGCGTTTGTTCAAATTGGGTGGGGTCATTCATTTGGTGGACCCAATCGGGATCGAACCGACGACCTTACGGATGCGAACCGTACGCTCTCCCAGCTGAGCTATGGGCCCATATTGGCCATTTTCCATCGAAAAAAGTTATGAAAAACGGATTTTCAGGATATTCGATTTTGAGGGAAAATCATGGAAAACCAGACTAGTGAATGGGAAGAGAACCAGCGCTGCGGGATGTAGTTTTATATGGCTGCAAACGCAGCGCCCTCCCCGTTGAACTATGAGTCCATCATTCCTGTCATGCAACGGCAGATAATATTATACCATAATTTTCTCTGTTGTAAAGACTATTTTTTTCAGAAAGCGGAAAATTTTTTGTTGCCAATTTGCAGAGGATATAGTAAAATAAATAAGCTATAACGTTACAGTCCTCCGCATGCAGCTGCGGAGCCGGTCTCGCGCAATGGATGCCCGCGAATCATGTCAGGCGGGGAACCGAGCAGCATTAAGCGGGATGTTCCATGTGCCGCGAGGGCGCCGGTTCCGCAGCTGCATGCGGAGGACTTTTTTCGCTTGGAGGTGATTTCTTGTATCAGGCCCTGTACCGCAAATGGCGGCCCAAAACGTTTTCGGATGTCATCGGCCAGTCCCACATCACCCAGACTCTGCGTAAGCAGGTGGCGGAGGGCCGCACCTCCCATGCGTACCTCTTCACAGGCACCCGGGGCACCGGCAAGACCACCTGTGCCAAAATCTTGGCCAAGGCCGTCAACTGCGAGCACCCGATGGACGGCGATCCCTGCTGCCAGTGCCCCTCCTGCGTGGGCATCGAAAACGGCAGTTTTCTGGATGTACTGGAGCTGGACGCTGCCTCCAACAACGGTGTCGACCAGGTGCGGGCCTTGCGGGACGAAGCCATCTACGCCCCGGCCAATGTGAAGAAGCGGGTGTACATCGTGGACGAGGTCCACATGCTCTCCACCCCGGCCTTCAATGCTCTGCTGAAGATTCTGGAGGAGCCGCCGGAGCACCTGATGTTCATTCTGGCCACTACGGAGCTCCACAAGGTGCCCGCCACCATCCTCTCCCGGTGCCAGCGGTTTTCCTTCAAGCGCATCACGCCTCAGGACATCGCGGCGCGGCTGCTGTATGTGGCCGGACAGGAGCAGATCGACCTGACGGCGGATGGCGCGGAGCTGTTGAGCCGTCTGGCGGACGGCGCTCTGCGGGACGGCCTGAGCCTTTTGGACCAGTGTGCCGCCGTAGGCGGAACCGTGGACAGCCGGGCCGTGCTGGAGGCGCTGGGCCTGGCGGGAAACCTGCAGACGGCCCAGCTGATGGAGTTTATTCTGAGCCGGGACGCCAAGGGCGCCCTGCTGCAGCTGGACCAGCTGTACCAGGGTGGCAAGGATGTAGGCGCGGTGCTGGGTGAGCTCAGCACGCTGGTCCGGGACCTGCTGCTGCGACGTACAGCGCCGGAGGGGGGGGCAGCCCTGCTCTCCGGCGGCTATGACAGCGCCACGCTGGACAGGCTGGGCAGGGAGATTCCCGCTACCCGGCTGATCTACCTGGCCA
>ENA-ORNW01001294-ORNW01001294.1-human-gut-metagenome-genome-assembly--contig:-NODE-1294-length-19673-cov-6.452340_pt1 | contig 19673 bp, 16 predicted proteins | sample MGYA00242121_ERZ509034 | MGnify/ENA primary metagenome ERZ509034 (study PRJEB26280, sample SAMEA2338689) | human gut metagenome | biome: human gut; feature: human-associated habitat; material: faeces... | reverse complement strand
GGCAGCCAAGGCCGGGGCGGACAAGGGCTCGCTCGCAGCAGCGCTGGCCGCCAAGGGCACTGCCAAGAAGGCCGGCAGCAAGGACGCCGACGCCCAGGCCGAGCAGATACGCAGGCAAAACCCGCTCTTCTCGGTGTTCCAGCCTATGCAGGGCAACGCCCTCAGCGTGGTGGGATATGCCGTTGCGCGCGACACGGCCGACGTCAACAAGATAATCTACTCTGACATTGCACGCCAGGTGCTGCCCTCCGACCTGAAGCTGGTATGGAGCGCCAAGCCCGTCGACTTCGACAAGACAGGCACCATCTATGAGCTCCACGCCATCAAGGTGACCGAGCCGTCAGGGCGCGCACCGCTCGAGGGCAACGTGATCACCACCGCCCGCGACGGCTTCACCCAGATGGGACAGCCCTGCGTGACCATGCAGATGAACAGCGACGGCGCACGCCGTTGGGCACAGCTCACCAAGGCCAACATCAACCGCGCCATTGCCATAGTGCTCGACAACAGCGTCTACAGCGCACCGAGGGTAAACGGCGAGATATCCGGCGGCAACTCCGAGATAACCGGAAACTTCACAATCGAGGAGACGAAAGACCTTGCCAACACGCTCAACTCTGGCAAGATGCCCGCCCCGACCCGCATCGTGCAGGAAGAGGTGGTGGGCCCGTCGCTCGGCATGGAGTCGATACAGCAAGGCTTCGTGTCGTTCATCATAGCCTTCGTGCTGCTCATGATCTACCTCATCATCCTCTATAACGTCATACCGGGCATGCTGGCCAACTTGGCCCTGCTGTTCAACCTGTTCTTCACGCTGGGCATCATGACCTCGTTCCAGTCGGTGCTCACCATGCCGGGCATTGCCGGATTGCTGCTTTCGCTGGGTATGGCCGTCGACGCCAACGTGCTCATCTACGAGCGCGCCAAGGAGGAGCTTGAGACAGGCATAGGCGTGAAGGAAGCCATCAACCGCGGTTACACCAACGCCTTCTCGGCCATCTTCGACTCCAACCTCACGTCAATCATCACCGGTGTCATACTGTTCGTGTTCGGCACAGGCCCCATCCGAGGCTTTGCCACCACAATGATTATCGGCTTGTGCTGCTCGTTCTTCACGGCAGTCTACATGACCCGCATCGTCTACGACCATCAGCTCAAGCGCGACAAGTGGCTCAACCTCACGTTCACCACTGCCATTTCGCGCAACATGATGAAGGACACCAAGATCAACTTCATGGGCAAGTACAAGAGCTCGTTCGCCATCTGGGGCATCGTAGCGCTCGTGTTCATAGGCAGCTTCGTGGTGCGCGGCTTCAGCCGGAGCATCGACTTCACCGGCGGACGCAACTATGTGCTGCAGTTTGAGAAGCCCGTGTCGCCCGAACAGGTGCGCGAGGTTCTGCAGGGTGCCTTCGGCGAGTCTACGTTCAGCGCCATAGCCCTCGGCACCGACGGCCACACCATCCGCATCTCCACCAACTACAAGATAGAGTCTAACGACCCCAACGTGGACAGCGAGATAGAGAACATACTCTACAAGGAGCTGTCGGCCGACGGGCTCGTCACCCAGAAGAGCGTCGAAGCCTTCAAGAACCCCGACATACGCGAGGGAGGCTCTATCATAAGCAGCTCAAAGGTGGGGCCGGCCATAGCCAAGGACATCACATACGGTGCAATAGTCAGCGTGGTGATAGCCATCATAGCCATCTTCCTCTACATACTGTTGCGCTTCCGCAACGTGGCGTTCTCGCTGGGCTCTACGGTGGCCCTGGCCTTCGACACGCTCTTCGTGCTCGGCGTCTACTCTCTGCTCTGGGGAATGGTGCCCATGTCGCTCGAGATAGACCAGACGTTCATCGGAGCCATCCTGACCGTCATCGGTTACTCAATCAACGACAAGGTGGTGGTGTTCGACCGCATACGCGAGAACATGCACCTCTACTCCAAGCGCAACCTGTGGGACTTATTCAACGACTCGCTGAACCAGACGCTGGCCCGTACCATCAACACCGGCTCTTCAACGCTGCTCGTGCTGCTCGTCATCATCTTCTTCGGAGGTGAGAGCATACGCAGCTTCTCGCTGGCAATGATACTCGGCATCGTGTTCGGTACGTTCTCGTCGATATTCATTGCAGCCCCCGTGGCCTACTTCACCATAGGCAAGGGCAGGCGCAATGCCGACAAAGAGATTGCCAAGGCATAAAAAATTGCGAATAACTAATACGATTTATATATAACTGTGGCGGCCGCTCTATGTGAATAGGGCGGTCGTTTTTTTATGCCATACCGGCCATGGCACGGCTTAGCGACCCAGTGATGCCGCCGCCCTGAGGCCAGCCCATTTTGCCGAAGGGGCAGCCGTATGCGCAGAGTCCGGGCGGCACAGGCATTCAAGCCAACGTGATGAAATGCCCGGGGCGCTAATAAGCAGCTGTTCAAAATCAACCGATACAATTGACTTTGCATGTGCAATCTATATAGTCGTTCCTTAAAAAGCACATTTCTGCGGGATATTGTAACTAAACAGCATTCCGCAGAATTTTTCAATAAATCGCCAAAGAACCCTCATGGCTCTTTTGAAGTTATATGCAGCCGCAGCCAACAGTACATTGACTACATCTCCGAAGATACCTTTATAAAAGTTGCGTCCCAGGCGACATTCTGATTTCAGGTGCCCGATTGTCGGCTCGATTCCGGCTCGCTTGCAGAAGATGCGGTGTTTCTTTTTGCGAATATAGTAGCTGTCTTTTCGGTTGGGAACATCAGGGATTAGTATTTGAGTACCGTTTACTTCCTTCTTTCCCCTGTACCCCCTGTCTCCTGCCAATTTCTTTATTTTACGTCCTGTTATTCTTTCAACCTGCAAAAGGGATTTTTCTATTGTATGTCCGTCGTATTCGTTGCGGAACGAGCCGGCTCCTAAGATTATACCTGTCAGAGAGCGGATGATGGAAACCTTGTTCCCGAACTCATACTTCTTATGCTCCTTGCCTTTGCTTATGCACTGCACCTCAGGCTCGTGCAGTGAATAAATCTTTTCCTTGGAATTGCGTTTCTGTGAAAGTACCCGTTCAAACAGAATGAGCTGCTTGTCGTATTCATGGTTTTCTTTCAGGTTGCGTCTGAGCTCCCTTACCAATCGTCCGGCTATTGTCCGCAGTCTCTTGTCTGCCTTTAAGGCTTTCGCACGATTCTTCGGATGGTTGCGGAAACGTTGGTCACGGTAAATCCTTTTAAGCACAAACGTATAGCTCTGACGCAACGGAAGGTTCAACGACCTTACAATGGACATAACCTTACGGATTATCTTTTTATGCAGCTTCTCATCAGTGGGATAAGTCACGTTCTTTTCTTGTACGGTGGAGTCGATGAAAGCAGTGTCGTAATGGTCATTGTCGTCATTTTCCTGATTGACACGGATACTTTCTGCCAGAATAAGCTCCATACCCTGCTCACCGATACGCTTGCGGAAATGAACAAGCTCGCTCGCATTGCATGGATAAGATGGAGTAAACTCCGACATGCCGCAAAAGTACTGGTAATAAGCATTCTCGCTCCACTGCTCAACAACTGACTCATCGGAAAGATTCCGTACGTGCTTTAGAATCAGCAAGCCGCACATCAGACGGATAGGCTTGGCAGGACGTCCGTTATCGGCACAATACAACGGAGTGAAGGATTCTTCAAAACGAGACCAACTGATTTTATCCGCAAGGATGTACAAGGGATGTTTCTGGTTCAACTGGTCGGACAAAGAACTGAATAAAGAGGGACTTGATATAGTTTTATTAATCATATAATCTGCAAGTTTTAGAACTTAAAGTTACAAAAACTTGCAGATATATCAAAGGAAATCAAGAACTACTTTACTGATTATCAATTCGTGAATCGCTTTTTAAGGAACGACTATTTAACAATATAGTATTTTTTCTGGGGATTATTTGGATATGGGCGAGCCGGATATAACATCAACAAAAATTACCCTGTGCTTTTCGGATGTCTCAAACAATAGTATAGAAAAACAGCCTGGTGGCTTAATAATAAGCCACCAGGCTGTGAGGATTAACGTTATATTCATTTACTGAATACATCGGAAACCCATTACCTCATACTGTTGCAGTATTACCCTAAATAACCTCAGCTATTACAGTGAATACAGATAACATTATTTCAAATAGAGTCTACAAAAGCATTAAACGAATTGCTCATTGCAGACTAGCTCATTCTCTTTCCACTACCCAATAGTAACAAAGCAGAAAAACACGACAAAACGACAATGCCAATATACTGCATAGTCTCACACACCATGAACAACCTCTTCATTTTGCCTTTGCCACGTAGAATTGTCACAATAAGCCCAATACTGCTCATTACAGCCGTATGGTAATTAACACATTAATACAAGGCCCATTCACAGCGGAAACACGCTTACACAAATGTCGCGACGTAGCCCAACAAAGCCATCGGCACAGCAAACAACCTGTATGGACAACGATATAATTGACGTGTTCTGGACTGCATGATTGATTCGGAGTTTATCTCACAGATTGAGAGTATCAACCATGATTAACTGGCCAAGACATCTCATATCTCACAATATCCTCTTCAATAAGAGGAGAGCCTAGTTGCACTTCAACAAAACGAAGATCTGTCACCGCCCGTACGGCGTGCTTTTGCCCGACTGCAATATTGACAACATCACCCCTACGAACCGTTGTTACCTCACCATCAAGCATCAGTTCGCCCTCGCCTTCAATAAATGTCCAAACCTCTGAGCGATGGTTATGGGCTTGATAGCTAATGTTTTTACCCGCATTGAGGAAAATGTGCTTAACAAGCGTATCGGAGTTTGATTCTCCACCATTATGGTGTTCAAGCACCTTATATGTTCCCCAGCGGCGCTCCTCAAACATCGGGCGTGCACACAGGCGCTCAACATAAGGCTTTATTGACTCACAGCAGTCCTTGTCTGCAACGAGAATTCCGTCAGGACTGGCTGCAACAACCAAGTTCTTGGCCCCAATACAAAGACACGGTATACCGAGTCTGTTTACCACATGAGTATTTACAGAAGCCGAGTCGAGTGTAGATTTACCGATAGTGCTACTGCCAAGAACCTCGCTTAATGCATTCCATGTGCCAAGATCCTTCCATACCCCGGCAAATGGCACAACAGCAACAGAGTCTGCCTTTTCAGCCACCTCATAATCGAAACTAATCTTCGGAAAACAAGAATAGCACGAACGCAAATCATCAAAGCTATGGCCACAGTCCACATATTTGGAAATAATTTCAAGAAGGTAACCAAGTCGGAAAGCAAATACACCCCCATTCCACAAGGCTCCCAGAGATATAAGTTCAACGGCTTTCTCCGCTGTAGGCTTCTCCGTGAAACGCTTCACCCTCATCGCGTCGGCTACATTGCTGCCGGAAGCCGCCTCTGGTACAATATAACCAAATTTAGTGGAAGGATAATCAGGACGGATTCCCATGAGCACCAGATTGGCAACACCACCCTTCACAGCTTCAACCATCCGGCCTATTGCATCGAAATAGCTATCGTCAATATATGGGTCACTTGGCATAACGACCACCGGTTCGTCGGCAGCACAACCTTTTTGCTTGGAAAGATAAAGGCATGCCAAAGCAATTGCAGGGAAAGTGTCGCGGCGTTCGGGTTCTGTCACAACACCCACGGTATCACCAAGCTGGCAGCTAATGGCATCACGTTGAGACTCGCCGGTAGCTATCGTTATGTCTGCCCCAAGCGCAGACGATTTTATCTGGCGCACTACACGCTGAACCATCGACTCTTCACCACCGTCTGGTGCAGGCAGGAGACGCAGAAACTGCTTTGAATAAGAATCGTTTGAAAGCGGCCACAGGCGTTTGCCTGAGCCACCGGATAAAAGAACAAGTTGCATATTTATACTACCTTTCTGCCCTCATAGGATTAGTTAGGAAGTCATGATATGCAAGGCGGATGCCGTCTTCGAGCTCCGTCTTATATGTCCAGCCCAAGGCTGTGGCTTTTGATACGTCGAGAAGTTTGCGTGGCGTACCGTTTGGCCGCGTAGTGTCCCAACGGATTTCACCATCGTAGCCAACAACCTTTGCCACCAGTTCCGTCAGAGCCTTGATAGTGAGCTCCTTGCCAGTACCGGCATTGACTGTCTCGTTTCCGCTGTAGTTCTTCATCAGGAACACACAGAGATTCGCAAGGTCGTCTACATACAGAAACTCACGCAACGGAGAACCGTCGCCCCAGCAGGTAACGCTCTTTGCGCCAGCCTCCTTTGCCTCGTGGAATCGGCGGATAAGTGCAGGCAACACGTGGCTGTGCTCTGGGTGGTAGTTGTCGTTCGGGCCATAGAGGTTGGTAGGCATCACGCTGATGTAGTCGGTACCGTACTGACGGTTCAGAAACTCGCAATACTTAAGTCCGCTAATCTTCGCCAAAGCATAAGCTTCGTTGGTCTTCTCCAGCTCACCAGTGAGCAGGCAACTCTCCTTCATAGGCTGCGGCGCCATGCGCGGATAGATGCACGACGAGCCAAGGAACTCCAATTTCTTGCAACCGTTCTTCCAAGCCGCGTGGATGACGTTCATCTCCAATATCATGTTATCATACATGAAATCCGCCAGCGCCGACTCATTGGCAACGATGCCGCCCACCTTGGCAGCGGCGAGAAACACATACTCTGGCTTCTCATCAGCGAAGAAAGCCTCCACGGCCTCCTGCCTTGTCAGGTCAAGTTCCTTGTGCGTGCGAGTGATTATGTTTGTATATCCCTGACGCTCCAGCTCACGCACAATGGCCGAGCCAACCATTCCACGGTGGCCGGCAACATATATCTTTGCGTTCTTTTCCATAATGCATTAATGCTAAGTTCCGCCGGACTGCAAATCCGACGGAACAAAGATTTGTTATTTTACAATACCCTTCTCAAGATATTCGGCAAGGTTCATCTTGCGCACCTTCTCGCTCGCATCCTCAGCTGCCACCTTGTGCATGTCATAGTCCACCATAATGCGCACAAGTTCCTCGAAAGATGTCTTCTGTGGATTCCAACCGAGTTTTGCCTTCGCCTTGGTGGGATCCCCCCAGAGGTTCACAACGTCAGTCGGGCGATAGAAGTCCTTAGATACCTCAACAAGTGTTTTGCCAACGAGGTTCTCGGGACCGGACACACAGATGCCCTTCTCGTTTTCGCCCTCGCCCTCAAACTCCAGTTCAATGCCTGCATAACGGAATGCCAGTTGACAGAACTCACGTACACTGTGCTGAACTCCTGTGGCAATCACGAAATCTTCAGGATTCTCATGCTGCAGAATTAGCCACATGCACTCCACATAATCCTTGGCATAGCCCCAGTCGCGAAGCGACGAAAGGTTGCCAAGATAGAGCTTCTCCTGCTTCCCCTGTGCAATGCGTGCTGCAGCAAGTGTAATCTTTCGCGTAACGAAAGTCTCGCCCCGACGCTCACTCTCATGGTTGAACAGAATGCCAGAGCAGCAGAACATATTGTAAGCCTCACGATACTCTTTCACAATCCAGTAACCATAAAGCTTGGCCACGGCATAAGGACTATAAGGGTGGAACGGCGTATTCTCGTTCTGAGGAACTTCCTCCACCTTGCCATAAAGCTCTGATGTGGAAGCCTGATAAATGCGGCAAGTGTCCTCCAGATGACAGGCACGCACGGCCTCCAGCACGCGGAGCACGCCCGTGGCGTCCACATCAGCTGTGAACTCAGGCGAGTCAAAGCTCACCTGTACATGGCTCTGTGCGGCAAGGTTATAGATCTCGGTAGGTTTCACCTTGTCCACCACCTTAACAATCGACATGGAGTCACCCAAGTCGGCAAAATGGAGGTGGAAGTTGGGCTGGCCTTCCAAATGGGCAATCCTTTCCCTGTAGTCCACCGACGAGCGACGGATAATTCCATGCACATCATAACCTTTTGACATCAAAAATTCAGACAGGTAAGAACCGTCCTGACCGGTAACACCAGTAATCAATGCTACTTTTCTCATAACTCTTATTAATATACTATTTTCATTATTTCGTGTTGGGATGTTAATATTCCACACAGTAGATTAAACCAACAAACTCCGCCTTAAGTTGGACTTTTCCTAGGGATATATAAACCTACTATATCTATTCAATAAGATTGCTCATCATTTTCCAAACATCTCACATGCTTCTTTATACGTATCGATGCTACCTATATCGAAACGTCCCCCATTCATTGGCCAGGCATGCATTTCTGTCTTGCCAACCATATAATGTGCAAGGTTTCCTGGCGCATCCTTGCCACAGCCGTTTTCCACCGATTGTCTCACAAGCGCAAGGTCTTTCTTCATGTAGATGTAGAACGGCGGCACAGCAAGCGTACTCTTGGGTTCTTGTGGCTTCTCCTCCATCTCGAGCACTTTCATCTGGTCATCCACAACAATAACCCCCGTACGGCGCAACTTGTCCACATCGGGTTGCTCATGACACATGATACACGATGTTTGCTTTTGATTGGCAAAGTCCACAAAGTCTTTAAACGTAAAGAATAGCAGGTTGTCGGCAGCTACTACTAGCAAGTCGTCATCTATACGGCACTTTTCAATCGCTAACAATAAGTCACATACAGCACCGAGCCTTGTGTCGTTAGTTTCCGTACCATCGTCGATGATGGTCACCGGCTTAGAATAATGCTGCTCAGATGCCCATTGCCTAAATGTTTCGGCAAACTTATGGTTGGTCACAATGATGTGCTCAGTTATTACAGGGATGCTGTCAATGTCGTCAAGCATCCGCCCCAAAATAGTGTTATTACCAATTTTCAGCAATGGCTTGGGAAAATTCTTCGTCAATTCTCCTAACCTTGTCGCATAGCCCGCTGCAATCACTATATTCTTCATTGTTATTAGTCTGTTATAAATCTTGCCCCATCGTCTGGCTTGACAAAATAAATTTTGAATGTGTTCTCATATTCAGGGAATTGCTCAAGATATCGCTGAGTCAGTTCCTTTTCCACCTCCTCCTTGTACATAGGATTCACAAGAGCAATGCAAGCCCCCTTAAAGCCAGCCCCGGAGAAGCGACCTCCATATACGCCAGGCAACTTGCGCATTATCTCATATATCGCAATCAACTCAGGCGAGCCGCATTCGTAATTGTGAATGCTACTCTCACAACTATCGAAGCATAGTTTGCCAAAAAGTTTCAGATTGCCACTTTCCCAAGCCGTCACCCCTTGACGAACACGACGATATTCAGAATAGAAATGCTCTGCACGATGGGCAAACCGCTGCGGCATGGCAATGCGAGTTTTCTCAAATGTGGCCTTTGGCACATCGCGCAAGAATGTCTTGTCAAACGGGCGCAACGGCTGGTCGGTGTATGCCAGCATGTTCCACGCCGCCGTCTTGCACTCATACACACGCAAGTTGTAGTCGCTGTTAACGAGGCTGCGCGTCAAGCCAGAGAAAAAAATGCCTATCTCAAAGTCTGGCATGTCTGGATTGCGCTTAATCACGCGCCAATCATTGCTGTCGCAATCTAAGAACAGCAGCCCGTCTTTCTTGCCCAGCGTTATACACGCTTGGTCAAGGATGCCGTTACTAAGACCTATATACTCGCGCTCTGCCTCGGATGCAATACTTACCACCTCAAAAGGTGCCAAGTCTATATTGTTTGCTTTTGCAAATGCCATGGTATAAGCTACAAGCACAGCAGCACTCGATGACAGTCCGCCTACAGGCAGCGAACCTTGCACAACGCCATTGATACCTTTTTTTAATGCAAATCGTTTTCTCAATGCGTACTTCACGCCACGAGCATAATCTCCCCAATGCTTTTCCCTAACTTGCGATGCTTGTGTGACATCAAAATCAACTGTGCCGCCAAAAGTTAGCGACTCCAAATGCACATGCCCGTCATCATTTGGCGTGAACCAAAGGTCTACCCCCTTATTGATGGCAAAACCAGTGACTATTCCATGTTGGTGGTCAACATGCGCCCCAATAGGACATACACGATATGGAGCGAATATGTGATATTTGTAATCCATAATTTATGTTTCGTTAAAATGAATGTCTAAATTATTTATGGCAAAATAATATGAAAATGCATGTTGGATATGCATCATACCAACATAAACAAATGTCAGTTTAGAACTGACTTTCGATAAATCACAAATTATTCACCAAAATAAGGCAATTTGTTTATATAAAAAACGCTGATGACGTATTATGTAATTACAATACCATCACGTTTCAAATTAAATATCAACAAGACATGTGTTATTCAGCAAAATGTTAATCACTAACATTCTTATATAAACAAAGACTTATTAATTAGTCTATTATTTTATAGTATCATTACCCAATATTCAAACTATGATCGTGACAAATTGCACATAAATTATTCGTCCTCAATTGGTAAGTCCAATTTGTTAACGATTATGATACCTATTTAAAATATCCTCATATTCCACCACATTGCCACTATATACTTCCAGCATTTGATCAACAACTCTATCCCAACTATATCTTTCAAGGATGTACGATGCTGAATCGTTTTTATATCTACACACAATATTCGGTGAATTCAACAACATCTGCAATTTTTCATAAAGATCCGTTTCGGATCCTTTTTTATGCCATACCGCCTTATCTTTTACTACCTCTGTATTTTCTGGAATATCACTAACCAAACAGCAGTTACCATAGCTCATAGCTTCCAATAATGCATTTGCCATGCCCTCTAGATTACTTGGGATACAAAAAACATAAGCATTGCTATATAATTCAACCGTCGTCTTGCCTGTAACAAATCCGGTAAAAACGATACGTTCATCGTCTTTTGCCATTTCCTGTAAAGAATCGTAATAATCTTTATTCGAATTTGAACCACCAGCAATCACTAGCTTCTTTGTAGTTTTACATTTCTTGAATGCTGGTATCAAATAGTGCAGGCCTTTTTCTGGCACAATACGACCAAGCGACAACACATAGCTGTCTTTCTCCAAGCCCCATTGTTTTTTGATTATGTCCGCATCTTGTTTTTCCGGGGCATCTATACCATTAGCAAATAGGATTGAATTAACTCCATATTTCGAATCAATATATTTTTTCATATTGCGCGACAGCACAAGGCAAACATTTGAACATTTTGCCGCTGCGCGCTCTCCATTTCTTAAATACCAAGAAGCAAATTTTCCCCATTTATCCCGTAAAGAATCAACACCATGCAGAGAAGCAACCACTCTAATTCCAAATAATTTTGCCAATGGTATCATGCAACAAGGACCTGAAGCACGGTAACTTATCACATCTGGTCTACTGATAAAAATGCAATGCAGTGTGGCAAGTAACGAATACACCGGTACTTCGGCTGCACCCTTAAATGTAGGAATAGTAACAATACGTATTCCTCTATACCATTTCCTTTTTTCTTTGTCGTATTCCTTCCCATAAATATTGTGTCCACCACGATTGTATACTGTTACCTTATGTCCACGTTCTACCATTCTCCAAGCATGCTGTTCCACACCCTTTTCAATACCGCCTTCATTAGAAGGTATTCTCTTATGTCCAATAATTGCAATTCTCATGATTCTTGAATCAGTATTTTCATATAATTATTTCGGAAAGCTTCAACAGAGTAGTTTCGTGTAAGTCGAGCCAATGATTCTTTTCCCATTTGTTGCCGTAGGTTAATATCATCAACAAGAGCGGTAAGTTTTGTGGCAATACCCTCAACATCTTTGATTGGGAGAAGATACCCATTTACCCCTTCCTCTATTAGATAAGAATTATCACCTACGTTTGTAGCAACAATGGGCAAGGAGGCATTCATTGCCTCCATGATGCTGTTGCTCGTACCTTCAATCAGCGAAGTGGAAAGATAGATATCAGCCGAATCCAACAATTCGGGTATATTGTCTGGGTTAATAAATATTCTACATGAGGCTTCTAAGCCCAACTCTTTTACCCGGTTCTTTATAAATTCTTCTTCCTCGCCATATCCGATTATATCGTATGCAGTTTTTTTATTTTTCCGATGAAGCTCAGCAAACACCCTTAGTGCTGTGTCATAATCTTTTTGAGGATGAAATCTACCTACAGTTATAACTCGAACCACATTCGCTTGCGTTCTAGGTTTATATGGTTGAATGTTCTCAAACCCGTTAGGAATTACCGTTAGGCGGCTTTCTGCAAAACCATGCCTTACAAAATTATGTTTCCCCGTAAAGCAATTTACAATAGTACCCGTAGCAAAATGATTGGTAAGCAGCCTGTCTACCAATCGTTTTTTCCATGGCAAATCAACGTTTCTCAATCCCGTATACACTTTCGTATGCGTGAGTTTCCCGACCAAACAAGCATAGAGATTGGCTGCGGCTAAGTAAGAAAACAGAATGTCAATACGATTTGTTCGTATATATCTTACTAATTGGTTAAATCTTGAAATATGTCCACCGCTGAACAAGGCGATAGAAATATTAGAATCCTCCCTTAAACGGGTGAGATATTTTTCATGAACCTTATCTGCATTAAAAACAATAAAATGTGTCTTCACTTCTTTAGAAAGAGTTCTGGCTAATAATACGGCTTGCTTCTCTGCTCCACCGCTTGTCAGATTCTTTACAAAGATTCCTACTGATTGCATTATTTATTGATTGGCAATTTGATATAGTCTCCGAATTTATAGTCCCATTCCATTGGCTCAAACTTCACCATCCCGCTGTTATGGAAGAATGTCAGCTCTCCAAAATAAATTTTTCCCTTGACATTGTACAAATCCACGCGAACATGAGGGATTCCTTGCGATAGCTTCCTTGCAACCCTCAACATCTCATCAAAATTGTCTGGCTTTTGTAGATTTTTGCCACTATTAGGATGTGTATTCAAGAACGGGAGAGGATTCCATTCCAGGTCAAAGAAATCAAAACGAGTATCATGTTGTTGCCGTCCGGTGGCTACAAACAGAAACTTGGGTTCCCCATCAAAACAGAAAATTTTATAATCCTTCAGTTCGTACCCACTCTCGTCTTCCAAATATTGTTCTGCTATTATCCGAGGCTTCAAATTGCGATATGGGTACTCTTTATTCTGATTGTAATAGTTTCTGCCCCATCCTTTACGCAACTTTTTTATGGCCTTCTTTATATCAAGTTTAGACTTATCCTTACAAACAACGACTCCCCCCGAATCGCTTGTACACTTAATAACAAATTGGTTCGGCAAAATACTCCAGTCTATGTCATCAATAGTATTCCATGTGGCAATGGTTGGTATTATGTATTGACTCCCAACTATCCCGGCAACATAGTTCTTTGCGTCAATCTTATCTACCAACTTTTCGTATTCTTGATGTCTGTCGTGTAATTTCAGCCATTGAAGTTTTTCATTGAATGTCTGGGGGGAAGCGAGATTCAACTTATAACCGCAACGATATCTAAATAAGAGTTTTAGATATGCCTCGTCCGACAAAAAAGGGGATGTCATAGTAATTAATTTCTTCCCTATTCTGAAAAGTAAACTTGGATGGTTTGTCATATAATTATTTAATTGGTGTTCTTCTCTCTCAAAACTTCTATAGCGACATCTCGGTGCGATTCACACCTGAACATATTGTATAATTTTAGGCGCTTTGACTTGCCCAAAAAAGAAGGGAACATTTTATGTCTGCACAAAGCTTGGAAGATGCGCTTATTATAGGGCGAAAGATTTGTCTTTACATTCATGACCTGCTTTTCACACCACTTTTTAAACTCCTCAGCAATCCTATTACTATCGGGAATAATATCAGACAATTCTTCAAACTCTTGCGTAAAACCAGCAAGTTCCTCATTATTCAGTAGCACAGTCGATTTCGCATCCAAGCATTGCTTGTACGGAATTGCTTTTGAGTTAACTCCATTGGAATCTACATAGATACTTACAATGTAACCGTAATTCCAAATAGACGATTTATGCCGTTTGGGTCTGAAATCATCAAAGAAAAAATTTCCAAGGCCGTAATATATCGTTCCGCCATTGTAATTCTCATATCCCGAAAAGCAGTGCTGATGATGGTTGCAAACGATATTTGCACCCGAGTCAATAAAGAAACGATACCACTTTTTCATTCTTGGCGAAGGCAACCTGTAGCCCTCATGTCCTCCGTGGCAAATTACAATGATAAAGTCCGAATCTGTTTTTGCTTGTTGCAAATCATAATATACGTTTATGGGATTCATCTGATTGGAACCGATAGGAATTCCGTCTCCAGTTTCCATAAAGTCGTTCTCCGGTGAAACAGAAAATTCAGTTTCGCAATAATTTAAGACTGCTACTTGAATGCCGTCCTTTTCATAATAATATATATTTGCTACCTCTTCCTTTCCTATCCCTCCGCCTACATGGTCAATCGAATTGGCTTCGAGTGCATTTATTGTTTCCGTCACACCATGCTTCCCATAGTCGAAGAAATGATTGTTGGCCAGCGTTACAAGATTAACGTTGCATCGGCTGAGGTATTCCACTGTAGATGCAGACGTTGAAATGTTCGGACCTGATTTGACTATCGCCGCATTCTTGTCTGCAACCACAGGCGACTCAAAGTTGACAATGTTTAAATCTGACTCCTGAAACAGTTTCACTATCTCAGTAGAGAGAGCCGTTCCTTGAAGTACGGACTTCATGCCTTCCCCCATTGTTGTAAAGTCACCACAAATATTAATCCTCATAGCTACAACGACTTTAAAAAATCAATAAAGATTTCCCCGACTTTTTCAATAGAGAAATATGCTTGCATTGCCTCCAATCCGCCTTTGGCTACAGTTAGCGCTTCTTCTTGATTGTTAACGATGCGGCAAATGGCATCGGCTATAGCATCACTGTCTTCTGGCGTAACAATATAGGCACTTTCGCCGTCTTTGATGTATTCGCTAACATCGCCTACGTTTGTGGCTAAAATAATATTGCCAGTCGCCAAATATTCGGAGAGTTTGAAAGGAAAGCCGTAATTGGCAAATCGGCTGTTTGTCCTGGTCATACAAAGCACATCGCTATAAAGAAGATATTTGTTCAATTCCTCATCAGAAACGAAACCTAAATATTTCACATAATCCTTATCTTTTGCGATATCCAAAATTGTCATGTTGCTTGCCTTGCCTTTACCCAATAAAAGCAATTCCAGCTTGCAGCCTTTTTTATGTGCTTTGATTACGCCATCCAACAGATACTTGACCCCATCTTTGGGCGCATATGTACCGGCATACAAAACCTTCAACGGAACATCCAGCTTCTTTCTTGCTTCTGAGCCTAACTGCGGTGTTGAGTTTGGTAATATGCATAATTTTCTATTGGGATACTTATTATGGTTTTCATTCCAGAGGTTTTTTGATATTACAAAAGCCGCACTTTTTTTATAGGCCTTATCTGAAAATATTTCTGAAAGCATTATATTTAACTTTCGAGAAAAAGACATATTACCACTATAGAAATAACTTGTTTCAACCTGATCAAATACAATCTTATACCCCAACTTCCTAGCATAACGATAAAACGGATATTCAAACGGAGAAAGCAACGTTTCAAAGATTAGCACATTTTGTTTGCCCGCAACATACCACGCTTCAAGTTGTCTTTTACCCTCCCTCCAAAATGATATATACCTCTTACCATTTGCAAATGGAGTGATGTCCAAGTAATCACAACGACCATAAACACCAGAGACAGCATTTTGTCTAGAGCCTCGTTGTTTGAAATCGCATACGAGATAATGGGATTGGATGTCATTATTATTCATATAATCCACCATATACCTCCGGCGCTTGCTTGTAGCTGGACCAAGAGGAAATGACGTCATTCCTATATACACTACATTTAAATGACAGTTATTCATAAAATAAAGCTTTTTCAAATCACGTTCTGAATTTTATTACTCTCGCCGGAATCCCGGCAACAATAGCATTTGCCGGCACATCTTTGGTGACAATAGCCCCTGCCCCAATAATAGCATTATCCCCAATAGTTACGCCTTTTAATATAGTAGCATTCATACCAACCCAAACATGACTTCCAATATGGACAGCATCAGGAGCTGTTGGGTAAATGTCTTCGTGATCATCCCTGTCACCAATTATTGCATTCGCACCTACCGTACAATAATCACCAAACGTCACATCAAGATTCGCAACGATGCTGCAACCAGAAAAGCCACAATGACGCCCGATTGCGATTTTAGCACTGGGGCGGCCAGTCTGAATTATACATCTATGGTTCAGCCCGCGATAGTTGAACAAAGATGAAGAGTTGAATGTACAACCATCACCGATTTTTATGGAACTGCAAGGAAACCTATCTATAAGCGTGAACCCTCTAAACTTAACGTTTTTCCCTAATTTCACACCTCCCATAGAAATATATAAACGCATGAATGCAGTTGAAAACCCAATATATGCCCAACGGATAACTTTGCCCAAAACTAGATTAAATTCTCCGAGAGGATCTTTTCGGAGTAAATAGAAATGATTGTATTTAGTCATGCAATAAAAAAATTAATAATTTTTAGGGTCATAGTAGCCAGTCTTGAAAACCCTGTCAAAGAAATGTTTTATATCAACAAGGATCGGGCGAACTTGATAATCGTAAACACAATGCCAATTGAATTTGGGTCTCCATCCTGCAAATGGAGTTTTATCGAGATACTTATAGTATTCCTTAGTATAAATATGCTTACATGCGTATTCCCATGGCTTAGGTCGGTTAACATAATGAACTATTACGGCTTGTTCTGTTAATTCCCGAATGTAATGCTTATCAATAAATTGTGTGCCATAATAGTCTGGAGGCATTGGATACCGGAAGTTCCAAATATTACTTATTGGCAATACTTCCTTATAAAAACACCCATTTAGAATGTCCTGGTCATGGCTTATTATGCAATCATAGTGCGATGCAAGAAATGAAAGCAGTTTATCTTGCACGTTGTTCTCGCGCCAATACTTCAGATTTATTAACAGTGAACCAGCATTAAAATATCCCACTGCGCCGTCCATATCGAGCCTTTCATAAGATGACTTGCGTCCTTTGTAAGTATTTGTCGCCCAGCTATTGTGCTGGTAGGCAGCTGCGAGAGGCCTATTGCTTATATCAATATTCCAATAATCACCTAGCCCCCCCCTCACTACTATATCGCAATCCAGATATATCAACTTATCTACACTTTCAGGCAATAACTCCGCCACAAAAAGCCTATAGTATGTGGCTGGTGAAATATGCTGAGCAGCACTCCTTGGCATCGGCAACTTTGCAATCACAGCCTTATCTACAAAAGCCAAATGGAACCTCCCGTTTAAACTTTCAACCTGCGCTCGTAGCAACTGCTCATTATTTTGCGACAGCCCTTCCGTTATTATATATATATCAACGTCTGCATTATTACAAAGAATAGATGTTATCGTAACACAGCAGTGTTGCACAAAGTTGTTGTCTGTTGCTAATACTACGTTCATAATTCAAGCCCTAAATTTAATCACTTTCGCTGGATTTCCAACGACAATGGCATTTTCTGGGATGTCTTTGGTCACCACCGACCCCCCGCCTATCACTGCGCCTTTGTGGATATGTACACCAGGCAGTATAACGCTATTAGCACCAATCCAAACATCGTCTTCTATTGTAATACCAGTCTTAGCGGTATCCCATTGCTGTTTGTTGATGTCAACACCTAACGAAGTTCCATGATTTGAAGCTATCAGTGAGTTATGTTGTGATATGCTACAGTTTCTTCCTATCATAATTATCCCTCCGGATGCCCGAATATTTTGATACTCGCCAATATAAGTACCATCACCAATCACAAGTTTTGAGTTCGGATTGTTCTTGTCTTCAGATATACAGAAAATGGTAGTAAAGTCGTTAATTCTCACTTTTTTGCCTAAAACAATATCAGAAACATTGTCATAGCAAATCTTGGTATTTGTGGCAATGAACGCCTGCGGATATCTCCATCTCAGCGTAAAATGTCTCTGTATTGGAAATGTAACGCCATATTTTTTTAATAGGCGTAGAAAGTCTTTTATTGTCATGTATTTGCTGTTTTTTTTAATCCTAATTTGTCGCAAATAACGTATTGGTCTATCGATGCAGTCAGATAGAGCAACATTACATTCCCATGTGTTATGAAATAATGATATTGAGCAAATAAATGACTGTGAGGCTTCTTACCAAACCAATACTTATACTCCTTAAGGTATGACACGATTTCGTTATTACCACACAACTGCATCAGCCATTTACACTTTTCTTTACGTGGTATATCAGAGAGCACAAGTCCGCGAAGAAAGTTCTGACAGGAGGTAAAGAAGAACCTCCAAATATGATATTCCTGTTCTTGTGTATAGTATTCTTTAATAATTTTAGCAAGTGTAAAATATCGAAAGCATTTCTCAAAATCGAATGTGTTTGAGAGACTACAGCCGTTTAGACAATAGTAATACATTGCTTCAGGAATATATGTCACCCTATTTGATTTCAATATCATCACCAATTGAAATGGCAAATCTTCTGAACAAACTATGCGCTCCGAATAAAATCGCAGGCTGCCGATAGTCGTCCGCATATATATGGAATGCCATACAGACATAAATAACCTCGTACTTGTATCTGGATCAACATAACGAAAGGATAATTCCTGCATCTCATTTTTTTCGAATATAGTTTGTTCATTGAAATCCCTAACGTCAATAAAATTGTTTTGAGTTATCTCTCTTTTAACTCCACAGTACACAATGTCAGACTGCGTTTCCACAGCTTTCTCGTAAAGGCGAGAGAACATCTCTGTATCCACGTAGTCGTCCGAATCAACAAATGCCACATAATCACCTGTAGCTATTTCAAGACCTGTATTGCGGGCAAGGCCAAGCCCCTCATTCTTTTTTTTATGGATTACCTTTATCCTCTTGTCTTTCTTCGCCCACTCATCGCACATCTCAGGTACGCGATCGGGGGACTTGTCATCAACCAATATTATCTCAATATCCTTGAGAGTTTGGTTGACTATAGTATCCATGCACCGATTAAGATAACGCTCAACACTGTAACAAGGGATGATGATACTGACTTTGGTCATAGCTTGAAATGTGATTTGATTCTTTTCTTGAAAACTTTCCAACGTTTCTTCTGCGTCATGAAACAAATACAACTTCTTTTTATTTGATGAAAGTTACTTGCGTCTACATAATTAACTTCTAATGGCAAAAATTTGTTAGGAAATATTTTGAAGGTTTGGGTATAGAAGACCCTATTGTCTACTTTCATCTTTCTCATTTGTAAGTGCATGTATATAAACTTCTCAGATTTAAATTCTTTACCATCCATATAATACCGACTTACTTTTCCTTTTTCCCAAACATACAAGGCATCTTTAGGCTGTTCCGTTATATAACCATGTCCATCATTAGGGAGATCAACACCCACGTATTTCACTCGTATAAATTTATTATGGAAAATGGATGGATTCATCGAATAGTCTTCAGTAAACACCCTTTTGCCTTCAGCCAAAAATATACGATTAACATTATATTCATCACGCCATTCCTCGTCAAATGTGGTGGTTTTTCCTGAAGAAAGTACATATAAAAAGTGTTTGAGAGAAGAATGAGGAAAGTTTACTGGTTATC
>ENA-ORNW01001286-ORNW01001286.1-human-gut-metagenome-genome-assembly--contig:-NODE-1286-length-19797-cov-15.006281_pt1 | contig 19797 bp, 17 predicted proteins | sample MGYA00242121_ERZ509034 | MGnify/ENA primary metagenome ERZ509034 (study PRJEB26280, sample SAMEA2338689) | human gut metagenome | biome: human gut; feature: human-associated habitat; material: faeces... | reverse complement strand
GGTCTTGTAGGTATTTGATTATTGTAGTTAAAATTACTGGAGAAGTAGAGTATAGTGTATTATTGATATATTTTATATCAGGTTTAATAATAATTGTACTGTTTTTATTAGGGATAAATTCTGCTAATTTAGAATTAGATAATAAGTTAAAAGTGATTTCATAGAGATTTGCACCATGTGTTTGTAAAATATCTGTTGAGTTCATAAAATTCCTTTCTTAAATGATTATATAACTCGTTAACCTAAAATTTTTAAAAGTTGACATTATATAAATATAATGGTTTAATTATATTTATATAAAAGATTTAAGGTGATAACAAATGAATTGTGTAAATGATTTAAAAGAAAAAATACTAAATGGTTATAGAATTAATAAACAGGAAGCTTTAGATTTAGTGAAAGCTCCATTAGATGAATTATCTACAGCCGCTAATGAGATAAGAAAACATTTTTGCGGTGATGATTTTGATATTTGTACTATCATTAACGGAAAATCTGGTAGATGTTCCGAGGACTGTAAATATTGTGCACAGTCAGCTCATTATACTACAAAAATAGAAACTTATCCATTATTAAATACGAAGCCTATTTTAAAAGAAGCACAGTATAATCATAGCAAAGGTGTAGCACGTTATGCAGTAGTAACTTCAGGCAAGAGATTAAGTGATGAAGAAATAGATAAATTGGCAAATTCTTTAGATGAAGTACATAAAAAATGCAAAATAAAATTATGTGTTTCTGGTGGTTTATTAAATGAAGCTCAATTTAAAAAATTAAATGATGTGGGGGTAGAAAGAATTCATAATAATTTAGAAACCTCAAAAAATCATTTTGATAAAGTTTGTACTACGCATACTTTTGAAGATAAAGTAGAAGCAATAAAAGCTGCGCAAAGAGCAGGTATGAGTGTTTGTAGTGGTGGTATCATGGGAATAGGTGAAACCATGGAAGATAGAATAGATATGGCTTTAGAAATACGAAATTTAAATGTAAATTCTGTGCCTATAAATCGTCTAAATCCTATACCAGGAACACCATACGAACATAATAAGCCACTTACTGATGAAGATATGCAAAGAATAGTAGCTATTTATCGTTTTATTTTACCGGATTTATTTATTCGTCTAGCTGGTGGTAGAGGATTATTTACAGATAAAGGTAAAGCTTGTTTGCAGTCAGGAGCCAATGCCGTTATTTCTGGTGATATGCTCACAACAAGTGGCATTTCTATTGATACAGATATGAAGATGATACAAGAATTAGGTTTTAAAATAGTATAATCATTTTAAAAATATATAGGGCAATTAAATTTGCCCTATATATAAAAAAATATTATACAATAAAAATTTTTTATGTTATAATATTAACCAGACTAAATTATATAAATAATCTATTATTTCAGAACAGGTATTTAGTATGATGTATACAAAATGAAAGGAGTTTTTGTATGGAAATTTTAGGATTTATAGTTCTATTAAAATCACCTTAAGGAAAATTCGAAAAATTATGTATAAGAAAGGGAGAGAATTCTAAATGGATAAACAAAAACTTTTTGATAGTTTTATCGAAGTTATGAGCAAGTTTGCACAAATACGTGCTGTAGTAGCATTACGTGATGGTTTTATTATGACTACACCATTTACTATTTGTGGTTCAGTATTTTTGTTGATTGCAAATTTACCAATTCCTGGATATGGAGAATTTATGGCATCCATATTTGGTAATGATTGGACAGCACCATTTAATGCTGTAGCGGGTGGTACATTTAATGTATTAGCTTTAATTGTTGTAGTCGCAATTACATACAAATTTGTAGGCAATGAAGGTTGCGATGCTAGTATGGCATCTATATTAGCTTTATCAACATTGTTAATATTAATGCCACCATCATTAGTAACTGAAAATGGTCAATTAGTAGGAGATATTATACCAAAAGCTTGGGTTGGTAGTAATGGTGTTATAACAGCAATTATTATAGCTTTTTTTGTATCATATGTTTTCTGTTATTGTGAAAAAAATAATGTTGGTATAAAAATGCCAGATTCTGTACCACAAGGTGTAGCAAGAGCTTTTACCGCGTTAGTACCAGGTATGATATTTTTTACAGTAGCTTCTGTTTTATACGGACTTTGTCATTATCTTGGAGCAATTACATTACCAGAATTAATCTTTAAAATTATTCAGACACCATTGCAAGGACTTTCTGATACATTGGCTGGTGGCTCAGTGATTGTTGCTTTACAGGGCATTTTGTTTTGGGCTGGTGTTCATGGACCAAATGTTGTCGGTGGTGTAGTAAGTCCATTATTGATAGCGAATTCTTTAGATAATCAGCATCTTATAGATATGGGTATGTCTCTTATAAATAATCCAGAAGCTAAAATTATAACTGCTCAAGTTAATGATGTATTTGTAAAAAGTGGCGGTTGTGGTTTGACATTAGGACTTTTATTATCAGGTATATTTACAGTAAAGTCTCAACAAATGAAATCTTTATTAAAAATGGCATTTGTACCAGGTTTATTTAATATAAATGAACCTCTTATCTTTGGTTTGCCAATTGTATTTAATCCATATTTACTTGTTCCATTTGTGTTAGTACCTTTAATAGCATTATTTGTAACATATTTTTCAATCAGTATGGGCTTCATGTCTCCTTTTAGTGCCGTTCAAGTACCATGGACAACACCTCCAATAATTGCAGGATTTTTACTTAATGGTTGGCAAGGTGCTGTTGTACAGATAATAAACTTGGCTATATCTACAGCAATATATTTTCCATTTGTACGAGCACAAGATAAAGCATTATTAAAAGAAGAACAAGGTGAGCAAGAAAAATAATAATTGAAATATTTTTTAGCCTTTAGAGAGATTGTATATTAAAGAGAATTCGTTTTAGGGGAGAATATATTAATGTTATCAAAGAAAAATAAAGCATTAGCTATTTCTATGGGAATATTTTGAGTATGACAGGTACATCTTTTGCACAATCAACATCTGATGCAGATAAAGTTTCTTCAGAAAATAAAGTTAGTGTTACCGATAATGAAAATATAAATGCAAATGTAAATAGTTTTAGTGATGTTCCTAAAGGTCATTGGGCTTATGAAGCACTTGATTATTTAGCTCAACATGGTGTCATTGAAGGTTATAAAGATGGAACATTTCAGGGAAATCGAACAATGACACGTTATGAAATGGCAAGTATAGTGGCTAATGCTATGAAATCAGATAAAGGAGATATAGGAGATAAAGCTGTATTAAATCAATTAAAAGAAGAATTTAGCGAAGATTTGAAGCAAATGCAATCACAAATTGATAAAAATACATCCGATATTTCCAAATTAAAAGAAGACGCAGAACGTTTTAAAATTAGTGGTTTTGGTAGAGTATCTTGGGATAATGACAATATCAAAGGTTATAATGACCAAAATGATAATAATCGTTTTTATCTTGATTTAAAAGGTAAATTTAAAGTTAATGATGATTGGAATTTTAATTTTGAAAGCGAAACAAATCAACGTTATGCTCGATATGTAACATCTTCTGGTGATGTAAAATATCATGAAGGTCATGATGATTCTGATGGTGTAATCCAGCGTATTTGGGCAGAAGGTAATATTGATAAATTGCATGTTGATGTAGGGCGCAGATGGCGCGGTTTAGGTTTTCAAAATGTATTATTGGGTAATGAAACAGACGGTATCGTGCTTGATTATCCTTTAGATAATAACGGTTTAAAAGCATTAGCATTTTATCAAAAACCAACTGATGCAGGTTATGATTTTGCTATGTACGGATTAGGCGTACAAGGTCCTGTTTCTGATAATTTACAAATTAATTTAGCATATGCCCAACTAGATATTGATAAAAATGAATCTCCAGGATATGACCCATATAATGGAAATGCTCCGTTAGTAAATACTTTTGGTTCACATGGATTGGTATTGAGTGCAATGTGGAATCCGATGAAAAATATCACACTTATTGGTGATTATGTGCTTACAAATGCTGAAAAAGAACGTGTAGCTGAATGGGCTTCAGATGGAACGCAACATATTTTTGATATTGATGAAAATACAAGTAAATCTATTCGTTTGAATTATCGTTGGACTAACTTAAATGATCCAGGTTCTTTCCAACTTTATACACGTTGGTTTGACTATGGTCGTCATGGAAATATTATGGGTGATGAAGAATGGGGCTTATTGAAACCAGGCTCTAAAGGATGGGTATTTGGTTTTAAATATGTACCAGTCAAAAATATAGAATGGGAAACAATGTATGAAATTGCTGATATGTACAGTGGTATTTATGGAGAAAAAGATCAGCAATATAAACGTGATTTCATTCGTACACAAGTAGATTTCTATTTTTGATAAATAATATTTTAAATATAATTTTATAAGTAAAAGGAGTAATTTATTATGAAAAAAATTGTTTTATTATGTGCATCTGGTATGTCTACAAGTATGTTAGTAAAAAAAATGCAGGAAGCAGCAAAAGCTGAAAATTATGATTGTGAAATAGCTGCTTATTCAGCAGCAGAGGCAGTAGAAAAAGCTTCAGATGCTGACGTAGTATTACTTGGTCCACAAATTCGTTTTTCTAAAGATAAAATTGCAAAAGAATTACCAGGTGTACCTGTTGATGCTATTGAAATGCGTATGTATGGTCGTATGGATGGTAAAGGTGCATTAGCATTTGCTAAAAGTTTAATGAAAGACTAAGGGAGAGTAAGTAATGGAAGGTTTAGAATTAATAGCATTCGAGATTATTTCTTCTGTGGGAACAGCACGTAGTTGTTATATAGAAGCAATTAGTGAAGCTAAAAAAGGCAATTATGAAAAAGCAGAAGAATTAATTGCTGAAGGTGAAAAAGTATTTATTGAAGGTCATGATAAACACAATGAATTATTGCAAAAAGAAGCATCTGGTGAAGGTAATGTAGTCAATTTATTGATTTTACATGCAGAAGACCAATTGATGAGTGCAGAAGGTTTTAAAATTATCGCACAAGAATTTATAGATGTTTATCGTAGAATAAACGTAAAATAAGGAGAATGAAGATGGGATTTCCAAAAGGTTTTTTATGGGGTGGCGCAGTAGCTGCCCATCAACTTGAAGGCGGTTGGCAAGAAGGCGGAAAAGGAATTAGCGTAGCTGATGTAATGACTTTGGGTGGACCAAATAAACCTAGAGAAATTACAGATGGTGTTGTTCCAGGAAAGATTTATCCAAATCATGAAGCTATAGATTTTTATCATCATTATGAAGAAGATATCGCATTGCTTGCTAAAATGGGATTTAAATGTTTTCGTACAAGTATTGCTTGGACACGTATTTTCCCTAATGGCGATGAAACAGAAGCAAATGAAGCTGGTTTAAAATTTTACGATGATCTTTTTGATACACTTCATCGTTATGGAATGGAACCAATTGTTACTTTATCTCATTTTGAAATGCCATATAATTTAGTAACTAAATATGGCGGATGGCGTAATCGTAAATTAGTAGATTTCTTTGTACGTTTTGCAGTTACTGTTTTTAAACGTTATAAAGATAAAGTTAAATATTGGATGACATTTAATGAAATTAATAATCAAAGAGATGTAAATACTGAATTTACAGCATTTACAAATTCAGGTGTACTTTATAAAGATGGTGAAAATAGATATGAGGTTTTATATCAAGTAGCTCATCATGAATTTGTGGCATCTGCATTAGCTGTTATTGAAGGTCATAAAATTAATCCAGATTTTCAAATTGGTTGTATGTTAGCAATGTCTCCAGTATATCCAGCAACTTGTAAACCAATGGACCAAATGGCAGCATTGAAAGAGATGGATCGTACATTTGTTTTCTCAGATGTACAATGCAGAGGACATTATCCAATGTATATATTAAAAGAGTGGGAAAATAAAGGTTATAATATTAAAATTGAAAATGGCGATTTTGATATTTTAGAACGTGGAAAAGTAGATTATTTTGCTTTGTCATATTACATGAGTTTTGTCAGTGAATATGATCCTGAAGGTAAAGAACATATGGGGAAAGAAGTTAAAAATCCATATGTAAAAGCTTCTGATTGGGGTTGGCAAATTGACCCAGTTGGATTACGTTATATGTTAAACGTGATTTCTGAACGTTATGAATTACCAATGATGATTGTTGAAAACGGAATTGGTTTACATGAATATCCAGATGAAACAGGTGTAGTGCAAGATGATACACGTATAAAATATTTCTCTGAACATATTGCTGAGATGAAAAAAGCTGTAGATGAAGATGGTGTTACACTCATGGGATATTGTCCTTGGGGACCTATTGACCTCGTATCAGCAAGTACAGGTGAAATGGAAAAAAGATATGGATTTATTTATGTAGATAAAAATAATCAAGGAAAAGGTACATTAAAACGCGTACCGAAAAAATCTTTTTATTGGTATCAAAAAGTAATTAAAACGAATGGCGAAGATTATTCTATTGAATGAGTGAAGGAGTGTAGTTTATGAGTTTAAAGAAAAAAAGCTATTGTTAGTACAATGCTTATGGCATTATCCATTACACCAACAGTAATTCCAAATAGTATAGTAACACCATCTATTGTTATGGCAGCACCAGCTAGCGATGTAAAAGCAAGTGAAGCTTTTGAAGTGAATTTCCAAAATGGAATGCCAAAAGGATTTGAGGCTTCTGATGGATGGACAAATGGATATATGTTCAATGTAAATTGGCATAAAGAAAATGTTACATTTGATGGTGGAAACCTTCAATTAATTATTGATAAAGAAAAGAAAGCTGATAAAATACCATATTCTGGTGGAGAATTTCGTAGTAAAGATTTCTACGGTTATGGAAAATATGAAGTATCAATGAAACCAATAAAAAATGATGGTGTAGTATCTTCTTTCTTCACATATACTGGTCCATCTGATAATAATCCATGGGATGAAATTGATATAGAATTTTTAGGAAAAGATACAACAAAAGTTCAATTTAATTATTATCGTGATGGAAAAGGTGGACATGAATATTTATATGATTTAGGTTTTGATGCATCTGAAAGTTTCCATACTTATGGCTTTGAATGGCATAAAGATAAAATTATTTGGTTTGTTGATGGTAAAGAAGTATATCGTTTGGAAGGAACAACAATTCCGGTAACAAAAGCTAAACTTATGATGAATGCTTGGTGCGGAACAGGTGTAGATGAATGGTTGAATGCATTTGATGATAAAAATTTACCTGTAAAAGCAGAATATCAATGGATAAAATATACTCCATTTACTGAATAAGGAGTTATCTGATTATGTATAATAAGAAAAAACTCAGTCAAATTATTTTATCTGGATTAATGGCGGTAAGTTTTTCATCGATATCACTACCTATAGAAGCAGCTGATATGGGGCTACATGTTGACCAAGTAGGATATTTGCCAAATTATTCAAAAGTAGCAATGGTAACTGACTCTAATGATACTACTTTTGAAATAATTGATACAAAAGATAATAAAGTTGTATTTAAAGGAAATTTATCTGAACCTAAATATGATAAAATTTCTGAAGAAACTTTACGTAAAGCAGATTTTTCTTCTTTGAATGTACCAGGAACATATATTTTAAAAGTAGGTAATCGTGAATCATATGATTTCGTAATTGGTGATGATGTCTATGATGTACCTATGGTACAAAGTTGGCGTTCATATACTTTATCAAGAAGTAATACTGCTATAAATGATGATAAAGTTTCTGGACTAAAATTAGAAGGTGGACATAAGCAAGATAAAGAAGCTCGTGTCTATTTCTCTGATAAATTAAATAATAAAGGCGATAAAATAGATGTTAGTGGCGGTTGGTATGATGCAGGAGATTATGGCAAATATATAACAACAGGGGCATTAAGTAGTGCTGAATTATTGTTGGCATATGAAGCAAATCCCGACCATTTCACTAAAGGTCAATTGTTATTTCCAAAAGGCATAGAAAATAATACAAATATGCCAGATGTTTTATCAGAGGTAAAATTTGAACTTGATTGGATGGAAAAAATGCAACGTGAAGATGGCAGTACATTCCATAAAGTATCAGGTTTAACTTGGCCAGGATTTGATATTTCTCCAGATACAGATAAGCAAGATAGATATATTTTTAGTACAGCCACTTCTAGTTCAGCTATGTATGGTGCAAGTTTAGCAATAGCTTCACGTGTATATGAACAATATGATAAAGATTATGCTAAAAATTTAAAACAAAATGCTGAAGCTGTTTGGCAATATTTAGAAAAAAATCCTAAACCAATTTATCGTGTTGATGAAGGACAAGAAAATGGTTCAGGCCCATATAATAAAGATACAGATCTTGAAGAACGTTTATGGTTAGCTGCAGAAATGTTTAGAACAACAGGTGATGCGAAATATGAATCTTATTTGAAGAAAGAGTCTAAACGTTTAACTGATAAACCAAGCTTTTTTACATGGGATGATACTTTAGCTTTAGCACAATTTGCCTATGCTAAATCTAATAATGCAGATAAGCAACTTCAAAATAAAGTTATTAATGCTTTAATTAGTTATGCAGACGATATTTGTACAAGTATAAAAACAGATGGTTTTAATTGTTCTTTAAAAGAAAATGAATATACATGGGCTTCAACTAAAAATGCTTTGACTAAAGGTGATATTTTATTAATGGCATATCAAATTGAGCCAAAACAAGAATATTTAGAAGGAGCACTAGCACAAATTCATTATCTTTTTGGAAGAAATTCACTTGATAAGAGTTTTATGACTGGTGTAGGAGATAATCCACCATTACATCCACATAATCGTATCCATGAAAGCACAGGAGCTTATGTTTCAGGTCTTGTTGTCGGTGGACCAAATCATGTTATAGGTGGAGATCCAGACCAAACAGAATACTTGAATAGTGGAAATATTCCTATAGCAAAATCTTATCTTGACGTGGTAAGTTCTTGGTCTACAAATGAATATGCTATAGATTATATTTCATCTGCTGTTTATGCTTTATCTTGGTTTGCAGAACCAGACTCAGTTAAAGTTGAAGATTTAAAATATAATAAGTAAATAAAAATTGCTTTCTAATAATTAAATTAGAAAGCAATTTTTTTATGCATATATTTATAAAACAAAAAAAGCTCCGATAAAATCGAAGCTTCAATCTACAAAATGGTGGGCAGGGATGGATTCGAACCATCGTAGCCTACGGCGACGGATTTACAGTCCGTTCCCTTTAACCACTCGGGCACCTACCCATTATGAATGGTGACCCTGGCAGGACTCGAACCTGCGACCTTTTGATTCGTAGTCAAACACTCTAATCCAGCTGAGCTACAAGGCCATTTGTTCATTGCTCTCACAAGCAACTTCTATATAATAACATAGATATATATTTTTGACAAGTCTTTTTTATAAATTTTTTTTAGAAATATAAAAATTAATTTTATATGAATTATAAAGATTGTATTTGGAAATATGTATTTTTTATAAGATATAGTGAGATTAAACAAATAATTTATAGTAAAGACTTATTTAGTAGAGTTATAGCTATAATAAATTATAAAACAAAAAAAGCTCCGATAAAATCGAAGCTTTAATTTACAAAATGGTGGGCAGGGATGGATTCGAACCATCGTAGCCTACGGCGACGGATTTACAGTCCGTTCCCTTTAACCACTCGGGCACCTACCCATTATGAATGGTGACCCTGGCAGGACTCGAACCTGCGACCTTTTGATTCGTAGTCAAACACTCTAATCCAGCTGAGCTACAGGGCCATTCGTTTGCGGTTGTCTTAACCGCGTATATTATAATATCAGATTGATATATATTTGTCAAATGTTTTTTTGAAAAAATTTAGGATTTATTAAAATTTATTTTATGTCTATACGAAATGAATAATAAATGATATATTATGTGATGGATAGTATTCGAAGCGAAACTGTACCACAAATTTTTATTTTTATCTAATTAAAAAGGATTGTATCGAAAGAACAAGACCTTACCAGAGATTTCATTGTATTACTTCCAAGAAAAAGAGGTGATAAAATGAAAATAGGATTTATTGGTGCGGGGAAAGTAGGTTTTTCCCTAGGAAAATATTTACAAAATAACTCTAATCAAAATAATGTAGAAATTGTAGGTTATTTTAGTAAATCTTTAAAATCAGCAAAATCAGCAGCAGATTTTACCAATACGAAATTATATATAAATCTTGAACATATCTTAAAAGACAGTGATACCTTATTTTTGACGGTGCCTGATGGTAGCATTAGTCAAATTTGGGATTATATGAGAAATCTGGATATTAGAAATAAAAATATTTGTCATTGTAGCGGTTCGATATCTTCGACCGCTTTTTTTGATGCCCAAAATAAAGGTGCGTATGCTTACTCTATACATCCACTTTGTGCAATAAATGATAGATATAAAGCTTATGAAAATCTAGCCAAAGCAGTATTTACTATTGAAGGTGATAATGAGCATTTAGATGACTTGATGCAGATTTTTAAAAAATCGGGCAATCAAATCATAAAAATCAATACGCAAAAGAAGGCATTATATCATGCAAGTGCAGTAATGACTAGTAATTTAGTTACAGCTCTATTTGCTATGAGTATAGATTTATTAAATAGTTGCGGAGTAGATAAAAAAATGGCAAAGCAAATTTTATTGCCATTATTGCAAGGAAATGTAGCTAATTTAACTACTTTTGATATTGAAAATGCTTTGACTGGTCCAGTAGAAAGAAATGATTTAGTCACAATAAAAAAACATTTAACTGCATTTACTAGTGAAAATTTAAATCAAGAAAAAGAAATTTATAAGTTATTATCACAAAAATTAATTGAAATCGCACAAAGTAAAAATCCTTTAAAAGATTATAGCAAGATGAAAGAGGTTTTTAAAAGTGAAAAATACAGTGACAACATTTAAAATGCAAAAAGAAAATAAGGATAAAATTACTATGCTTACAGCATATGATTATTCTACAGCAAAATTGATTGATGAAGCTGGAGTAAATGGAATTTTAGTAGGTGATTCCTTGGGCATGGTTATGCTCGGTTATGAAGATACATTATCTGTTACTATGGAAGATATGATACATCATATAAAAGCTGTTACAAGAGGAGCAAAAAATGCTTTGGTTGTAGGTGATATGCCGTTTATGTCTTATCAGACATCTGTTTATGATGCTGTAAAAAATGCAGGTTGTTTAGTGCAAGAAGGTCATTGTCAGGCAGTAAAATTAGAAGGTGGGGAAAGCGTTTGTCCACAGATAAAGGCAATTGTCGAAGCTTCTATTCCTGTTATGGCACATATAGGACTTACACCACAATCTGTTAATGCTTTTGGTGGATTTAAAGTTCAGGGAAAAAGTGAAGAAGCAGCTAAAAGAATTATTCAAGAAGCAAAGGCTGTAGAAAAAGCAGGTGCTTTTGCTGTTGTTTTGGAATGTGTTCCAGCTAAATTAGCTAAAATTGTCACTGAAGAAATAAATATACCGACAATCGGTATTGGTGCAGGTAGTGATTGCGATGGTCAGATTTTAGTGTATCAAGATATGCTTGGCATGTTTGGCGGATTTAAACCTAAATTTGTAAAGCAGTTTGCTAATATAGGTGAAACTATGACGAAAGCTTTTAAAGATTATATTGAGGAAACAAAAGCAGGAAATTTTCCAGCAACAGAACATTGTTTTAAGATAGATGAAAGCATTATTGAAAAATTATATTGATTAGAATTTTATTTAAATATTACAAAGTTACAATAAAAGGTATTGCATTTTATTTTTTTATATGATATTATGTAAACACGCTAAAGATGATGAAGAGGAAAAGTAGATAGATATAATCATGACAGAGAGTCAAGGATGCTGGAAGCTTGATATGAGTGTATTTATTGAAGTTCACCTTGGAATTGCTCGCTGAAATTATTGTAGGTGGAGCCGGAGCCTTACCGTTATCAAAAAGGAGAGTATCGGATTAGTCCCGTACTTGATGAGAGATATCTATATTTATTTATAGATAAATAAGGTGGTAACGTGAATTCAGCCTCGCCCTTATATTAGGGTGAGGCTTTTATTTTTTATAAAAAGAAAGGAGGAATATCTTGAAGAAATTAGCATTTTTAGGCCCTCATGGAACTAATAGTGAAGAAGCAGCTTTACATATGACTAAGTTGAGAAATGAGCCGATGGATTTGATTGCATATGATAGTATTTATGATGCAATTTTGGCAGTAAGTCAAGAAAAAGTTGACTATTGTTTAGTACCAGTAGAAAATTCAATTGAAGGGTCAATTAGAATAACATTGGATACGCTAGCTCATGATGTTGACTTAATGATAGAGTCTGAATTAATATGGAGTGTACATAATCAATTATTGACAAAAGATCCTAATGCTAAGATACACACAATAATTTCTCATGTACAACCATTAGCTCAATGTAGAGAGTATATACAGACTCATTATCCAAAAGCAAAAACAGAAGCTGTTTCTAGTACGGCTGTAGCTGCTAAAAAAGCTAGTGAATACGGACAAGGATATGCAGCAATAGCGACGAAAACAGCAGCTGATTTATATAATCTACAAGTAGTAGATACTGATATTCAAGATGTTGAAGATAATTTTACTAGATTTATCTTATTGACAACAAAGAAAAAATTAAAAAAACAACAAAATGCTTCAAATATGATGTTGATTTGTCAGATTGATGGCAGAGCTGGTAGCTTATATGAATTATTAGGCGATTTTGCCAAGAGAAAAGTCAATATGACTAGAATAGAATCAAGACCAGCACGAACTAGTTTGGGTGAATATATCTTTTTTATTGAAATTGATGTTGATGTAGAAAAAGATATTCTTCAAGAAGCTTTAGATGAAGCAAATAAAAAATGTTTTTGGTTAAAAAACTTGGGTGAATTCCCTGTATTTAAAGGTAGTTATAAATTATAAAAAAAGATAATTTGTTAGATAAAGGTGGAATTATAAATGGTAGTAATCATGACTCCTGATGCAAGAGAAGAAAATATCATGGCTGTAGTAAAAGCTATTGAAAGCGTAGGTCTTACAGCCAAAATAATGGAAGGTGCTCAGCAGAAAATTGTTGGTGTAATAGGTGATAAAACTCGTATGGGTTCACTAGCAGTAGAGGCAATGGAAGGTGTAGAACAGACAGTGGCTATTTCTAAATCTTATAAATTAGCTAGCCGTGAATTCCATCCAGCAAATACTGTTGTAGATGTAGATGGTGTAAAAATCGGTGATGGTAATGTAGTAGTTATGGCGGGCCCTTGTGCAGTAGAATCTCGTGAACAATTACTAGAAGCAGCAAAAATTGTAAAAGCTGGCGGAGCACAATTTTTACGTGGTGGTGCTTATAAACCTCGTACTTCTCCATATGCATTCCAAGGTCTTGAAAATAAAGGTCTTGAATATTTAGCAGAAGCACGTGAAGTTACAGGCTTAAAAGTAGTAACAGAAGTAACAGAAGTAGAAGCAGTTGATGCAGTAGCTCATTATGCAGATATTTTACAAATTGGTGCACGTAATATGCAGAACTTCCGCTTATTAAAAGAAGTTGGAAGAAAAAATAAACCTGTTATGCTCAAACGTGGTCTTTGTGCAACTATTGATGAATGGCTCAATGCTGCTGAATATATCATGAGTGAAGGCAATCATAATGTAATTTTATGTGAACGTGGTATTCGCACTTATGAAACATATACAAGAAATACATTAGATATGAGTGCTGTGGCAGCAGTAAAACATTTAAGTCATTTGCCAATCATTGTTGACCCAAGTCATGGTACAGGTAAATGGAGAATGGTAAAACCTATGAGCTTTGCAGCAATAGCAGCAGGAGCAGATGGTCTTATTATTGAAGTTCATCCAAATCCAGCAAAAGCATTATCTGATGGCCCACAATCATTAACTCCAGAAAATTATCGAGAAGTAATGCGTGGCGTATATAAAATTTCTGATTTTATGAAAGCAGAAAATTTATTCACTGATTATATGAAAGACTAAAAAATTGCATAAAAGAAAAGCAGTCAAATACTTAGTTAAAGTGTTTGACTGCTTTTTTTATACCATTAAAAATAAAAATATAGGATAAGCTATGAAGATAAATATTGCTGTAGAAATTAAAAAGATCGCTTCGGCAATACTCGTATTTAATTTATATAATTGGGTAACTACAATAGCATTGATACCAATAGGGCAAAGACCAATTAAAGTGATAACAGAAATAAGTAATTTATCATCTGTAAATATAGTTGCTATGATGAAAGCTAATACAGGAATGATAATGAAACGCACAGGTAATATAGCTAGAGCTATATATTTATAGAGGCGAGCCGCTTTAAAATTTAGTAAATAACCAACAGGTAATATACCAAACCAAGCCCCTAAATGTACAGAAGCATTAAAGATAGGATCAAAAACATCTGGTCGAGGTACTTCGCAGATATTTAAAATCGCACCTACAAACATACTAAGTAAACCGATTTGGTTCCAACTAATCAAGATAGAACGCCAATGAGGTTGAAATTTTGCTTTAGAACCAGCTGTGGCCTTTTGATGAAAATATTCAGCTAGCGGAAAGCAAAAAGAAAGTGTAAAAATATTTTGCACCATGCCTGTTACTTGTACATAAGCGTAAGCTAACTGTCCCATAGCGATATAAGCACATAATCCGCCTAGAATACCTGTATTAGAGAGCATACTACTCAATAGATAAGCTCCTTTGTTGCGAATATTTTTGCCAAGATGCCAAGAAGCATAAGGATATGCTAGTATTCCAGGAAGTGCTGAGATTAAAATAATACCTACAAATGCCAATAAAAACAAATTATGGTCTATTTTTATCAACCAAAAACTGCCCAATCCTATAATTATCATGATAAAACGGATATTTACTTTTAATAAAAAATTACAAACATTTACGGAGATAATTTTATACTTATGTAGATAATATCCTATAGCTAAAGGTAAGATGACATCAATAAAAATAAATAATATACGATAAAATGTTTCTGACATTATATCACCTTTCAATCTTTTTTGATATCAGGGCGAAGTTGGCTAGCTCTGCCAAGATAAATATGTTTAATTTCTTTTTGAGATTTATCTGTATTTACAAAAAGTAATACGCGAATACATTTTTCCATACTATTTTCAATATATAATTGTTGAGCATCAAAAAGTGGTACTAAATCCCAATTAGGCAATTGACGTGCGGCAAAAGCAGGAAAGACACTAGTGATATCTTTAGTAGCACTAAATAAAGCAGCTCCAATATCTTCAGTAGTGATATTATTAGCTTCAAGAATATTTGTTAATAATTGTTTTACAGCTTCAATAATCTCTTCACGATTATCATTTTCTACAGTAATAGCTCCTCTAATTCCTTGCATAAAAAACATCCTTTCTTTTAAATATATTTTTATATTCATTTTTCTTTTGCATAAAAGAAAAACGAAACAAAAAGAAAATTGCCCGCTCACGCACTTTTTATCTTTACCAATAGCCTATGGCTACCGCAAAAAGATGCTAAAATGCGGGAAATATTTGGTATTATTTTATTATTGATTATTAAATAGTTGTAAATAATGTAGCGATTTTTATTTTCCGCATTATAAAATTTTGTGGTAACCGTGAGGTTATTGAAAATAATTATCTTTGAATACGTTTTTAGTCTGAATGTTTGAGCGAAGCGAGTTTCTAAGCGTTGTATGAAAAGATAATTATTTTCAAAACTAAAATTTTATCTGCGGTGATTTCTTTGGTTCGTTTCTTTGTCACCAAAGAAATGAACATAAAAAACTATTTTTCTTTAAATATATTGATCATTAAACGAATGGATAAAAATACTGCTACTAGATATCCTAATACACCTAAAATGGGAATTTCCATGATTTGTGGAGTCATATTTGTTGTGCAAATAATACTAGAACCTAAAAGTAAAGCTGAGCAAATGATACAAATAATTAATTTATTGATCATTTTATCTAAACGACGTAGAGGTTCTTCAGAACCCGTTACATCTAAATTTACTTTAGTTTGTCCACTCATGGTCATTTTTAAAATATCAGATAGTTGCTCTGGTATATGCAGAGATTTTTGAAACATTAAATAGCTATCGCGTTTAAATTTATTAAATTCTTCTTTCCAGCTAAAATTACGTTTAAAATCAGCTTTCATATGAGAAGCAAAGATATCAATAAAATTTACATTAGGGCAACATATTTTAAGAACTGATTCGATAGTGACAACACCGCGGGCAAACATACTTAGCCCTGGATTGATAGCAATTTTATGATGCTTAGAAACCGTGATGATATCATGAGCTAACTCGCTTAATTTTAAAGTTTGAAAACTAGCATTGCTATAGCGATTCATAAGGTTATCAATATCTTCATAAAGTTGGATATGATTTAATTTTCCTTGTATTGTGCCTAAGGTTAAAATAGCATTTTTCATTTCATACGTATCATGCTGGACAAGAGCGTATACAGCTTTTTTTAAAGCATCACGTTCTTTAGAAGATAAGCGTCCCATCATGCCTAAATCAAGCCAGATAATTTTGCCATTTTTTATCCAAATATTACCAGGATGAGGATCAGCGTGAAAATATCCATCTTCGATGATTTGTTTTACATAATTTTTGCCAAGATGAATACCTAGTTCTTCAACATTATAACCTTGAGCTTTTAATTTATCGATTTCGTCAATACGACAACCATCAATATATTCCATGACAAGAACACGAGCTGTAGTTAATTCATGTTTTACCGCAGGACAATCAACAAAAATATCTTCACTGTTGAGTCGCTTGAATTCATCAATATGCTCAGCTTCCATCATGAAATCCATTTCTTGTTTAGTTATATTCCACATTTCATCGAGAATAGCATTAAAATCTAAAATATTAGATGAAGCTTTAAAAACTTGTAAGATAGATATAGCTCTTTTTAATAAAACTATATCTTTAGCCATTACTTCATAAATTCCAGGACGTTGCACTTTGATGACGATTTTTTCGCCAGTTTTTAATGTAGCTTTATGCACTTGAGCTATAGAAGCTGAGCCTAAAGCTTTATCATCAATATCTTGGAAAATATCTTCTAATTTTTTATTATATTCTTTTTCAAGACAATCTTTTATGATGCTGAAATCTAAAGGTTTAGCTTGAGTTTGTAATTTAGTTAATTCTATAGCATAATCGGCAGGCAAAAATCCTGGTTTTAAAGAAAGTATTTGACCTAATTTTACAAAAGTAGGGCCTAAATCTTCTAGGATTAAACGCAATTTTTCAGGTGTCATATCGCTTGTAAGTACATTATGCTTACGTAAAACAAGCACCATTTCCCGTAAACGATGAGATGAACTATATTTTTTTTGTTTAGGAAATTTTATCAAAGTAACACCTTCTATCATAATTTTAAAATAATATGTATTCCTCAATGAAATAATTATGTTTATTATAGCAAATAAATAGAAAATAGTATAATTATTTATCAATAGTATATATTAAAACAATTTTATTTAATAAAAAAAGAGTTGAAATATTAATTTGAAAATCTTCAAGTATAATATTTCAACTCTTCTTATTTATTCTTCTGCAATATTATCCAAAATTTGTAGAATTTCTTGTCCATAGTTATTACCTGGGACTGCCCAACGACCATTTAAACCAGGCCATGTATCAATTGTTGATGTAGAATAAACGGCACGAACTAGAGAGTAACGTGGATCTACAACATCTTCACGAGGAGGTCTAACGGAAGCATAAGCTAAAAGATGTTGAACGTGAGCTCGAACACCTATGCGGGCTGTTTCAAAATAAGCTCCTTTGACAGTAGCACTTGTAGTACCTAGACCGCAGTAATTATTTTGGTCTGGTGTTACAGTACCACCATATCTAAAGAAACCAGTTTCTTTTAAAGCTTGAGCAAAAGCTGCATCAGGACGAATGCCTTCTTTACCAGCTTCTTCATAATAATAATTAACTAATTCTTTAGCAGAAACTGTAATTTTAGGATTAGGATTATTTTTTAATAAGTAATTAACACATTGTTCTTGAGTGGCAATAGGGGCACCTAGAATAGAAGAACTACCATAATTTACTGCTTTATCTTGTTCAGTTTTATTTTCCTTTTTAGAATTATTCTCTAAAATAGCAGCGATTTTATCAGCAATACTATGATGAGAAGTCTCTTTTTTATCAAAAGTATTTTCACCGTCAGTTTTTAAAGCAATAACAGCACTTACTTCTCGTTGTTGATGAGAGCTCAAGCCTTTTAATTGGTAATTGCTTTGTTTAGGTGTCATACTAGCATGACTAGGAAAATAAAAACCAATACAAGCAGCAACAATTAAGGAGCTACCAAGATATTTATATTTACTAAAAAACATAGAAGATAGAAGACCTCCTTTGAGTGATGATATTTTAATTATTTAAGACTACAAATTGGATAATAAACAAAAGCATAAATACATAGAGTAATGGGTGAACTTGTCTAAATTTTCCTGAGAAAATTTTTATTAAACAATAAGAAATTATACCAATACCTACAGCATCAGTAATACTATAAGATAGAGGCATCATTAAAAATATGATAAAAGCAGGAAAAGCTTCTTGCATATCATCCCATTTTATGCGAGCTAAACTGCTCATCATATAAAAACCAACAATGATTAAAGCAGGAGCTGTGATAGCAGGAACAGTTGCTAATACTTTAGCAATTGGAGCTGTAAAAAGCATTAAGATAAATAATAGAGAAATGATAATATTTACAAAACCAGTACGGCCACCAGTAGCTACACCAGAACCAGATTCTACATAAGCAGATGTCGGACTTGTACCAAAAATGGAACCAATAAGACTAGCTATAGAATCAGCTAAAAGAGCACTTTTTACATTAGGAAAAGTGTCATTTTTCATTAAGCCTGCTTGTTTGGCAATACCAAGCATGGTGCCAGTAGTATCAAATAAAGTGACGATAAAGAAAGTAAAAATTATAGTATAAAGATTATGTGAAATAGCTCCCATAATATCCATTTGCATAAAGGTATTACCGATTTCAGGTGTGCTGAAAATAGTATCAGGTAATGTGATATAACCAAATAAGAAAGAAATTATGGAAGTAATAATCATACCTAAGAATAAGGCTCCACGTACATTATTTACAACTAAAATAATGCTGATAAATAAACCTATAAGTGACATATAAGTTACAGGATCGCTAAAGCTACCAAGTGTAACTAATGTAGCAGGGGAAGCGACGATGATATGAGCACTTTGAAGGCCAACAAAACTGATGAATAAACCAATACCTGCACTAATACCTTCTTTCATTGAAGCTGGTATAGCATTGATAACGGCTTGACGGAAAGAAGTCAATGAAAGTATTAAGAAAATAAGGGCAGATATAAATACTGCACCGAGTGCTTCTTGCCATGGTATACCCATAGATATTACTACAACAAATGTAAAGTAAGCATTCATAGCAAGGCCAGGAGCAATAGCTATAGGATAATTAGCAAAAATTCCCATGAATAAGCAACCAACAACAGCAGAAATGATAGTAGCAAAAAATACACCATCAAAATCCATACCAGCTTTGCTCAAAACACTAGGATTTAAGATAATGATATATGCCATTGTTAAAAATGTAGTAAGACCGGCGATTGTTTCTGTAAAATAAGAAGTATTTCTTTCTTCAAATTTAAAATATTCTTTTATTGACATGACAAAACCTTTCTGAGATTTA
>ENA-ORNW01001282-ORNW01001282.1-human-gut-metagenome-genome-assembly--contig:-NODE-1282-length-19851-cov-3.334462_pt1 | contig 19851 bp, 18 predicted proteins | sample MGYA00242121_ERZ509034 | MGnify/ENA primary metagenome ERZ509034 (study PRJEB26280, sample SAMEA2338689) | human gut metagenome | biome: human gut; feature: human-associated habitat; material: faeces... | reverse complement strand
CCGGATAAGGCGTTTACGCCGCATCCGGCAACATGAATGGTAATTTGTCAGCAACGTGCTTCCCCGCCACCGGCGGGGTTTTTTCTGTCCGCAATTTACCGGTAACCCCCAAATAACCCCTCATTTCACCCACTAATCGTCCGATTAAAAACCCTGCAGAAACGGATAATCATGCCGATAACTCATATAACGCAGGGCTGTTTATCGTGAATTCACTCTATACCGCTGAAGGTGTAATGGATAAACACTCGCTGTGGCAGCGTTATGTCCCGCTGGTGCGTCACGAAGCATTGCGCCTGCAGGTTCGACTGCCCGCGAGCGTGGAACTTGACGATCTGCTACAGGCGGGCGGCATTGGGTTACTTAATGCCGTCGAACGCTATGACGCCCTACAAGGAACGGCATTTACAACTTACGCAGTGCAGCGTATCCGTGGCGCTATGCTGGATGAACTTCGCAGCCGTGACTGGGTGCCGCGCAGCGTGCGACGCAACGCGCGTGAAGTGGCACAGGCAATAGGGCAACTGGAGCAGGAACTTGGCCGCAACGCCACGGAAACTGAGGTAGCGGAACGTTTAGGGATCGATATTGCCGATTATCGCCAAATGTCGCTCGACACCAATAACAGCCAGCTCTTCTCCTACGATGAGTGGCGCGAAGAGCACGGCGATAGCATCGAACTGGTTACTGATGATCATCAGCGAGAAAACCCGCTACAACAACTGCTGGACAATAATCTGCGCCAGCGGGTGATGGAAGCCATCGAAACGTTGCCGGAGCGCGAAAAACTGGTATTAACCCTCTATTACCAGGAAGAGCTGAATCTCAAAGAGATTGGCGCGGTGCTGGAGGTCGGGGAATCGCGGGTCAGTCAGTTACACAGCCAGGCTATTAAACGGTTACGCACTAAACTGGGTAAGTTATAACGTCAGTAAATGCCGCACTTTAACTTTGACTACCAGGAGTTCTTAATGATGGTGCAGCACCTGAAAAGACGGCCATTAAGCCGCTATCTTAAAGACTTTAAACACAGCCAGACCCATTGCGCGCATTGCCGTAAATTACTCGATCGCATTACCCTCGTTCGCGACGGCAAAATAGTGAATAAAATCGAGATTTCCCGCCTGGACACGCTGCTTGATGAAAAGGGCTGGCAAACGGAACAAAAATCATGGGCGGCATTGTGTCGATTTTGCGGTGATTTACATTGCAAAACGCAGAGTGATTTTTTCGATATTATCGGCTTTAAGCAATTTCTTTTTGAGCAAACTGAAATGAGCCCAGGTACGGTGCGTGAATATGTCGTTCGTCTGCGCCGTTTGGGGAATCATCTACACGAGCAAAATATTTCCCTCGATCAGCTGCAGGACGGTTTCCTTGATGAAATCCTCGCCCCGTGGCTGCCCACCACCAGCACCAACAATTACCGCATCGCGTTACGGAAGTATCAACACTATCAGCGCCAAACCTGTACCGGACTTGTGCAGAAATCCTCCAGCCTGCCTGCTTCTGATATATATTAAATAAGAATAAGATGTAGCGGAGTTGTTTTTGTGTTTACAAACAATGGCTCTACACTGCAAACAGACATAACAACATTCGGGGTGAATATGAAATTAGCACATCTGGGACGTCAGGCATTGATGGGTGTGATGGCCGTGGCGCTGGTTGCGGGCATGAGCGTTAAAAGTTTTGCAGATGAAGGTCTGCTTAATAAAGTTAAAGAGCGCGGCACGCTGCTGGTAGGGCTGGAAGGAACTTATCCGCCGTTCAGTTTTCAGGGAGATGACGGCAAATTAACCGGTTTTGAAGTGGAATTTGCCCAACAGCTGGCAAAACATCTTGGCGTTGAGGCGTCACTAAAACCGACCAAATGGGACGGTATGCTGGCGTCGCTGGACTCTAAACGCATTGATGTGGTGATTAATCAGGTCACCATTTCTGACGAGCGCAAGAAAAAATACGATTTCTCTACCCCTTACACCATTTCCGGTATTCAGGCGCTGGTGAAAAAAGGTAACGAAGGCACCATTAAAACAGCTGCTGATCTGAAAGGCAAAAAAGTGGGTGTCGGCCTGGGCACCAACTATGAAGAGTGGCTGCGTCAGAATGTTCAGGGCGTCGATGTGCGTACCTATGATGATGACCCGACCAAATATCAGGATCTGCGCGTAGGCCGTATCGATGCGATCCTCGTTGACCGTCTGGCGGCGCTGGATCTGGTGAAGAAAACCAACGATACGCTGGCAGTAACCGGTGAAGCATTCTCCCGTCAGGAGTCTGGCGTGGCGCTGCGTAAAGGAAATGAAGACCTGCTGAAAGCAGTGAATGATGCAATTGCGGAAATGCAAAAAGATGGCACTCTGCAAGCCCTTTCCGAAAAATGGTTTGGTGCTGATGTGACCAAATAATCAGCATAATGACAAAAAAGGGCGCTTTCACTAGCGCCTTTTTTATTTACGCGTTTTCAGCGTGCATAATAAGAAAATCACAACAACACACATCGGAGGCTGTTATGCCACTGCATAATTTAACCCGTTTTCCACGGCTGGAGTTTATCGGCGCGCCAACGCCGCTCGAATATCTGCCGCGCTTTTCTGATTATCTTGGACGGGAAATTTTCATCAAACGGGATGACGTCACACCCATGGCAATGGGCGGCAATAAATTACGTAAGCTGGAATTTCTCGCGGCAGATGCTCTGCGCGAAGGTGCCGATACGCTGATTACTGCCGGGGCGATCCAGTCTAACCATGTGCGCCAGACTGCCGCAGTTGCGGCGAAACTCGGTCTGCACTGCGTGGCGCTGCTGGAAAATCCTATTGGCACAACCGCAGAAAACTATTTAACCAACGGCAATCGCTTGTTGCTGGATCTGTTCAATACCCAGATTGAAATGTGCGAAGCACTGACCGATCCCAATGCCCAACTGGAAGAGCTGGCGACGCGAGTCGAAGCACAAGGCTTTCGCCCGTATGTCATTCCGGTTGGCGGTTCTAATGCTCTTGGCGCGCTAGGTTATGTGGAGAGTGCGCTGGAAATCGCGCAACAGTGTGAAGGGGCGGTTAATATTTCGTCGGTGGTAGTCGCATCGGGCAGTGCCGGAACTCACGCCGGACTGGCTGTTGGGCTGGAACACCTGATGCCTGAAAGCGAACTGATTGGCGTGACCGTGTCGCGTTCCGTTGCCGATCAGTTGCCGAAAGTGGTTAACCTACAACAGGCGATTGCGAAAGAACTGGAGCTGACCGCATCAGCGGAAATTATACTCTGGGATGACTATTTTGCACCTGGCTACGGCGTGCCGAACGACGAAGGCATGGAAGCAGTGAAATTGCTGGCGCGGCTGGAAGGCATTCTGCTTGATCCTGTGTATACCGGAAAAGCGATGGCGGGGCTGATTGACGGTATCAGTCAGAAACGCTTCAAAGATGAAGGGCCGATTCTGTTTATTCATACCGGCGGTGCGCCTGCGCTGTTCGCCTATCATCCCCACGTTTAGCTCCGGGAACGCTCATGCAAGAAAGTATACAACTGGTTATTGATTCCTTGCCGTTCCTGCTGAAAGGGGCTGGGTATACGCTGCAACTCAGTATCGGCGGCATGTTTTTTGGCTTACTGCTCGGGTTTATTCTCGCGCTGATGCGCCTGTCGCCAATCTGGCCCGTGCGCTGGCTGGCGCGTTTTTATATCTCTATTTTTCGTGGTACACCGCTCATCGCACAACTGTTTATGATCTATTACGGCCTGCCGCAGTTTGGTATCGAATTAGATCCCATTCCGTCAGCAATGATTGGTCTGTCGCTGAACACTGCCGCCTATGCCGCCGAAACACTGCGCGCCGCCATTTCTTCTATTGATAAAGGTCAGTGGGAAGCGGCAGCCAGTATTGGTATGACGCCGTGGCAGACCATGCGTCGCGCGATTTTGCCACAGGCGGCGCGTGTGGCGTTGCCGCCGCTGTCGAACAGCTTTATCAGCCTGGTAAAAGATACGTCGCTGGCCGCGACAATCCAGGTGCCGGAGCTGTTCCGTCAGGCGCAGTTGATTACCTCGCGTACGCTGGAGGTGTTCACCATGTATCTGGCGGCTTCGCTCATCTACTGGATCATGGCGACTGTGTTATCGACGTTGCAGAACCATTTTGAGAATCAACTTAATCGCCAGGAGAGAGAACCAAAATGAGTGCCATTGAAGTTAAGAACCTGGTGAAAAAATTCCACGGTCAGACGGTGCTGCACGGTATCGACCTCGAGGTAAAGCCTGGCGAAGTGGTGGCAATTATCGGTCCGAGTGGTTCCGGCAAAACCACGTTGCTACGCAGCATAAATCTGCTGGAACAACCCGAAGCGGGAACGATCACCGTTGGCGATATCACTATTGATACTGCAAGTTCATTAAGTCAGCAAAAATCGCTGATTCGCCAGTTGCGTCAGCACGTCGGGTTTGTCTTCCAGAACTTTAATTTGTTTCCGCATCGTACGGTGCTGGAGAACATTATTGAAGGGCCGGTGATCGTCAAAGGCGAACCGAAAGAAGAGGCCACGGCGCGCGCTCGCGAGCTACTGGCGAAAGTTGGGCTGGCCGGTAAAGAAACCAGCTATCCACGTCGTTTGTCTGGCGGTCAACAGCAGCGTGTTGCGATTGCGCGTGCGCTGGCAATGCGTCCTGAGGTGATTTTGTTTGACGAGCCAACGTCAGCGCTGGATCCAGAGCTGGTGGGCGAAGTCCTGAACACCATCCGTCAGCTGGCGCAGGAAAAGCGCACGATGGTGATTGTGACGCACGAAATGAGCTTTGCCCGGGATGTTGCGGACCGGGCGATTTTTATGGACCAGGGGCGGATAGTCGAGCAGGGGGCAGCAAAAGCGTTATTTGCCGATCCCCAGCAGCCTCGCACCCGCCAGTTCCTCGAGAAGTTTCTGCTGCAATAATAAGAAAAAATCAGCCCCGACGATTCACCTGTCGGGGCGGGACGCTATTTCAAGCGTGATAAAACTGCTTAACAAATCAGCATAACTCATTAATAACATAAGAGAATGTGATGGCTTGCAAAAGTAATTCATTGCCTGAATAATATAAATTATATATAAATCTTATTTATGTGATAGTTTGAATTATCATTATAAATGATACTCACTCTCAGGGGCGTTGCGGTTTACTATGCAGGATACGGATTTTTTCAGCTGGCGTCGCACGATGCTGTTGCGTTTTCAGAGGATGGAGGCCGCAGAAGAGGTCTACCATGAAATAGAGCTTCAGGCTCAGCAGCTGGAGTACGATTACTATTCGTTATGTGTTCGCCACCCGGTACCATTCACGCGACCTAAAGTGGCTTTCTACATCAATTACCCTGAGGCGTGGGTTAGTTATTATCAGGCAAAAAACTTTCTCGCAATTGATCCGGTGCTGAACCCTGAAAACTTTAGTCAGGGCCATCTAATGTGGAATGATGACTTATTCAACGAAGCACAGCCGTTATGGGAAGCCGCGCGCGCACATGGTTTACGCCGCGGTGTCACTCAGTATTTAATGCTGCCAAACCGGGCGCTGGGCTTTTTGTCCTTTTCCCGTTGCAGCGCGCGCGAAATACCCATTCTTAGTGATGAACTGCAATTAAAAATGCAGTTACTGGTGCGCGAAAGTCTGATGGCTCTGATGCGTTTAAATGATGAAATAGTGATGACGCCAGAGATGAATTTCAGCAAGCGCGAAAAAGAAATTCTGAGGTGGACGGCGGAAGGGAAGACATCAGCAGAGATAGCGATGATTTTGTCAATCTCTGAGAATACGGTCAATTTCCATCAGAAAAACATGCAGAAAAAAATCAATGCACCGAATAAGACCCAGGTTGCCTGTTACGCGGCCGCTACTGGCTTAATTTGATCTCTTTTCTTTCTGCGTGTCAGATGCAAAAACCGGCTGAAAGGCACGTTCTCAGCCGGTTTTATATTACTGACGGTAGGCTTGTTTAATTTGCTTAACCGTTTTGGAAAATACTGCAGCCTGGGTTTCGTCTTCGATCAGCGCAAGCTGTTTTTCCATCTTTAACATCACGCGGCCCGCGTCAGCTTGTCCCATCGCCTGCAGCATCAGCGTCAGCATCGCTTTCAGGCAGGAGACTTCATTTGCCAGTTCTTGATTATTCTCGGCAGTAGAAAAATCAGGCGTACTCATTTATTTTCCTCGTCATGTTGCAATGAAAATTTGCGGTGAAAAATGTTAAGGCGGCGGAGTATACCATAAGCTTTGCTAAAAATAGCAGTGGTTGTTTTTTGAGCGTGATATCAACAGTGCTATAAAATACGTTAATATAATGACCAATAAATATTTTTATCATGAATGTTTTTTGCCCGTATTGTTTGGGTTAATTAATGTTACATATTCAGCGGGCTGATTTTCATTTTTGCTGAATAAAGTCAATTTTTGTCACATTTCATCGCCGGGCTTACTGTGAAACGATCCGGTAAGCCGTTGGTGACGGGCGTGACCATAACTGTGGACAATCGAATTGACAAAAACGAGAGAAAAATCGAATACCCACCATTTTTAACGTTTCAAAGTTGCAATAAAAACCGCTAATATACGAATGACTAACTATCAGTAGCGTTATCCCTATTTCTGGAGATATTCCTTTGATCAACGTTCTACTTGTTGATGACCACGAACTGGTGCGCGCAGGGATACGACGCATTCTGGAAGATATAAAGGGTATAAAAGTCGTCGGTGAGGCATCGTGCGGTGAAGACGCCGTTAAGTGGTGCCGGACAAATGCCGTTGACGTGGTGCTAATGGACATGAGTATGCCGGGCATTGGCGGTCTTGAGGCGACGCGTAAAATCGCGCGTTCCACAGCTGATGTCAAAATCATCATGCTTACCGTCCATACAGAAAACCCTTTACCAGCGAAAGTCATGCAGGCCGGTGCTGCGGGCTACCTCAGCAAAGGCGCGGCTCCGCAGGAAGTCGTGAGTGCGATTCGTTCTGTCTATTCAGGGCAGCGTTACATTGCTTCTGATATCGCTCAACAAATGGCGTTAAGCCAGATCGAACCAGAAAAAACAGAAAGCCCATTTGCCAGTTTGTCTGAACGTGAATTGCAGATTATGCTGATGATCACCAAGGGCCAGAAGGTCAATGAGATCTCAGAACAGCTCAATCTCAGTCCGAAAACGGTGAACAGCTACCGCTATCGTATGTTCAGTAAACTAAACATTCATGGCGATGTTGAGCTGACTCACCTGGCAATTCGCCATGGTCTGTGTAATGCGGAGACATTATCAAGTCAGTGAGTGATCAGTTTGACGCAAAAGCGTTTTTAAAAACCGTAACCAGCCAGCCAGGCGTTTATCGCATGTACGATGCTGGTGGTACGGTTATCTATGTCGGCAAAGCGAAAGACCTGAAAAAACGGCTTTCCAGCTATTTCCGTAGCAACCTCGCTTCGCGCAAAACCGAAGCGCTGGTCGCCCAGATCCAGCAAATTGATGTAACGGTTACTCATACAGAAACCGAAGCGCTGTTGCTGGAACACAACTACATCAAACTCTATCAGCCGCGTTACAACGTTTTACTACGCGATGATAAATCTTATCCCTTTATCTTCCTGAGTGGCGATACCCATCCGCGTCTGGCGATGCATCGTGGTGCGAAGCATGCCAAAGGTGAATATTTCGGCCCGTTCCCGAATGGCTATGCCGTACGTGAAACACTGGCGCTACTGCAAAAGATTTTCCCCATTCGCCAGTGCGAAAACAGTGTTTATCGCAATCGCTCGCGTCCGTGTCTGCAATATCAGATAGGACGTTGTCTGGGGCCGTGCGTTGAAGGACTGGTGAGTGAAGAAGAATACGCTCAGCAGGTCGAGTATGTGCGCCTGTTTTTGTCTGGCAAAGATGATCAGGTGCTTACGCAACTGATTAGCCGTATGGAAACTGCCAGCCAGAATCTGGAGTTTGAAGAAGCGGCACGTATTCGCGACCAAATTCAGGCGGTGCGACGCGTCACCGAAAAACAGTTTGTTTCCAATACCGGCGACGACCTTGACGTTATTGGTGTGGCGTTCGATGCGGGCATGGCTTGTGTCCACGTATTGTTCATTCGTCAGGGCAAAGTGCTCGGCAGCCGCAGCTATTTCCCGAAAGTGCCTGGCGGTACGGAACTGAGCGAGGTGGTGGAAACCTTCGTAGGTCAGTTCTATTTACAAGGCAGCCAGATGCGCACCTTACCGGGTGAGATCCTGCTCGATTTTAATCTTAGCGATAAAACGCTGCTCGCCGATTCCCTTTCAGAACTGGCGGGACGCAAGATTAATGTTCAAACCAAACCTCGCGGCGATAGGGCGCGTTATCTGAAACTCGCGCGCACCAATGCGGCGACGGCCTTAACCAGCAAACTTTCGCAGCAATCTACCGTTCACCAGCGACTGACCGCGCTTGCCAGCGTGTTGAAATTGCCGGAAGTGAAGCGGATGGAGTGCTTTGACATCAGCCATACCATGGGCGAACAAACCGTCGCTTCCTGTGTGGTGTTTGATGCTAACGGCCCGCTGCGTGCGGAGTATCGGCGCTATAACATTACTGGCATCACGCCGGGCGATGATTATGCGGCGATGAATCAGGTGCTGCGTCGGCGTTATGGTAAAGCCATTGACGACAGTAAGATCCCGGATGTGATCCTTATCGACGGCGGCAAAGGCCAGCTTGCGCAGGCGAAAAATGTCTTCGCCGAACTGGATGTCTCATGGGATAAAAATCATCCGCTGCTACTTGGCGTTGCCAAAGGAGCAGATCGTAAGGCTGGGCTGGAAACGCTGTTCTTTGAGCCGGAAGGTGAGGGATTCAGTTTGCCGCCAGATTCTCCCGCGCTGCATGTTATCCAGCATATTCGCGATGAATCACACGATCACGCGATTGGCGGGCACCGTAAAAAACGGGCGAAGGTCAAAAATACCAGTTCCCTGGAAACCATTGAAGGCGTCGGGCCAAAACGTCGGCAAATGTTGTTGAAATATATGGGCGGTTTGCAAGGTTTACGTAACGCCAGCGTCGAGGAAATTGCAAAAGTGCCGGGTATTTCGCAAGGTCTGGCAGAAAAGATCTTCTGGTCGTTGAAACATTGATGTCTCTGTAGCAACATAGGGGTAATCTTACTGACAACAGATAGTTACCCGTCATTATGCAATTTAATATCCCTACGTTGCTTACACTGTTCCGTGTCATCCTTATCCCATTCTTTGTATTGGTCTTTTATCTGCCTGTCACCTGGTCGCCGTTTGCCGCCGCGCTCATTTTCTGCGTCGCGGCGGTGACTGACTGGTTCGATGGTTTTCTGGCACGCCGCTGGAACCAGAGTACCCGGTTTGGTGCTTTCCTTGACCCTGTCGCAGATAAAGTTCTCGTGGCTATCGCCATGGTGCTGGTAACCGAGCATTATCACAGCTGGTGGGTGACCTTACCGGCGGCAACGATGATCGCCCGTGAAATTATTATTTCTGCGCTACGCGAATGGATGGCGGAGTTGGGTAAACGCAGTAGCGTGGCTGTCTCCTGGATTGGGAAAGTGAAAACTACGGCCCAGATGGTGGCGTTGGCCTGGCTGCTGTGGCGTCCGAACATTTGGGTTGAGTACGCCGGTATTGCACTTTTCTTTGTGGCTGCGGTACTGACTCTGTGGTCAATGTTGCAATATTTGAGCGCTGCGCGTGCAGATTTGCTTGATCAGTGATCGTTTCGGTGCAATTTTCAGCAAACGATCAAAAGTGGTGAAAAATATCGTTGACTCATCGCGCCAGGTAAGTAGAATGCAACGCATCGAACGGCGGCACTGATTGCCAGACGATAATAAAATCAAGTGATTAACTGATTGCTTGATGAATGCGGGAATAGCTCAGTTGGTAGAGCACGACCTTGCCAAGGTCGGGGTCGCGAGTTCGAGTCTCGTTTCCCGCTCCAGTTTAAAAGACATCGGCCTCAAGCGGATGTCTGGCTGAAAGGCCTGAAGAATTTGGCGCGTTAACAAAGCGGTTATGTAGCGGATTGCAAATCCGTCTAGTCCGGTTCGACTCCGGAACGCGCCTCCACTTTCTTCCCGAGCCCGGATGGTGGAATCGGTAGACACAAGGGATTTAAAATCCCTCGGCGTTCGCGCTGTGCGGGTTCAAGTCCCGCTCCGGGTACCATGGGAAAGATAAGAATAAAATCAAAGCAATAAGCAGTGTCGTGAAACCACCTTCGGGTGGTTTTTTTGTGCCTGCAACTTGTCGTTACACCCTCCTTAATTTTTAATCACCGGCAAAGCCACTCAAAAAGTATCTCTGATACGGACCGGCATGTAAGATAGGTGCTGGCGAGTTGAGATCCACAAGGAAAAGCGTATGAAAACGGGACCGTTAAACGAAAGTGAGTTGGAATGGCTGGACGATATTCTGACCAAATACAACACTGACCACGCCATCCTTGATGTGGCGGAGCTGGACGGTTTATTGACGGCGGTGTTGAGTTCTCCGCAAGAGATTGAACCGGCACAGTGGCTGGTTGCCGTGTGGGGTGGGGCTGACTATGTGCCGCGCTGGGCGTCTGAGAAAGAGATGACACGCTTTATGAACCTGGCCTTTCAACATATGGCCGATACCGCAGAGCGTCTGAACGAATTCCCGGAGCAGTTTGAGCCGCTATTCGGCTTGCGAGAAGTTGATGGCAGCGAGCTGACGATTGTTGAGGAGTGGTGCTTTGGCTATATGCGGGGCGTGGCACTTTCTGACTGGTCAACATTGCCCGATTCGTTAAAACCAGCGCTGGAGGCGATAGCGCTGCACGGTACTGAGGAAAACTTCGAGCGGGTAGAGAAGATGTCGCCAGAAGCGTTTGAAGAGAGCGTAGATGCCATTCGACTGGCGGCGCTTGATTTACATGCATACTGGATGGCGCATCCGCAGGAAAAAGCTGTTCAGCAACCGATCAAAGCAGAAGAGAAACCGGGGCGTAACGATCCTTGTCCGTGCGGCAGTGGTAAGAAATTTAAGCAGTGCTGCCTGCATTAAGAAGTCAAATTGGGTGTCAGCGTTAATTCTGGCACCCAATAAGGAATTTGAGGCTATCTGATCCCCCCACTTCTGGTAACAACCCTGCCGCAATCAAAAATTGCACGCCAATCACAGCAATACCACAGAGAAACACCACCACCAGCGCCGGACGACCACCTTTCACCCGGTAACCCGCCTGAGGATTGTGCTTTCTGCTTTGCCAGGTCAATAGTGAAGGGATAATCAATGCCAGTACCGCCAGCGCCACACCGGCGTAACCCAGCGCCATCACAAATCCTCGTGGATAAAACAGTGCAAACGCCAACGGCGGCAGAAAGGTAATTGCACCAGTTTGCAATCGTCCACCAACGGTATTTGAACGCTGAAACAAATCAGCCAGATAATCAAATAAGCCTAACGCAACGCCGAGAAATGACGTGGCGAGGGCTAAATCAGCAAATAAATGCACCGCCAGCTCAACATGCGGAGAGGCCACCATTTCGCGTAACGCCTGTAACAGCCCGTTTAACCCGGCATGATTAGCCAGCAATCCCATAAAGGTTGTTGAATCAATGCTGCCAAGCGTCGCCACCTGCCAGAAAATATATGCCACCAGGGGGATCGCACTACCGATTATAAACACCCAGCGTAGCTTACGAATGTTGCCATCCATATAGCTGACAATACTCGGCACGCTACCGTGAAAACCAAACGACGTAAAAATCACCGGGATTGCAGATAGTGCCAGCCCCTGTTGCAACGGCAGGGTTAAAAGATTCACTTTGTGAATATGCGGTAGCAGTAGTACTAGCATTACCACCAGAAAAATAATCTTGGCGCTGAACAGAAAACGGTTAAACAAATCGACCAGCGATGTCCCGACACAAACCACGCCACCGGCAACAAAAGTGAACAACAGCACGCCAGCGGTTGCCGACATTGAAATACCTGTCCAGTCGCTGATGCTGGAGGCCAACAATTCACCAGCACCGCTGATGTATGCCGCAGTCAGAGCATACATTAAGAACATCATACTGAAGCCCGTCAGCCATTGACCGTAGCGTCCCAGATAGCGTTTTGCCAGCGTGCCCAAGCCGGTATCTGCCGGAACATGCTGGTACACCTCCAGCAGTAATAGCGCCGTGTAGCACATCAACGCCCAAAGCCCAATCAACAAGATTAACGTGACGCTAAAACCAACACCTGCCGCAGCCAGCGGCATTGCCAGCATGCCTGCGCCAATTGTGGTTCCCGCCACGATAAAAACACTTCCCAGGGTTCTGTTTTTCACGCTTTCTTCTGTCCTGACGATCTTTATGAGTGATATCTGCGGCGCAGGTTAAGGCATAACGGCTGCTTCGTCAAACCGACGTTACATATGGTGTAAATATAAATGTACAATAAAAAGCATTCAGTCCTGCGCTGGCGCAAAGTCTTCATAAGCGGCAATCGCTACGCTAGGCTTTTTTTGAGGAGGGACGATGGACTCTATTCACGGTCATGAAGTGTTAAATATGATGATTGAATCAGGCGAGCAATATACGCATGCCAGTCTGGAAGCTGCGATTAAAGCGCGTTTTGGTGAACAGGCACGTTTTCACACCTGCTCGGCAGAAGGGATGACAGCGGGAGAGCTGGTAGCGTTTCTGGCAGCAAAAGGCAAATTTATACCTTCGAAAGACGGTTTTTCGACCGATCAGAGTAAGATTTGCCGTCACTGATTTGAAACGGCGGCAGTAAACCTGCCGCCGGAGAGCATTAGTTTTGTGTGTCGAGGGTAGAGAGTTCTTTGTCGATAAAATACAGACCTTCGCCGCTTTTGCCTGCCAGGCTTAATTTATCAATAATCGATTTGAACAGTTTCTCTTCTTCATGCTGCTCAGAAACATACCATTGCAGGAAATTAAATGTTGGGTAGTCCTGATTGGTCATTGCAGCATGAGCCAGTTCGTTAATTTTCTGGGTGATTAATTGTTCGTGTTTATAGGTTTCCTGGAATAATTCATCAAGTGAGGAATATTCAGCAAACGGAGATTCAACGGTATTAATACGCGGTAAATTGCCGGTATCAGTCAGGTAATCAAACAGACGCTGCATATGCGTCATCTCTTCCTGGGCGTGACGGCGCAGGAACGCGGCAGCACCTTCGAAGGTATGATAGCTGCACCAGGCGCTCATTTGCTGATAAAGCAGTGAAGAGTACAGTTCCAGGTTCATCTGCTCATTAAGTTTTTCAATCATTTCTGGTTTCAGCATGATAGTGCTCCACAAAGGTTATATTTGTTGCTGTGGCGTCACTATAATTTGTTATTTTATTATTTGCAAAAGGTAAAATATAAACTTCAATTATTAAAAATACGAATGGGAATAAAACGCATTACCGCTATTTCTTTAATCAGCGAAGATCCCCTCGCTGATTAAAATATTTAGAGAAAGACAGGGAAGGCGGAATGATGGCACTGATATGACAAAGTGAATTCCGTATTCAAACATAAGGAACCCGCAAAAAGGCTACAGTTGCCTACTGGCTGACCAAAGGGGACCGCGTGGGTATAGCCTTCCTGCTGGCATGCGCGATCGGCGATCCCGCGACTGACATAACGATCGGTATGGGCATGCTGCAAAAAAGCCTGGTCATAAACCAACCGTACAATACCTGTTGCCGCGTCAACTTCGCTCACATGGGCCTGGCGAGTAACCGTACACCCCGCCAGCGTTATTAATGAAAGAGTCAGAATCAGAAGTCTCATGGTCCAGCCAGAAGAGTAAGAGAAAGCACTATTTTACGCGTTACAGCGCTGCGACAATGGCCGGAAAAGACGCCTGGCAGGCGCTATTTCTTGCCATCTGTAGGTGTCAGAAATAGGGGGGCTGTTTTTTGATTATCATTTTTATAACATTAAAGGGGTATTTATGTGATTCACATCACATAAAGATTGATTTTTGTGATGGTTGTCATATTATAAGCGCAAAGACAATAACACCTGTATAACAAATGGTCGGAGTGCCGCGATGAAACTGCGCAAAATCCTGAAAAGTATGTTCAATAACTATTGCAAGACGTTCAAAGACGTACCGCCAGGCAATATGTTCCGATAATAAAAAACCTGCTCCGGCAGGTTTTTTTGTGTCCTGATGACGGTGGATGTGACTATCGCTGAAGATGTGAAGCCGCTACTATAACGGCTTTCAAAATGCTATCAGGAGTTTACGATGTCCCAGCCGCTGAATGCCGATCAGGAACTGGTTTCTGATGTGGTTGCTTGCCAGTTGGTTATCAAACAAATTCTGGATGTTCTCGATGTAATCGCGCCCGTTGAAGTTCGTGAAAAAATGTCCAGTCAGCTGAAGAATATCGACTTTACTAACCATCCCGCCGCCGCAGACCCGGTCACCATGCGGGCAATCCAAAAAGCCATCGCGCTTATTGAACTCAAGTTTACCCCACAGGGTGAATCCCATTAAAAAAACCGCTGCTTCAAACAGATGAGGCAGCGGTTTCTCAAAACCTTCATCGGCGCAATGCATTAGCGCCGATGATGATCAATGCAGCTGGTGTGACACGACATTCAGAACATGTTGGTCGGTCTGCACAGGGCACATACCCGCAAGTTTCGCACTGCGCACTTCATCAAGAATGGTTTGCAGCAACAGACCATCATGCTGCTGTTCTTTTTCCAGATCGCGCAGGAAATTGACGGTTGAATCATCATTCAGTTCTTTCGCTTCATCGGCTAACTGTGCCAACGTACTAGAACGTTGCTCGTATTCTTCCATCGTTTTTTGGAACAGTTCTTCCAGAGAGTTCAGTTTTTCACCGGGAACATCAATGGCTTTAACGATGGGGGTAGCGCCGACACTCTTCATAAAGTTAAACATGCGCATCATTTGGGTCACATTACTCTGTGCCTGGGCGCGAAGGAAAGTGGCGGTGCCGTTCAGACTCTGTTCAGAACACCAGTTACTCAGGTGAAGGTAGAGATTGGATGCGTAAAACTCGCGGTTCATTTGAGAGTTGAGTTTGAGAAGCATTCCAGCGGTTGCCATACCTAATATCCTTATATCCAGAAGTGGAGAGGTGCAAGATAAATCAAAACACCATAATTACTGTTTGCAGAATAATTCCTTTCTGCCGGTCCGAAATGTGATCGTGGAGTCAATTCTGACGATGATCTGAAATAAGAATAACGTCTGAACGGGTATAAGAAAATGCTTAAATCATCAAGTTTATATATTTTTACATTTCATTGATGAAATCAATGTAACTGCAATGAATTTTAATGATAGCGCTTTTTGTATCTTGTTGATATTAATCAATGAATTTGAATTCATGATGAAGTGATGATTTTATAAAACGTTTTTTCATTTTTGCGAGATGGCTCTCATTATACGTGTTCTGTTAATTAATGAGCACAGTGATAATTAATGGCGAAATGAATGACGTGCATTTTCCACATCTTTGAGTTGCGGTTATTACACCATTTCAAAAACTCAACGCCAGGTAATGCGGCCTATTGACTGGTTAAAAAGAAGACATCCCGCATGGGTACCAAAGACAACAAGGATTTCCAGGCTAATCTTATGGATTAATCTGCTGTGCATTCGACAATTTGTCTGACAAATTGGCTTTCCCTTATGTCTTTTCCCGCTAAATTTATGCACGTTCTCACTGTAATTCTGCGATGTGATATTGCTCTCCTATGGAGAATTAATTTCTCGCTAAAACTATGTCAACACGGTCACTTATCTTTTAGTTAAAAGGTAATGCTTTGTTTTCCGATTAATTTAACGAATGTCATTCGTTTTTGCCCTACACAAAACGACACTAAAGCTGGAGAGAACCATGCACAAATTTACTAAAGCCCTGGCAGCCATTGGTCTGGCAGCCGTTATGTCACAATCCGCTATGGCGGAGAACCTGAAGCTCGGTTTTCTGGTGAAGCAACCGGAAGAGCCGTGGTTCCAGACCGAATGGAAGTTTGCCGATAAAGCCGGGAAGGATTTAGGGTTTGAGGTTATTAAGATTGCCGTGCCGGATGGCGAAAAAACATTGAACGCGATCGACAGCCTGGCTGCCAGTGGCGCAAAAGGTTTCGTTATTTGTACTCCGGACCCCAAACTCGGCTCTGCCATCGTCGCGAAAGCGCGTGGCTACGATATGAAAGTCATTGCCGTGGATGACCAGTTTGTTAACGCCAAAGGTAAGCCAATGGATACCGTTCCGCTGGTGATGATGGCGGCGACTAAAATTGGCGAACGTCAGGGCCAGGAACTGTATAAAGAGATGCAGAAACGTGGCTGGGATGTCAAAGAAAGCGCGGTGATGGCGATTACCGCCAACGAACTGGATACGGCACGTCGCCGTACTACGGGATCTATGGATGCGCTGAAAGCGGCCGGATTCCCGGAAAAACAAATTTATCAGGTACCTACCAAATCTAACGACATCCCGGGGGCATTTGACGCTGCCAACTCAATGCTGGTTCAACATCCGGAAGTTAAACATTGGCTGATCGTCGGTATGAACGACAGCACCGTGCTGGGCGGCGTACGCGCGACGGAAGGTCAGGGCTTTAAAGCGGCCGATATCATCGGCATTGGCATTAACGGTGTGGATGCGGTGAGCGAACTGTCTAAAGCACAGGCAACCGGCTTCTACGGTTCCCTGCTGCCAAGCCCGGACGTACATGGCTATAAATCCAGCGAAATGCTTTACAACTGGGTAGTAAAAGACGTTGAACCGCCAAAATTTACCGAAGTTACCGACGTGGTACTGATCACGCGTGACAACTTTAAAGAAGAACTGGAGAAAAAAGGTTTAGGCGGTAAGTAATTTGCCGGAAAAATTCCCCTCTGCATGATGCAGAGGGGGTGTGAACGACCAGTGATTCACGGAGACGTTATGCAACAGTCTACCCCGTATCTCTCATTTCGCGGCATCGGTAAAACGTTTCCCGGCGTTAAGGCGCTGACGGATATTAGTTTTGACTGCTATGCCGGTCAGGTTCATGCGTTGATGGGTGAAAATGGCGCAGGAAAATCAACTCTCTTAAAAATCCTCAGCGGCAACTATGCGCCAACCACGGGTTCTGTAGTGATTAATGGGCAGGAAATGTCCTTTTCCGACACGACCGCAGCACTTAACGCGGGTGTGGCGATTATTTACCAGGAACTACATCTCGTGCCGGAAATGACCGTCGCGGAAAACATCTATCTCGGCCAGCTGCCGCATAAAGGCGGCATTGTGAATCGCTCATTGCTGAATTATGAGGCGGGTTTACAACTTAAACATCTTGGTATGGATATTGACCCGGACACGCCGCTGAAATATCTCTCCATTGGTCAGTGGCAGATGGTTGAAATCGCCAAGGCGCTGGCGCGTAACGCTAAAATTATCGCCTTTGATGAGCCAACCAGCTCCCTTTCTGCCCGCGAAATCGACAATCTTTTCCGCGTTATTCGTGAACTGCGAAAAGAGGGGCGGGTGATCTTATACGTTTCTCACCGTATGGAAGAAATATTTGCCCTCAGCGATGCCATCACTGTCTTTAAAGATGGACGTTATGTCAAAACCTTTACCGATATGCAGCAGGTTGACCACGACGCGCTGGTGCAGGCGATGGTCGGGCGCGACATTGGCGATATCTACGGCTGGCAACCGCGTAGTTATGGCGAGGAGCGCCTGCGTCTTGATGCTGTGAAAGCACCAGGCGTGCGTACGCCAATAAGTCTGGCGGTTCGCAGTGGTGAAATTGTTGGGCTGTTTGGTCTGGTAGGGGCGGGGCGTAGCGAATTAATGAAAGGCATGTTTGGCGGGACGCAAATCACCGCCGGTCAGGTTTATATCGACCAACAGCCGATCGATATTCGTAAACCGAGCCACGCCATTGCCGCAGGCATGATGCTCTGCCCGGAAGATCGCAAAGCGGAAGGCATTATTCCCGTGCACTCCGTTCGCGACAATATCAACATCAGTGCCAGACGTAAACATGTGCTCGGCGGTTGTGTAATCAACAACGGTTGGGAAGAAAACAATGCCGATCACCACATTCGTTCGCTCAACATCAAAACGCCGGGCGCGGAGCAACTGATCATGAATCTCTCAGGCGGAAATCAGCAAAAAGCCATTCTGGGCCGCTGGTTATCGGAAGAGATGAAGGTCATTTTGCTGGATGAACCTACGCGCGGCATTGATGTTGGCGCTAAGCACGAAATATATAACGTAATTTATGCGCTGGCGGCGCAGGGCGTGGCGGTGCTGTTTGCCTCCAGCGACTTACCTGAAGTCCTCGGCGTTGCCGACCGGATTGTGGTGATGCGGGAAGGTGAAATCGCCGGTGAATTGTTACACGAGCAGGCAGATGAGCGTCAGGCACTGAGCCTTGCGATGCCTAAAGTCAGCCAGGCTGTTGCCTGAGTAAGGAGAGTATGATGTCTTCTGTTTCTACATCGGGGTCTGGCGCACCTAAGTCGTCATTCAGCTTCGGGCGTATCTGGGATCAGTACGGCATGCTGGTGGTGTTTGCGGTGCTCTTTATCGCCTGTGCCATTTTTGTCCCAAATTTTGCCACCTTCATTAATATGAAAGGGTTGGGCCTGGCAATTTCCATGTCGGGGATGGTGGCTTGTGGCATGTTGTTCTGCCTCGCTTCCGGTGACTTTGACCTTTCTGTCGCCTCCGTAATTGCCTGTGCGGGTGTCACCACGGCGGTGGTTATTAACCTGACTGAAAGCCTGTGGATTGGCGTGGCAGCGGGGTTGTTGCTGGGCGTTCTCTGTGGCCTGGTCAATGGCTTTGTTATCGCCAAACTGAAAATAAATGCTCTGATCACGACATTGGCAACGATGCAGATTGTTCGAGGTCTGGCGTACATCATTTCAGACGGTAAAGCGGTCGGTATCGAAGATGAAAGCTTCTTTGCCCTTGGTTACGCCAACTGGTTCGGTCTGCCTGCGCCAATCTGGCTCACCGTCGCGTGTCTGATTATCTTTGGTTTGCTGCTGAATAAAACCACCTTTGGTCGTAACACCCTGGCGATTGGCGGGAACGAAGAGGCTGCGCGTCTGGCGGGTGTACCGGTTGTTCGCACCAAAATTATTATCTTTGTTCTCTCTGGCCTGGTATCTGCGATAGCCGGAATTATTCTGGCTTCACGTATGACTAGTGGGCAGCCAATGACGTCAATTGGTTATGAGCTTATTGTTATCTCCGCCTGCGTTTTAGGTGGCGTTTCTCTGAAAGGTGGCATCGGAAAAATCTCATATGTGGTGGCGGGTATCTTAATTTTAGGCACCGTGGAAAACGCCATGAACCTGCTTAATATTTCTCCTTTCGCGCAGTACGTGGTTCGCGGCTTAATCCTGCTGGCAGCGGTGATCTTCGACCGTTACAAGCAAAAAGCGAAACGCACTGTCTGATGCTTTTTTCCACAACAATTTAACGTTTTTTCCCACCACAGCCAGCCGCCACAACGGTTGGCTGTTCTTCATTGCAAATGGCGACCCCCGTCACACTGTCTATACTTACATGTCTGTAAAGCGCGTTCTGCGCAAAACAATAAGAAAAGAGAAGGAGGAGAGCCGGGTGACAGAACCGTTAACCGAAACCCCTGAACTATCCGCGAAATATGCCTGGTTTTTTGATCTTGATGGAACGCTGGCGGAAATCAAACCGCATCCCGATCAGGTCGTCGTGCCTGACAATATTCTGCAAGGACTACAGCTACTGGCAACCGCAAGTGATGGTGCATTGGCATTGATATCAGGGCGCTCAATGGTGGAGCTTGACGCACTGGCAAAACCTTATCGCTTCCCGTTAGCGGGCGTGC
>ENA-ORNW01001276-ORNW01001276.1-human-gut-metagenome-genome-assembly--contig:-NODE-1276-length-19944-cov-2.928000_pt1 | contig 19944 bp, 19 predicted proteins | sample MGYA00242121_ERZ509034 | MGnify/ENA primary metagenome ERZ509034 (study PRJEB26280, sample SAMEA2338689) | human gut metagenome | biome: human gut; feature: human-associated habitat; material: faeces... | reverse complement strand
CGATCGGGTGGTGAACCGGTTGAAGAACTGGCTATGCGGTATTTCCCTCTTTATAACTATCCGGATAGTGTGTTTCTTGAAGAGCAGTACCTGTATACTGATTTAATAAAGAATGGCATGTTTCATAAGATGGCTAATGCTTACATTATAGAATGCAGCATGGACGGACAGTTAGATGATACCCTTCATGCAACCATATCACTTGACAGAGGACATGATAATGCACTTGTAACCAGCATATGTGAACATGATGGAGTCAGAAATGTAATTAAGAGGGCTGTTTACAAAGAAGGAATACATAAACTTAAAGAGATGCAGGATAATCTTAATGATTTGCATGCAAGAGGAATAAATGTAGTTGATTCATCTGTCGAGAATAATACATTTGTAATGCCTTATGTTGATGCTCCGGTTGCGATGAATGAATTAAAGGCTATTGCTAAAAAAGATAGAAATGCATTTTTTAAGGCAATGGATGATATGTATGAATTAATTCTTGATTCATCAGAGCATACAGGGGTATTATCTGAAAAAGATAGGAACAGTGCGGATGGAAGAGATGTTGGACCTGTACTTGCGAGAGGATATATTGATATGGTTCCACTCAATTGTTTTTATGATGAATCGGCTAAGGATGCTAAGAGCAGATTCATATATTATGACCAGGAATTTTATTGGGAGAATTGTCCGGCGAAGGCTGTAATGTATCGTTCAATAACAATTATATATGATGGCACAGATAAGGAATTTGAGAGGATTGTTCCAAGAAGGGAATTATTTGACCGATATGGATTATCTGAATGTGAGGATATGTGGCAGCGTATGTCATCAAGATTTACAGATGTTTTAAGGAATCAGAAGCCTTTAAGACCATATTATGAGAATAAGAGAGTAGATGGTAGAATTCTTTATACTAACAGGGAAAAGATTAATTACAGTGCAAAGCAATATCAGGAAATTTTTGTTGATATTTTTGAAAGATTTGATGATTCCAAAAAGCTGATTCTTTTTGGATCAGGCAGATTCACAGAGAAATTTTTGTTTCAATTTGCAGATGATTATGACATTTACTCTATTATTGATAATAACAGTGCAAAATGGGGAACAACAATGCAGGGAGTGCCGATTAATTCACCTGACATATTAAAGGATATTCCGGAAAGAGAGAGACATATTATTATATGTATTAAGGGATATAATGGTGTTGTTAATCAGTTAAAAGATATGGGAATAAAGGATTATCATATATATGATCCGGGAAATGATTATCCAAATAAGAGAAAAGAACAGGTGGCACAAAGACTGGCAGCAGTACAGGAAAATAATTTTGTGACAGGATTGAATAAATCAGACATAGATAAACCGTACAATGTGGGATATATAGCAGGGGTGTTTGATTTGTTCCACATAGGACATCTTAATATGTTTAAGCGGGCTAAGGAGCAGTGCAGGTATCTGATAGTAGGTGTGGTATCTGATGAAGGGGTAAGACTTAATAAGCAGGCTGAGCCTTTTGTGCCTTTTGATGAAAGAATAGAGATGGTCCGTTCATGTAAATATGTTGATGAGGCTATTAAATTGCCACTTGATTTCTGTGGAACGAGGGATATGTTTAAGATATATCATTTTGATGTACAATTCTCAGGAAGTGATTATGAACATGATCCGGCATGGCTTGCTGAGAAAGAGTTCCTGGAGAAAAATGGTTCTACTATGGTATTCTTTCCGTATACGCAGAGTACAAGCTCTACTAAGCTAAAGAAAGCTATTGAAAACAGGATAAATAATTGATGAACTACAAAAGTGGGAAAAGAATATTGTTCTTTTTCCACTCAAAGTGTTGATAAAACCAGTAAAAGACAAATAGGGGGTATATCACAGAAATGAAGCAAAAGATAAAAATAAATGTTTTGGGAAGTTGTATATCAAGAGTATCTTTACTCGATGGAGTTCAATCAGAACATGGAATAGCAGATGATAGATTAGAACTCGGCTATTTTCTAGACAAACAAAATATTGTTGCAGCTATGATGCCACCTGCCTTTACAAAGGAAGAGGTGCAAGCAATTACAGTAGATGAACTCTATGATAAATCGAGGCTGCAATCTTTAAAACAAACACTTAACAAAGAAACTTTAAATTTATTATTAGAATCGGATGCAGATTATCTTGTTATGGATTTCTATGACATGGGCATAATGTTTTTGTCGTATAAAAATACATGTATGGCAACTCAAGCTAATGAGTTTTGTCGTACAAATTTATTTAGAAAGTATCAGGACAAAATGTATAAATGGAATTTATACGAATTGCCAATATGGATATAGTATACATATGTTGATTTATTCATGGAGAAAATAATGACTAAATATGATAGTGGCCATATAATTCTTAATAGATTCAGATGTAATTCATATTATCTTGATTTGGATGGCAAAGTTAAATACATTCCAGACGGTTTTAGAATGGCGATACAGCCCAATCCTAAATACAATCAGAATGCATATGATTTAGAGAAATACTTTATAGAAAAATATAATCCATGGGTTATAGATTTGTCTAAATATTTTATGGGAGACAGAAATTGTTGGGATAATCTTAATGGAGCACATTTTGAAAAAGAATTTTATAGGGAAACATTTGACCAGATAAAAAGAATAATATTTGAAAAAGATGCAAAACGATATTATGATGAACCAGACTTTTTTAATAAAGATAGAAGAGGGTGGAGCGAAGATATAGAAAGAAAGTTTGATGTAGATGCTGCATTATGTTCAGATGGAGTATTCTATAATTTGTTGAATTCAGGCGATATATTGTGGCTTAATATATTAGATAAAATGAATATGTATGCACCTGATAATAAAAGGGTAATAGAACTTGTAGAATGGATGAATGAAAATAATTATGAATAAATTTTAATTCAGGGGTTAAGTATTGAAAAATTCCTCCGATATATAAAACATAAATCAGAAATGATAATAAACATATAGTTTAATTATAGGAAGTTTATATTTCAAGGAGGAATTTAATTATGGTAGTACAGCACAATTTATCAGCAATCAACACAAACAGACAGATGGGAGTTGTAACAGATGCTCTTCAGAAGTCTACAGAGAAATTATCATCAGGATATAAGATTAACAGAGCAGCAGATGATGCAGCTGGTCTTTCAATCTCAGAGAAGATGAGAAGCCAGATCAGAGGTCTTAACAAGGCATCTGATAATGCTCAGGATGGTATCTCACTTATTCAGGTAGCTGAAGGTGCTCTTAATGAGACACATTCAATCCTTCAGAGAATGAATGAGCTTGCAACACAGGCAGCTAATGATACTAACACATCAGTTGATAGACAGTCTATCAAAGATGAGATTAAACAGTTGAATGAAGAGCTTGACAGAATTTCATCAACAACACAGTTCAATAAGCAGGACTTATTAACAGGTGGATTTTCAGGAAAGCTTCAGGTTGGTGCTCTTGAAGGACAGACAATGGATGTTAAGATTAGTCTTGCAGTATCAGCAAAGGGCTTGAAGGTTAGCGCTGTAGAGGTAAGTACTAATGTTAAGGCAGGTGCTGCAATGCAGTCTATTCAGGATGCTATTGAATCAGTATCTAAGCAGAGATCAAAGCTTGGTGCTATCCAGAACAGACTTGAGCACACAATCAATAATCTTGATACTAACGCTGAGAATACACAGGCTGCTGAATCACGTATCCGTGATACAGATATGGCTGATGAGATGGTACAGTACAGCAAGAATAACATCCTTTCACAGGCTGGACAGTCTATGCTTGCACAGGCTAATCAGCAGACACAGGGTGTACTTTCACTTCTCGGTTAATAATTATTACTACTATAAGCAGAAGAGCTGGTGCTTGCACCAGCTCTTTTTGTTTATAGCCGTATGAAACAATATACTGCTAGGAGAATATACTTATGGAGTTTGACAAGAACTATTTTGAAGCTGAAGTAAGAGAAGGATTTTATGTAACTTCGGATATAAAGCATGCATGGGCTGCACAGCTTGAGGTGCTTAGTGATGTAGATAAGGCATGCAGAGAGAATGGAATACAGTATTTTGCAGAATGGGGAACGCTTCTTGGCGCTATAAGACATCATGGATTCATACCATGGGATGACGATATGGATATATGTATGAGAAGGCCAGACTATAACAGATACTTAAAAGTTGCAAAGGATATTATGCCAGAGGGCTATGAGATATTCGACATGAATACGGATGCAGATAATGATAATGCGATAGCGAGAATTATTAACGGACGAAATATTAATTGTGACGGGATTCACCTTGAAAAATTTCATGGATTTCCATATGTTGCAGGAATAGATATATTTCCACTTGATTATATAGCTGCAGATGAAGAAGATGATAAGTTTCAGTGTGATTTAATAGATATAGTATGGACAGTCGAAAAACTGGCGAGAAATATTGAAAATAAATGTAATGAAATTAATTTGGAAAAAGCTCCGGCAGAATTGGAATTGCGCTTAAGTCAGGTGGAAGAGTTGTGCGGAGTAACAGTAGATAGAAATAAGAGTATAGCACAGCAGCTTCTTATATTGGTTGATAAGCTGAGCGGGTTATATACGGAAAAGGAAGCTGACTATATTACGCTTATGCATGTGTGGCTTGGAAATAAGAATTATAAGTTTCCTAAAGAATATTACAGAAAAGAGATAAGAGTACCATTCGAAAATACAGAGATACCAGTGCCTGTTGAATATGATGCCATATTAAAGATAAAATACGGTGATTATATGATACCAGTTCATAACTGGGATACACATGAATATCCTTTTTTTGTTAAACAGAAAAAACACTGTATAGATGAAGGCACTCAATTTAATGATTATAAAGATACATATAATGATTATATACAGTATAAAGAGCAAAACAGTGCAATGAGGAAAGCAAAAAAGATAATTAAAGATTTTAATGGAGATACTCATAAGACAGTGCTCTTTTTATCATATAAAGCAGAGAACTGGAATACGATGGACAATATATATAAGAAATATTGTCAAGAAAAGGATATTAAAGTTATAGTTCAGTGCGTTCCATATTATTATAAAAATATTGATGGGACTTTTGAGAAATATATAGATGGCGGAATGTATCCGGAATATGTTACAATTACACCAATAGAAGATTACAATTATGTGAATGAGAATCCGGATGTAATTGTATTCCAGTATCCGTATGATAATTATAATTCAGCGGGAACAACAGATCCGGTGTTTTATTCATATAATCTTGCATCACATACACAGAAACTTATATATATTCCATATTTCAGAACAGATGAAATAGATGAGAATGATATGAGAGCATATACTAACATGGATGCGTATGTAACAATGCCAGGAGTTGTATACGCAGATAAAGTTATAGTACAGTCAGAAGAAATAAGAAAGCTGTATATTAAAAAACTTACAGACTTTTTTGGAGAAGAATCAGAGGATGAATGGGAAGATAAGATAGAAGCGGAAGATATTGGAGGAATTTAACTTATGAAGAAGGTAATAACCTATGGGACATATGATTTATTTCATGAAGGACATTACAAGCTTTTACAGAGAGCAAAGGCATTAGGAGATTACCTTATAGTAGGTGTTACTACAGAACATTTTGATGAGGCACGAGGTAAGGTTAATGTAGTTGATTCTATAATGGACAGAATCGAGAATGTCAGGAAAACAGGGTTTGCAGATGAAATTATTGTTGAGGACCATGATGGGCAGAAGATAGAGGATATCCAGCGCTATGGTGTTGATATATTTACCGTTGGTTCAGACTGGATTGGAACATTTGATTATCTTAAACAGTTCTGTGAGGTTGTATATCTAGAAAGAACACCAGATATATCATCAACTTTGGAGAGAAAGAATAAGTTTAAAATTGTTAATGTTGGAATTGTTGGAACAGGCAGAATTGCCCCGAGATTCATATCAGAAGCCAAGTATGTAAGTGGTATTAATATAGCATGTACATACAATCCTGAAAATCAGAAGGCGCAGGCATTCAGTAACAGACATGATATTCCTAATTATAGTGGAGAGTATGAGAAATTTCTTGAACAGGTAGATGCTGTGTATATAGCTTCACCGAATGAAACTCATTATGATTATGCCAGGAAGGCATTGGAAAATGGTAAACATGTATTATGTGAAAAACCGGCAGCGTTTACCAAAGCTGAAGCACAAAGCCTTTATCAGTATGCAATGGATAATAGACTTGTACTTATGGAGGCTGTTAAGACCGCTTATTGTCCGGGTTTCGGTCAGCTTATCAATATGGTGCAGTCAGGCAAGATAGGAAAAGTATGTGATGTTGAAGCATGCTTTACAAGACTTGCCAATATTGATTCAAGAGAGAGAACAGATGCAGCATATGGCGGAGCATTTCTTGAATTCGGAAGTTATACACTGCTTCCAATAATTAAGCTTCTTGGAACAGACTATAGGGACATACATTTTGATACAATATATGACGAGAATGGTGTTGACCTGTATACCAAGGTGTATATGTCATATGATAATGCCATGGCATTGTCGAAGAACGGAGTAGCTGTCAAGTCAGAAGGCCAGCTTGTTATTGCAGGTACGAAAGGATATATTCTTGCACCATCACCATGGTGGCTTACAAGAAGATTTGAAGTACATTACGAAGACTCATCAAGAGTTGAGGTGTATGAGCCAATATTTCAGGGAGATGGCTTCAGATATGAGATAAGTGATTTTGTATCTAAGATTAATGGAATAGATAAGAATGGATATAAGCTTACTGCCGAGGAAGCAATTGCGATGGCAGAAGTTACGGAAGTTTATATGAAGCAGAAAAGATAAGCAGGGCAGAGGAAATGTTATGATTAATATAAATATACAGGATAATCATATTAACATCGGAATAATAGGAACAGGTCGGATAGCAGCCAGATTTCTTGAGGAAAGTAGTTATGTTAGTGGTATAAATGTATCGGCGATATATAATCCACACCTTGAGAGTGTGTTATGGTTTGCAAAGAATAATAAGATTGATATAGATGGTCCGATGATTCTTACAGATGATATCGAGGTGTTCTTTGATTCAGTTGATGCGGTGTATATAGCAACACCACATGAGACACATACAGAGTATATCAGTACGGCTCTTAGAAGAGAAAAGCATGTGCTGTGTGAAAAACCAATTGGATTGAATAAATCGGACATAAAAGGAATGCTTGCCATTGCCAATGATAATAATCTGGTATGCATGGAAGCGATAAAAACAGCATATTGTGCCGGATTTCAACGGATTCTAGATATTGTTAAGAGTGGCACGATAGGAAAAGTAAGAGATGTTGAAGCTGCATTTTCTAAGATAGGTGCGGCAGCAGGAAGAGAAATGTGGGGAGCGTCAGGAGGAAGCTTTACTGAGCTTGCAAGTTATTGTCTGCTTCCTGTTATGAAGCTGCTTGGCACAGATGTAAAAGATGTTCATACATATTCGGTAGAAAGCCCGCTTGGAACAGATTCGTACACTAAGATGATGATGACTTTTGATGATGGTGTTGCTACGATAAAGACCGGTCTTGGGGTTAAGACGGAGGGCGAACTTATTGTGGCGGGGGATGATGGTTATATAAGAGTCCCATCACCATGGTGGCTTACTAAGAGAATAGAAGTTCATCATGAGAATCCTAATCAGGTTGAAGTGTATGAGGAAGAATTCGCTGGCGGTGGATTGCGATATGAAATAGAAGCATTTGTAAAATGTATTAACAATCCGGGAGTTGTAAAGAAGATAACTGATGAAGAAAGTATATGGCTTTCTGGTATGATGGAGCAATTTCTTGCAAACCGCGGAGAGGTTAAGCAGACTGTGGATACAGAAGCCTTAAAGAGAGTTGGTATATGGGCGCACAGAGGATGCAGCATGATGAATCCGGAGAATACACTTCTTGCGTTTAAAAAAGCGGCGGAATTAGAAGGCATTACCGGAATTGAATTTGATGTGCAGCTTACAAAAGATAATGAAATTGTGGTAATACATGATGAAAGAGTTGACAGAACCACAGATGGGACTGGCTATGTACAGGAATATACATTAAATGAACTGAAACAGTTATTTATAGCCGGTGATGATGAAATTCATAGAATTCCTACATTAAGGGAAACGTTTGAATTGCTTGCACCATATTGTAAGGGCAAAGGCCTTCATCTTAATATTGAGCTTAAGAATAGTGAAATAAGATATGAAGGCATGGAACAGAGGGTTATTGATATGGTTTCAGAGTTTAATTTGGAAGACTATGTTGTGTACTCATCATTTAATCATGATTCAATAGGTCTTATTAAGCAAATAAAAGCGGACGCAGAGGTGGCATATCTGGCAGGTGATTATCACAGGTGTATGGACGGTATCGGAAAATACGGTGGTATGACAATTCACCCGGCACAGTGGGGAATGCCTATCAACAAGGGTGACGTAGAGAATATAAGAAATGCCGGATTTTGTGTGCGTATGTGGAATGGAAGCGAGCCTTTGTATGGACAGCTCAGGACATTACCGGATATGGATTTAAGAGAATACTACAGACTTGGTGCAACGGATATATTTACTAATGTGCCGGAGAGATATTGTGAGAACAGGAGATAATTATGTTAGCAGGCGTACAGTTAAGTGACGGATTAAAGCTTGAAGCAATTGCAGATGGCGGATTTTCATATGCAGAAATACCTTATGAGATTATAGAAAAAAATGAACTCCCGACTTATAAGAAGAAAGATGGGGATTCACGGGTACTTAAGGTTTCAGGATTTTCATATCCTCTTGCAAAGCTGACTCCGGATAAGATGTATGAGCTTCTGGAAAATTGCAGGAGATATCAGGGAAATTATATAGTACTTGATACCATGAATTGTGAAGCAGGAATTCTTGAAAATGTTGTGGAAGAGTGTTCTATGATGATGACAGATTACAGGATTCCGGTATTCATAGAGAATGGCTGCAATGGAAGTGATGAAACCGGATATCTTAATAACGCATATTCTGATATATCTTCATTGAAATCAATTGCTGAATACTGTAACAGGCTGTGTGATACAGCTATAGTTGGTATATCTATAAATGTTGGATACAGTAATCTGCTTGCCAAGAATGTGAGAAGCCAGATTGACCAGTGCAGTGAATATCTTTGCATGATACATGCTAATGATAATGGCGGTGTGTACAATGAAAAACAGATGCCTTTTACATTTACAAGAGGAAGAGGAAATCTTATTACAGACTGGTATCATATTATTGGGGCGCTTATTAAGATTGAATTCTCAGGATGGATGATATTCGATAATAGCGGAACATTTGCAAGAGTCCCAGAGGAATTGCAGACACAATATGTGCGTATGTTACATGCAATTGTTAAAGAATGGCAGGGACAGTTTACATTTGTTGAAAGAGTGTTAAATAAGCCTGATAAAAAGCTTATTCTGTTCGGTGCAGGACAGATGTTATGGGATTATATGGATGTACTTGGCAATAAATTTCCTCCATATTTTGCAGTTGACAATGGAAAGATGCGATGGGGAACTAAGGTATGCGGGGTTGATGTAAAGGCTCCGTCAGCAATACTTGATGTTCCGGCACAAGAACGTAATGTTGTTATATGCTGTATGTATTATGATGCGATATCAGCGCAGCTTAAGGCTATGGGTGTTGAACACAGCGAGTTTCAGGACAGATATTTTGTATAGACATTTGGAGGAATGGAAATGGTAAAAGTAGGTGTACAGACTAAAGGAATTCTGCCAGAGATGGGAATTGAAGATGGCGTTGCAATAATTGCAGGGGCAGGATTTGAGATGGTTGATTTTAATCTTGATACATTTTTAAAGAATTCAGATGTCTATGGTGGAAAGATTAATAAATTTTTTGATGCGGATATTGAAGATATTCTTGCGTACTTTGGCGAGTATAAGAAGATGTTTAATAAATATGGAATTAAGCCGTCACAGATGCATGCCCCTTATCCTATGTATGTGCTGGGACGTGATGATATAAGCCAGTATATGCAGAATGTTGTAATACCAAAGAGCATTCAGATTGCCGGTTTCCTTGAGATTCCATGGGTAGTCATGCATCCGTTCAAGATGCAGTATAAGTACGGACTTGAGGCTGAACAGGCAATGAATGTACAGTTTTTCTCATCTCTTATACCGGAGCTTAAGAAGCACAATGTCAGAATATGTGTTGAGAATCTCTATGAAAGTGTTGGAGGGCGAATAACAGAAGGTACATGTGCGGACCCGGACGATGCTATATTTTATGTTGATATGTTAAATATGATGGCAGGTGAGGAAAGGTTTGGTATATGTCTTGATACAGGACATATCCAGCTTGTACACAGACAGCCTGCAGATTATATCAGGAAGGCTGGCAGTCGTCTGAAGCTTTTGCATATGCATGAAAATGATGCATATGGAGATCTTCATCAGATGCCTTATACATTTGGCAGCAGTCCTTTATGCGGTACTGACTGGGAGAGTTTCGCTAAGGCACTTGCTGAAATCGGATTTGATGGAACTTTAAGCTTTGAGACTTTTCCTTGTGTAAACAGCTTTCCATATGGAACTAAAGAAGAAGTGCTTCGGACTATACATGAGGTTGGAGAGTATATTAAGGGGAGAGTTGAGAGTGCGAGGTAAACATTAAATAAGGAGGTCATAGACAATGGGAATATATCTGAATCCGGGTAATGATGAATATAAAAAGGCAATTAATTCAGAGATATATTCTCAGACAAATAACAATTTATATTTGTTATAGATGAATGGGATTGTGTATTCAGGGTGGCACAGGAAACAGATAGTTTATATAAATTATATCTTGATTTTTTAAGAGATATGCTTAAGAATCAGCCGTATGTAGTACTTGCATACATGACAGGAATATTGCCAATTAAGAAATATGGGGAACATTCAGCATTGAATATGTTTGATGAGTATTCAATGACTAATCAGCGTGAACTAGCAGAATTTACCGGATTCACAGAAGAAGTGAAAAATCTGTGCGTCCAGTATGATATGCCATATGAAAAAATGAAACAGTGGTATGATGGATATGAACTTAAAGGTGTTCAGATATATAATCCAAGGTCTGTTGTCATGTTACTTCTTGGACATGATTTTGACAGTTACTGGACTAAAACAGAAACATATGAAGCATTAAAGAAATATATACAGCTTGATATGTATAACCTTAAAGCACTTGTAACAAGACTCATAGCGGGGGAAAGTGTACCTGTGAATCCGGATAAGTTCCAAAACGATATGACTACGCTGGAGAGTGCTGATGATGTTCTGACATTGCTTGTACATCTTGGATATCTGACATATGACTTCTATAATCAGAGAGTTACGATACCGAATCAGGAAGTGCAGAAAGAGTTACAAGAATGGTATTTATGCCAAGAAGAAATGTTAATAAGCCAGCAATTATAGTAGAACTAAAATGGAATAAAACAGCTTCTGCTGCAATAGAGCAGATAAAGAACAGGCAATATATTGAAAGCCTGAAGGGATATTCTGGGGAAGTTGTTCTGGTAGGGATTAATTATGATGATGGCGATTTTAAGAAGCATGTGTGTAGGATTGAGAAGGTGAAGGTTGGGTGAAATTTAATGTATAACCTTAAGAAATCACCAGTTTTATCCGATATAATAAACAAAGAATTAATGTATATCATATATATGTGCGAATGGAGTCGCTTGAATATATCGAAAAATATGTTACACAGAATTTATGGAGTGTAATAAATGTTGTATGGAGCTCTGCATTTGTATGCAGGGCTTTTAATTTTTGGAGATGAATATGGAATATAGATTAACAGAAGATTGGAAAGATATTAAAGAAATAATAATATTTGGGTTTGGAAAAGTAGCTCATGATAATATTGATTTTTTTAAACGCAATTTTAATATTGTGTATATTGTGGATAGTAATAAAGAAAAATGCAATTGTGAGTTTAAAGATATATCGGTAAAACATGTAGATGACGTTAAATATGATTTGGGAAAATATAAAATTGTTATTATGACAGCTAACCGTAATGCTGCTTTAGTTGGAAAAGATCTAGAAAAACTTGGATTGCAAGATGGAAAAGACTTTTGTTCAATGGAACAGTTTCTTACAGAGTGGTTTTGGAATTATAAGAAACAAGTCTGCTTGATGGAGGTTCATAGTACTATAACATCAAGATGTACTTTAAAATGTAAACATTGTAATATGTTCATGCCATATTATAAGGAGCATGTTGATTATACAGCTAAGGTATTGTGCGTAATATGCGGGATGACTAATATGGCATACAAGAGAGAAGATGGTGTGTATGTTGTACCAATTACAGCGCTTGGTCCATAAGAATTTAAACATAATTGAAAATCGCGGGAATGCATATAATTAAAGGGTTAAAGACATAGGCAAGACGTCCGATATATACATTAAATAGTATACTGAGATAGAAAGCCGTATCAAAAGGAGTTGTCCGGCGTTCAAGGATTCGCTGGTTTGGGGATTCTGCACGATGGGGTGGAGTCTCTTTTTTGGTCGTATGGATAGTGATGAAGAAGGACAGGGAAGCAATGATAGAATTAGATAATCAGACATTAAGGGAAGAATATGAGAAGTTCAGAGAAGCCTGTAAGACAGAGCTTGATATCAGCAGGTTCTATTTCCAGAATTATAGGAATACGAAAGGATACCGATGGGGATATGGCAAGCTGAGAAGAAAGAATACGCTCTTTCTAAGAGTGCATCAGGAACATATGCCATACAAACAAGGTATATTTATAGATATCTTTCCGATTGATTCAGTACCGGACAATTATATGCTGAGAAGTATCAAGAATTTTGAGTGATTTTGTGTGAGGAAGCTGTTGTGGTTCAAAGTTGGAAAAATTGCAGACAAGAAATGGTATATGAGAAAATGGTTTGGCTTGCTGAATAAAGTGCCGGAAAAAGAAATTTTTCGCTATTATCATAATATGATACATAATGCTAACAAAAAGAAAACAAGAATGGTAAGAATTCTTATGTGCCCAACACCAAACAGTGAATATGGCTATTATCGTAATTGGTATGAATGTAGCCAGGATACGGTGTTTGAGGGAAAGGTCTTTCAAGAAATTAAAGATTATGACAGTTATCTGAGTTTTAAATTTGGAAATTATATGGAACTGCCACCCGTTGAATCAAGAAAGGTTCATCCGGTGAGTGAGATAAAAGTGATATAAGAAATTCAGAGGTGTCTAATTTTATGATTGATATAAAGATGAGCTAAGAAAGTATATAGAATTCATATGTAAGTTTATAGAGAATGCGAGAGCACAATATTATGAATATTGGTGTGTTCCTTTTTCGAGCAGCACCATTCGTGGATGTATTGAAAATGACAGAGATGTTACGGATTGTGGTGCAATTTACAATAACCTGACAATTAATGGTGTAGGAATTGCGTCAGCTGCAAACTCACTGGAAGCAATAGAGGAATTAGTATATAATAAAAAAGTAATATTGTTAAAGCATATGGTAGATATTTTACGACATAATTTTGAAGGCTTTAAGGATGATAAACAACAAATGATAGAGTGTCCTAAATATGGCAATGATATTGACTCAGTTGATAAAAAGGCAAAAGAATTAACAGAGTTGTTAGTGCAGACGACGCATGGGTATAAAATTTCTACAGAGAGAGACAAAATTCAGGTTGGGTTTTATACCTCATTTGCCGTACACCTTCGGTACAAAGCCGGATGACGGTGTGGACTGGGAGGATTTCTGCAAAGCTCTGAGTGAGATAGGCTTTGACGGAACACTAAACTTTGAGACGTTCCCTTGTGTGAATAGCTTCCTTAGAGAAACAAGAGTGGAAGTGCTTCGGACTATAATGGCGATTGGTGAGGATATGGTGGAGAATATAGCTCAAATGTCTAAAATATCTGAGGAATAGGGTGAAAGTTTGTAGGAAAAATCGGTAAGTTTGCGATATAGTGTTAAGTAAATTGGAAAATTGACCGATATAAACAGTAATTAAATGGATTTAATTGCTAACGTGTGAATGGAGTCGCTTAAAGGATATATCGGAGAATCGGAAACGGTTGGTGTATGAGCCCTGCATTTGTGCAGGGCTTTTTATAATGGGAGAACATGATGATAAGGGATGAAAGATATAATAAATATATGGATTATGTTCCGAAGATAAATAGTAAAGCTGAAGAAAGATACATTAAAAAAAGAAAATATAGAGCATTTATAAATAGTTTGTGTTTCTATATTTGCAGAATATTTCCAATAGATAATAATTTGGTATCGGTATGTACGTTTGAAGGCAGAGGAGGCTTTGGATGTAATCCTAAATATATAATTAAAGAATTACATAAGCAAAAACCTGAATGTAAAATAGTTTGGTTTGTAAATGATATGACTAAAGAATTTCCGGATTATATAAAAAAAGTGCCAAACACATTGACAAGTAGGGCTTATTGGCTGAGCAAATCAAAAGTATGGATTGATAATTACAGAAAACCTTATGGCACAAAGAAGAGAAAAGGACAATATTATATCAATACATGGCATGCAAATATGGGTTTCAAGACAATTGGTTTGCTGCGTGGAGAAGCATTCTCATATATGGCATATCTTGTGAGTAAAAATGATTCTGAAATGATAGATGACGTGGTGGTTGATTCAGATTATTGTGAGACAATGTTTAGAAAAGGTTTAGTGTATAATGGTCATTTTCTAAAGGTTGGACAACCACGATGTGACATATTGCATGGTGATAGGTCACAATATATTAAAAAATTCAGAAAAAAACACAATCTTCCATTGGAAGCTAAAGTTGTTATGTATGCTCCGACTTTTAGAGAGGACGCTAAAGATGGCAAAAGAACAGTATTTTCGGAAGCTTGGACCATTGATTTTGAAAGATTATTAGAAAATCTTGAGAAAAAATTTGGCGGTTATTGGTATCTATGTTTACGAGTGCATCCGCAATTGGCTGGTGCATTTAAGGAGTATAAAAATGATAGACTGAATGGCAAAATCATAGATGAAAGCCAGGCTGATGATATGTATGAGATATTAGCAGGGATGGATGCTTTTGTGACAGATTATTCCAGTGCAGCATTTGATGCCAGTGAAACGGATATGCCTGTTTTTATATATGCGGATGATATTGAAAAATATATGAATGATAGAGGAAGCTTATTGTGGGAATTGTCAGATGATACAGACAAGCCTGTAAGGAATAATCCTGATGTTGAGCCGGATATACATGCTGTGTTGCCATTTCCGGTAGCTAAAAATAATGATGAGTTGGAAAATAGAATACAAGAATTCGATAGTCAGATGTATAATAAAAAAATTATGCTTTTTAGAATGTCAGAAGGCTTAATGATGGAAAGTAAGGCGTCGGAAAGTGTTGTGAAAGAAATTGTAAATTGTCAATGTATAAACAGGAAAGAAGGGAATGAGTGATGGTACATGTAGTAAGAAAGAATATAAATGATGCAATTAAATATTTGTCAGATAAAATTATTTTTGGATTTGGATGCGGACTACAAGGTAGACGAAGTGGTTATTATTTGAGTGAGTGGGGATTAAGGGAAAAAACAAAAGCATTTATAGATAATGACGTGTTAAAAATAGGACATCAAATGGAATATCTAGGATGTGAATATCCAATTATAGGGTTAAATGATGCTATTAAAATGATTGATGAGTATGAAAAATATGGCAAAAAATGTATTATTTTAGTCACATCAATATCACATAATGAAATTTATAGACAAATAGAAGAAACCTGTCAAGATAGAGATCTATACTGTATGTCCATGGATGAGATTGCAGGAGAACAACTTAAAGTATCAGACTATGATGGAATTGTAAAAGAATACTCAGAAAAAAAGATTCCCAAAATAATACATTATGCTTGGCTTGGGGGAGAAAAACCAGATTCGATTAAAAGAAATATTGATAATTGGCATAAGATTTGTCCTGATTATGAATTTAAAGAATGGAATGAGTATAACTATGATATTTCTAAAAACGTATATATGAAGGAAGCATATTCCCAAAGAGTATGGGGATTTGTCCCTGATTATTTGAGGCTGGATGTTGTTTATCAGATGGGGGGGATATATTTAGATACTGATATTGAACTCATAAAAAAGCCGGATGACTTATTATTTCAAGGGGCTTTTGGGTGTTGTGATTGTTCGTTTACACTAAACTTGGGAGGAGGGTTTGGAGCAGTGCCGTATCATTCAATGATAAAGAAATTACGTGACTATTATAATGATATACATTTTATAAAAGAAGATGGATCATTAGATATTACAACATGTAGTTCGCATCAATTGATATTATTAAGTGGTATGGGATATAAAAATAACGATACATTGCAAAATATAGGTGGAATGAATATTTATCCGATGATTTTTCAAGGGGCAAATATTTATATGCGTGAATATAAAACAAGTAATAAGACATATTGGATACATTATGGAAATATGTCTTGGTTTAAAAATGATATAAAATAAATTACAGGAGAAATTTACTATTATCATATAGTTAATGAAATAATTATGAGGATTACTAAATCATTTACAAAAGAGAATTATGCCAGATTTTTTTGTCGATAAAAATCATGCGGAAGAGATGTATTATGGAAATTCTGAATGAAAAAAGCATTGAAAATTGCTTTGATATAGAAATATGTCCAGATTATAGTTTAAATGAATATACATTAGATGAAAAACATAATATTGAAAAATATAGAGGTGTAATTAATAATTATAATTTGGGCAAGGTAATAATTGGACATGTTGAAGTTGTTTTAACAGCATTACACGATTAACTATGCAGATACTGTATTGTATGCAGTGAATTGAATGGCAATATGGAGATATTAAGAATGGATAAAATTAGTGTGATTGTTCCTATTTACAATGTTGAAAAGTACTTGAATAAATGTATTGATAGTATAGTAAATCAAACATATAAAAATCTGGAAATTATTCTTATTGATGATGGCTCAACAGATGGTTCTGGTGATATATGTGATGAATATGCTGGGAGAGATATGAGAATAAAAGTATTTCACCAAGAAAATAAGGGCGTTGTTGCAGCAAGAAAAGTTGGAATAAAAAATGCAACAGGAGAATATATAGGATTTGTTGATGGTGATGATTATATTGATTCGAATATGTTTGCGGAGTTATATCATTTAATCAACAAAAAAGAAGCAGACATTGTTTCATCTGGTTGGAAAAGAGAATATAGAGGTTCTGAGGCTGTATTATATGATAACTTTCAGGAAGGAGTTTATGATTGTAATACAAGCAACTATTTTTTTGAAAGATTTATGTGTTTTGAAATATATGAAAATCAAGGCATAAATGGATCCTTGTGTACGAAATTATTTAAGAAAGATTTGATTAAAAGTAATTACTTGCGAATATCAGATGATATAAGAATGTGTGAAGATGCTGCATTGGTGTATATGTGTTGTATGGATGCAAATAAAATATATATTACGCATAACGGATATTATCATTATCAAATGAGAATGGAATCATGTATGCATAACTCAAAAAAAAATTATCTTGGTATAATAGCAGCATGGAATGAATGTGTTAATACTAAAATTGAAGAAATAGACGAGTCAAAAGAAAGAAAAGATATTCTTTATGAGCAAATGAATAAGTTTGTTCAGAGACATCTAGTCCTTGGAATGGGAAAATATTTTGAAATGAGAGATTGTAACAGACTTCCAATATATATGAATGATTTTAGTGATTTAATCGGAAAAAATATTGTTATATATGGTGCGGGGGATGTTGGAAATTCATATTATAGACAGATTAAAAAATTAAAAAATATAAAACTTGTATTGTGGGTTGATAGCAATAAAGAGCTAGTAAAAGAGAATGCTTTATTAAGTGATGTTCAGGACATATATAATGTTGAATTCGATTATATAATTATTGCAGTTAAATATCAAAAACTAGCAGAGAGTATTTCACAATCCTTGTGCGGAATAGACAAGAAAAAAATAATTTGGAAAAAACCTGTTTTTATATTAGATTATTACGATTAGAGAATTCAGGGAGCTTAATTATATGAAGGTAACTGCAATGTACTTGCCACAATTTCATGAGGTTGAAGAAAATAATAGATAGTGGGGAGAAGGTTTTACAGAATGGACTGCAGTAAAAAAAGCGAGACCGGTGTTTTTGATATATAAACCTGATATTATTCCATGCTTAAAAGAGATGATAAGCTATTGGAATCAGTTATGCGAAAAAGAGGGAATGGGATATATTTATTTGCTAGGGGAAAATAATAAATCTATAGTACAATATTTGAAAAATAACAATATTGAATCGGTGGCAGTGTATGGCTTAGGAATGATTGGAATGCACTTGGTGACAGAATTACAACAAAGCGACTTTAAAATGGAATATGGAATTGATGAAGGAGGGGGAGAATGATAAAAGATGAAAGTTATTGGAACTATATAAGTATAGTTTCATCAAGTTTAGAAAGCAGAATGCCAAGAGTAAAATGTAAAGTTTTAATCTCTGGCGTAAGTGGAATGATAGGAGCTGTTTTAACAGATATATTATTATTTTCAAATAGAACATATGGTACGCAATATAATGTAATTGGTCTCGGAAGAAGTAAGAGCCATGCTGAAGATATGTTTGATGAGTATGAAAAAAGCGATTACTTCAAATTTGTTCAACATGACATCAACCAGACAATACCCGAAGTTGGTGCAGTTGATTATGTAATACACGCAGCGAGCAATACACATCCAGTTGATTATAGTGGGGATCCTATTGGCACAATTACAGCAAATGTCATAGGAACTAATAACTTACTGGAATACGCTGTATCGCATGGATGCAGGAGATTTGTATTTTTGTCATCTGTTGAAATATATGGAGAAAACAAAGGTGATATAGAGAGATTTGACGAGATATATAATGGCTATATCAACTGTAATACATTAAGGGCTGGTTATCCTGAGAGTAAAAGAACAGGAGAGGCATTATGCCAGGCATATGGCAAGAAGTATAATTTGGATTTTGTTATACCGAGATTATGCAGAGTCTATGGACCAACAATGTCATTGAGAGATAGTAAAGCTATAGCACAGTTTATAAAAAATGCGGCAAATGATGATGATATCGTGCTAAAGAGTGAAGGAAAGCAATTATATTCATACATAGATGTTTTTCAGGCTGCATATGCAGTTCTATTTATAATGTTAAATGGAGAGAATGGCAATGCATATAATATATCAGCAGATTCGGGAGAATGGTATATGCGTGAATTAGCAGATATGGCTGCCTCACATGCTGGTAAAAAGGTTGTGTTTGATTTGCCTGATGAAAAAGAAAAAGCAGGATTTTCAACTGCCACCAAAGCATTGTTAGATAATAATAAATTAAAAAAACTTGGTTGGCAGGAATGTTTTGAGTGTAATGAGATACTAGATTATACTATAGATATAGTGAGAAAGAGAATAATGAGGTAGATTATGAATGTAGCGATAATAATTGCGGGTGGTGTGGGTTCACGAACAGGCAACAAAATACCAAAACAATTTATAAATGTTAATGATAAGCCTATAATTATATATACGCTGGAGCGGTTTCAAAAACACAAAAATATAGATGTTATTGAGGTTGTCTGTCTTGATGGCTGGCATGATATATTACGGGCATATGCAGAGCAGTATGGCATTGCTAAACTTAAATATATAATATCTGGTGGGACAAGCAGCCAGGACTCCATTAAAATTGGCCTCGAAAATCTTAAAGGAAAGCTTAATAAGGATGATATAGTTGTTATACATGATGGAATACGTCC
>ENA-ORNW01001245-ORNW01001245.1-human-gut-metagenome-genome-assembly--contig:-NODE-1245-length-20315-cov-9.845262_pt1 | contig 20315 bp, 15 predicted proteins | sample MGYA00242121_ERZ509034 | MGnify/ENA primary metagenome ERZ509034 (study PRJEB26280, sample SAMEA2338689) | human gut metagenome | biome: human gut; feature: human-associated habitat; material: faeces... | reverse complement strand
CCTGGTGTAAAAGTACTACCGCCACCTGCAATTACAATTGAAGATTTTTTCATAACTAAAACCCCTTTTCTTTATCCATAAATATTATTTATGTATTAGCTTTTATTTTTTATCAACCTCATGGCTATATAATAATCTAATACATTTATAAATTCAATAGTTTCAAGGCTTTTAGGGCATTGGCAACCATTGTTGTACCATATCACATCAGATGTGATATATCACACTTATATAATCAAACTATTTATAGTATAAATAGTTCAAATTAAAACAAATACAATATTATCATAATAACAAAAAATCAGCCTAAAATAATATAAAAAGCATATATCATTTCAAGCTGATTTTAATATTATACTATATTTATTATTTTTCACTCAATGTATTATCATAAATACGACGCATAAGTTTAAATAATGCAAAACGTTCTTCTTGACTCAATCCTTTTAACGCTTTTATACGATGTTGTGATACTTTTTCTTGCAAAAAATCATAAATCTCTAAAGCATGATTTGTAAGAAATATATATTTTTCTCTTTTTCCTTGAAGACGCTTACGTTCTACAAGATTTTTTTCTTCCATTTTTTTTATAGTTTTAGATATAGCTGCTGGTTCTACATTTAACATATTCGACAATTCCAATTGAGAAATCATGTCATGTTCCTTTACCATTTTTAAAACAGACCATTCCGAACTATATACATCTGCCGTATAAATTTCATTATTAAGCGTTTTGGAAAAAGCCCTCATTGTTTGATAAAGTTGATGTATTAACAAATCATCCAATCCATCTTCTACTTGTGATAATAAATTATTATCATCTGTTTTATTCATAACCTAAAATTCCTTTCTGCCAATTATATCTTCGTTATAGCAGAAAAAATCTTATATGACAACATAAAAATCACTATAAAATTTAAGCTAATCTATGTCTTTCTTTTTTAACCTTCTTTTGCAATACAAAATGATTAAATAAGAAAAATGCTATAAATATTATCATGACTGCAATTACATAATAATACATATTAACATAACCAATTGAACCAGCTACACTACCCAATAAAATAATACCGCTACTAGTACCGATATCTAACATATTATAAAAAGTTGCACTAGCACCACTACGACGATCAGGAGTAACAACATTGAGCATCCAAGTCATAAGAGAAGGTAATAATAAACCTCCACCAAGACCATAAAATACAGAAGCTACTAATAATATTGTTAAAGATTGTGCAGAAACCAATATACCTAATCCAATCAAATATAAAATGCCACCTGGCAAAATTACCCAGAAACCACCTTTGCTATCAAAGATACGTCCACCAAAAGGTCTTGAAATAAATACAAATATTGTACCTACGATAAAGAATAAACCTGCATTTTCAATACCAACTTCATTAGCCATCATCGCAATAAATGTATTTACACTACCATAAGCCGCACCAAATAAAATTGTTAATATAGCAGGAATACCTGTACCATATTCACATATTTTATGACGAATAGAAATACTTTTCTTTTTAGCTGGCAAAGGAGCTTCTTTCGCATTACATAATTTTGCACTGACAGCTGCTAAGAGAGTAACTACCATAGAAGTTAAAAATAATATATTAGCACTAAAATCAGTTAATAACATAACCCCTAAAGCAGGAGCTACAGCCATAGCTACCGTACTACCTAAGCCAAAATAGCCAATTCCTTCACCACGTCTTTGAGCTGGAATTACATCTGCGACTAAAGCTGCAGCAAAAGTAGTACTAAGACCAAAACCTATACCATGTAAAATACGAGCTACTATCAAGGAATATACAGAAGTAAACATATCATAACCTAAAGTGGCTAAAAAAGAAAAGAGCAAACCTATGTATAAACATTTTTTCTTTCCTAATTTGCGAACACCTGTGTCAGTAAATAAACGAATAAAAATTGCAGAAAAACCAAAAATCCCTGTTATAATTCCAATTTCCGTACCACTAGCTCCAATGGAAGCTGCATATAAAGGCAATGTAGGCAATAAAAAATGAAAGCCTGCAAATAATAATCCATTAGCACCAACCAAAGCTATAAAATTTCTAGTCCACAATTTTACACTTGACATCATACCATTCCTTTCATTGATTTAACTAGTTAAGTTTAACTTTAAAAATATATAATTAACTAGTTAATTGTGAGCTAATAAATAATATAAACTTTATATAATAACATGTCAATACTAAGGAAAAATGTTTTATAAATTCAATATTTATAAATTTTCTAAATATAAACATATCATATAAACTACAATAAAAGACGACATCAAAGTTTTGAATTTCCAATGTCGCCTTTTTATCTATTCAATTTGTTCTGCACAATATCTACTATAACTCACAAACCACATTTCCACCGCTAAGAAAAAACCTAATAAAGACTTATATTCATAATCTAATGTAGCTGGTAAATCTATAGGAGTAATATATAAATTTTCTGTACTAAGCGTTGCTAAAGTATTGCTTTTTAATCTTGTTAAAGATATTACTGGTATCTTTTGTAAATGTAACCTTTGAGCTATATCCACTACATTTTTAGACTCTCCACTCAATGAAATAATAATAAATAAATCCTCACTCGTTACATTTTTAGAGATAATTCCCATTTCATCAGAACCTTTTATTTCGTAAACAAATATATTACAATTCACAAATAAACGAGCTATTTCACTTGCAACATTTTTTTGCACATGACCAGATGCATAAACAAAAATTCTCTTTGCTTTATATAAAAGCTTATTTAATCTTGTAAAATCTTGTTTTGCTATTTCCTCGCCAACTTGTTGACATAAATTTACTGTTGCTTGAGCAATATCCATAGATGGTTTTTCCCTAGCCTGACTTATTTCCATTTTTAACATCATTTTTAAATCGCTAAAACCATCTAATCCCAATTTCTTAGCAAAACGAAGCACTGTAGTTCGAGAAACATTGCAATTATTGGCTATATCATAAATAGAAATATAACAGCATTCCTTTTTATGTGCATAAATATAACGCCATACAATTAAATCTGTAGGATTTAATTTATCTAATTTATTATTAACTAATTCTTCTAATGTCATCATTTCTGCCTCTTTTATTGATATTTCAATAGATTTCTTATAATATAGTATTTCAAACATTAACTTGTATGTCAAATAAAAAAACAGTTATTAGCATTATAACTAATAACCGTTTTCTCATATTTATAAATTTTTTAATTAAATCACAAAAAAACAAATCTTATTTACTACTCTTTTGACTTACATGACATCCACTACAATGACAAGCTCCTGAGCAGCCACCACTTCCACCTCCACAAGAATCACATTTTCCTGAAGAGAAATTATGATATATACGTTTCAATCCAAATATAAAACAAATTGCAATCACCGCAAATATAATCCAAGTAGCAATATCACCAGTTGTCATGTTAAGACCTCCTTTTATCATTTACTAATTATATCACAAATAAAATCTATCAAAATCCTAATAATATACCAATACGATATACCAATAAAGAAACAATCCAAGCAACTACAAAATTACCAATAGCTGATAAGAACATCCATTTCCAACCGCCAGCTTCTTTTTTTATTGTACCAAGTGCTGTCATACATGGAGTATACAACTGACTAAATACCATAAATGCTAATGCAGACATTGTCGTAAATGCCATCTGTAAGCCTGTATTGGCCACCATACCTACAGCTTCAACAGTTTCTGTATCTGGGCTTAAATCAGGTAAACCATATAAAATTCCCATTGTAGAAATAACTGCTTCTTTTGCCATAATACCAGTTATAATAGCTGAACCTGCCTCCCATGTATCAAAGCCATGGAAAACAAATAATGTTGACATAATACCGCCAAGACTTGCTAAGAAAGATTCAGACATATCTTCAACTTGACCAGCAAAATTATAACTGCTTAAAAACCATAAAACTACAGACATAGCAAAAATTATTGTACCTGCTTTTATGAGATAACCTTTTCCTTTATCCCATGTTTCCAATAATACTGTTTTCATATCTGGTAAACGATATGGTGGCAATTCTAAAACAAAACTTGTATCATCTTTCTCAAATACAGTTTTGCTCAATATACTAGATGCCACTATTGCACCAATTATACCGATAAGATACATAGCAAATACAACATCAGCTGCATTTTCACCAAAGAAAATAGCTCCAAACAATGCCATTACTGGAAGCTTAGCACCACAAGTTAAAAATGGTGTTACTAAAATAGTTATCATACGATCTTTTTCTGAATCTAATGCTCTAGCTCCCATAATACCCGGAACAGCACAACCAAAACCGCAGATAATAGGCATTAATGCTTTACCGCTAAGACCAGCTCGACGCATAATCGGATCCATGATAAACGCAACACGAGCCATATAGCCTGTACCATCTAAGAAACTCAAACAGAAAAATAACGTAAAAATAAGTGGTACAAAAGTAAGTACACCGCCTACACCAGCTATAATACCATCACATACTAAAGAATGTAACCAACCAGCTACACCTAATCCAGTCAACGCTTCATCTGCCCAACTATAAAAATCTTCATTAATAAGTACATCTAATTCATCGGCAATTGGTTGACCAATCCATGTAAAAGTAATCTGAAACACAAGATATAACATTAATACTAAAATAGGTAATGCTATAAAACCATTAGATAATACTTTATCAATTTTTTCAGTGAGATTATTACCTATATTTTCTTTGACTACAACTTGTTCTACGATTTTATCAATAAAAGCATATCGTGCTTCAATAATTGCTTCATCTAATTTTTCTTTATCGCCAATAGTAGCTTTTAACTTTTCAATATTGGCAATATGTTCTTCCACCTGTTTAGAGTTTTTATAACTATCCATCACTGTAGAAGTGAAAATATCTAATAATTTATTAGTTGATTTTTTACTACGACCTACAGTTTCTACTACAGGCATTCCTAATAATTTTTCTAACTTAGCTGTAGAGATTTTAATTCCTTTTTTATTTGCCTCGTCCATCATATTGAGGTCAATCAATACAGGAATACGACGTTCTAATAATTGTAAGCATAAAAATAAATTACGTTCAATATTAGATGAATCAATGACATCTACAATAATATCTGGTTTTTCTCCACTTAAATAATTTTCTACGATAATTTCTTCTGGAGAACGTCCATTTATGCTATATGTACCAGGTAAATCCATTACAGATATAGCTCTATCATTGTGTTTTGTATAACCTACTTTTTTATCTACTGTAACTCCTGGCCAGTTACCAATTTTTTGTCTAATACCAGTCAATTCATTAAATATCGTTGATTTTCCAGTATTAGGATTTCCTGTCAACGCTACGGATAATGTTGCCACTGTTATCTCCCTCCCATTATTAAACAGTTTGAGTAACTGCTATTTTGGCTGCATCTGATAAACGAATAGACATATTAAAAGAACGAATAGATATCGCAATTGGGTCACCAAGCGGTGCGGAACGCAATACCTTTACCTTTGTTCCTTTTATCATGCCCATACTCATAAGACGCTCTTTTAATTCTGAAGCTTCTATATTTTCCACCTTAACTACCATTCCTGGCTTTGCATCTTTTAATGTCATTATATATTTAACCTCCAATGTATATATATTCAACTATCTATATTTACTTCATTGAAAATAATTATTATTTCTATTAACAACTGCATTATATAGTAAATGATAATCTTTGTCAATAAAAATGATATTTGTTTTCAATAAAATAAAAAAAATAAATAGGCAAGAGTATATTTTCTCGCCTATTTAAACTCTCATCTTATTATATTTTTTATTGTACCGCCACCAACAACAATTTCATTATCATAAAATACTACAGATTGCCCTGGTGTTATTGCTCTTTGCGGTTCACTAAACAAAATCTTAGCTAAATTACCATTATCTAATGGTTCCACAGTGCATTCACATTCTTTAGCACCATAGCGAATTTTAGCCGTAGTCATAAATTTTTCCTCAAAATCATCTCGAGTAATAAAATTTAAATTTTTTGCTACTAATCCTTTGGCAAAAACATCTTTATTTTCGCCTACAATCACTCTATTGCGTCTCACATCAAGACCAACTACATATAATGGATGAGCAGCAGCTATTCCTAAGCCCTTTCGCTGTCCTACTGTATATAATGGTACACCTTCATGTCGACCTAATTTATTGCCATTGACATCAACAATATCACCAGGTTTTAAAATATGTGGTGCTTTTGCTTTTAAATAAGCTTTATAATCATCATTTGGAATAAAACAAATCTCCTGACTTTCAGGCTTATTAGCCACTGGCAAATCCATTTTTCCTGCTAACTCGCGAGTTTTTTCCTTACTATAATTTCCAAGTGGTAACATGAAATGTTTTAATACATCTTGAGTCAATGTATATAAAACATATGATTGATCTTTTCTTTCATCTAATCCTTTTTTTAATAAATATCTACCTGTATTTTCATCTTGCTCAATACGTGCATAATGACCAGTAGCCACATAATCTGCACCTAATTCTAAGCAATCTTTTAACAAACTACCAAACTTTACAGTATTATTACATCTCACACAAGGATTAGGTGTTCTGCCTTTCGCATATTCACTGATAAAATATTTTATTACATCATCTTTAAATTTTTTATGATAATTAACTACATAATGCGGAATATTCAAAGCATCTGCTACTTTCTTAGCATCACTGACAGCTGTTGAACCGCCTGCTTCTCTACTTTCTTCACTTAAAGTCATAGTTACACCAATGACATCATAACCTTGTTCTATCAATAAAGCAGCTGTAAGCGAACTGTCTACGCCACCACTCATAGCTACTGCTACCTTTTTTTTCATCTTCTTTTCCCCTCTAAAAATCTATCTACAAATAACGCATTTATATTTCCTAGTAATTCACTAAGATATATTCATATACTAACAAACTAATGCTTTTTTGTCAAAATTAAGCTTTTATTTTTTCACAAAACTGCATATATTTACCGATTTTTTCTTCATATCCATTTGATGTTGGCATATAATATCTAGCATTTTTTATTTTATCAGGCAAATACTGTTGTTTAACTATATGATACGGATAATCGTGGGCATATTTATAATCTACACCATGACCGAGTTTTTTAGCACCTTTATAATGACAATCTCTTAAATGTATTGGCACTTGTCCACAATCTTGGCTTTTTACTTGTTCTATCGCTTTATCAATAGCTAAATAACTAGCATTACTCTTAGGAGCACATGCTATATAAGTCACTGCTTGTGCAAGCGGTATTCGGGCTTCAGGCATACCCAAAAATTGAACAGCTTGTACTGTAGCCATAGCTAAAACCAATGCTTGTGGATCTGCATTGCCTACATCTTCAGAGGCACAGATAGCTATTCTTCGAGCAATAAAATTAATATCTTCACCTGCTACTAACATTCTTGCTAAATAATGTAATGCCGCATCAGGATCACTACCTCTCATACTCTTGATGAATGCAGACACTATATCATAATGATTATCACCATTTTTATCATATGTTTGAATTTTTTCGCTGATAATACTTTCTACTATATTTTTATTTATGACATGATTCTCTTCTATTGCCACATCGCTTGCTTGTTCTAATATATTTAAAGCTACTCTAGCATCGCCACCAGCATATTGAGCTATTGTCGATAACGTTTCATCATCATATTTAAAGTTATATTTACCTAAACCGCGGACTTTATCTTCTAAAGCTAATTTTAAGATATTAATCAAATTTTGTTCATCTAATAATTCTAATTTTACTACACGAACTCTAGATAATAACGCATGATTTACCTCAAAATATGGATTTTCTGTAGTAGCTCCAATTAAAATAATTCTGCCATCTTCAACATAAGGCAATAATACGTCTTGTTGAGCTTTATTAAAGCGATGTATTTCATCTAAAAATATAATTGTACGTTTACGATAATATCTTCTATTTTCATCAGCTTTTTCAATGATTTTACGCACATCAGAGATACCAGCAGACACCGCATTTAATCGAGAAAAATCACTTTTTGTCATACCTGCAATCATTTTTGCGAGCGTTGTCTTTCCTGTACCTGGAGGGCCATATAAAATCATCGAAGGAATTTTATCTTCTTGTACCATTCTACGCAAAAATGATTTTTTGCCCAGTATTTTTTCCTGTCCTATATATTCATCAAAATTACGTGGTCTCATTTTCTCGGCTAATGGACGATAATCTTCATCCATCTCTATGGTATTTTTATTTACAGTTTCATTATTTTCACTAGCCATTGCTGAAAATAAATCTAAATCTTGCATATTATTCTCCTGTTGAACCAAAGCCACCACTTCTTATAATATCAACATTTTTTTCATCATCTACAGTCAAAAATTTATAAAAAATGGCTTGAGCTATTCTCATACCCTTAGTAATTTCCACATCTTCATCACCAAAATTTATTAAGCCAATCATTATATGCCCTTCATTGTCTTCATTATTATAATAATCAGCATCAATGACACCCTGAGAATTTACCAAATTTAAATGTTTTTTAAAAGCCAAACTAGAACGAATATGTATACCTAAATATTCATCATCTTGCATATAAGCTTTTAATCCTGTTGCTATCACTGCCATTTGCCCTGCTTTTACTATTTTATCTTCAGCAGCTTCGATATCATAACCTGCTGATTTATTAGTCTTTCTCATCGGCAAATTTATTTTTTTATCTTCAAAACTACTTACTATCTCAAATCCACGTCTACGCAAAAAAACAACTCCCTAAAATTTATTTTAATTATTTTTTATTATATAACAAAAAATGCACTGTGCAATCACACAGTGCATAATAAATTCATTTGGAGGCGGCACCCAGATTTGAACTGGGGAATAAAGGTTTTGCAGACCTCTGCCTTACCACTTGGCTATGCCGCCGTCTGGAGCGGAAAACGAGGCTCGAACTCGCGACCCTCACCTTGGCAAGGTGATGCTCTACCACTGAGCTACTTCCGCATTTGACGTTTTTTGTCTGCCGCTGTATCAGCGACATGTATTATTATATGCATAAAGAACTATTTTGTCAACAACTTTTTCGAAAAAATTTTAAAAAATTTTTTAAGACCTCAAAAAGCCTAATAAATAAGCTATTTTCTCACCATTTTGCTAATGAAAAAATAGCTTATTATTCAAAAAATCTTAAAGAACTTCAGAAAAATATATTACTGTTACAGTATCATCTAAAGTAATTCTACGCTGATAAATATTTTCAAAATCTAAACGTAAACCTTCTAATGAATCAATTTCTGGATTTTGATGACCTAAATCTCTTGAAGTCAATTCCGCAAATTTCTTCACACGAACCTTATCAATGATTGCTGTATATAATCTTTTTTTCACTTCATATTTTTTACCAGTAGTAATCCATACTATAGAACTTTCTGGATATTGATTACGAACATCACCTAAACGAACAGTACAATTTTTTTTACGTGACATAATCAGTTCTTCATGTTTTTTTGCTTGAAAGTTTAATGCCATCATTATAATCAGCCTCCAATTTATAAAATATAATTTATTTCTTAAATTTAAGTTATATATATTATATTTTACTAAAATTTGTAAAAATCCTTTTTTCTCATAAAATTTATCTAACTTTATTGCGAATATGAGTTTCATAAGCTATTATATATTTTAACAATCAAGATTTTTATTAAAATATTTATTATAATTATAATTGTATTATGGTTAAAACTTTTATGAAAAGAGGGTAGCTATTGTTATTTTATAACAATTTTTATTATGCGTTCTCAAATCTTAAATTTATTAAAACAAAATCGTAACAAATTTTTATCTGGCGAATATTTAGCTGATACACTAAAAGTCTCTCGAACTGCTATCTGGAAACATATTAAAGCTCTTCGAGATAATGGCTATAATATTGAAAGTGTACCTAGAAGTGGTTATCGTTTAATTGATTCTCCAGATTTACTTTCTAGCGAAGAAATAAAATCTTCACTTACTACTAAAATCTTAGGTTCAGATATTCATTATTTTGATAGTGTAGACTCTACAAATACTCAAGCTAAAAAACTCGCACTTCAAGGTGTCAAAGATGGTACTATCGTCATTAGTGAAGAACAAGATGGTGGTAGAGGTAGATTATCTCGTTCATTTTTCTCACCTAAATATAAGGGAATTTGGTTTTCTGTTATCTTAAAGCCTAAATTTTTACCTCAAGAAGCACCAAAATGTACTTTAATGGCTGCTACAGCTATTACTAAAGCTATCGAGGATGTTACAGGTGTAAAAGTAGGTATTAAATGGCCTAATGATATATTATATCAAGGGAAAAAATTAGTTGGTATTTTAACAGAAATGAATGCAGAAATGGATTGCATCAATTATATAATTATTGGTATGGGAATCAATGTTAATATTGATAAGGAAGATATGCCTGAAGATATTCAAGATATAGCTACTTCTTTGAGTCAAATTACAGGTCAAAAAATTTCTCGTTTAAAACTTTTAAATAAAATCTTGTATTACTTAGAACATTTGTATATAATCTGTCAAGAGGAAGGTTTTGCACCTATTCTTGATGAGTGGCGTAGATATTCTATAACTTTAAACCAACATATTCGTGTAATTGGCACAAATGAAACTCTAGAAGGTATTGCCGTAGATATTGATGATGATGGTGCCCTTCTCGTAAATATTGATGGACAAATAAAACGTGTGTTAGCAGGCGATGTATCTATTAGACCAGCACAAAGTCGCTAAACTCACAGATGGAGGAAAAAATGTTATTAGTTTTTGATATTGGTAACAGCAATATTGTTATGGGGGCTTATGAAGGTAAACAACTTTACCGTCATTGGCGTATTTCCACCGACCGACAAAAAACAGGCGATGAGTATGGTATGCTCATAAATGAGTTGTTCCGTTTTCAAGGTATGGATATGAATGATATCGACGATATCATTATTTCATCTGTTGTTCCACCTCTTGTTATTCCTATTAGCAAAATGTGTGAACGCTATTTTAAAATAAAGCCTTTATTAGTTGGTCCTGGTATTAAAACTGGTATCCGCTTAGTTTATGAAAATCCACGTCTTTTAGGTGCTGACCGTATTGTAAATGTTGTAGGAGCATTTGAACAATTCGGTGGTCCTTTGATTGTAATAGATATTGGTACTGCTACTACATTTGATGTTGTCAATGAAAAAGGTGATTTTTTAGGTGGTGTGATTGCTCCTGGTATAGGTATGTCTGCTGATGCTTTATTCCAAAAGGCTGCTAATTTACCTCGTATTGAACTTGTTACACCTAAAAATATAATCTGTCATAATACAACTACTAATATGCAAGCAGGTATTATTTATGGTGCTGTAGGACAAATCGATGGCATTGTAAATCGCATAAAAAAAGAATATGGTAAGGATATGACTGTAATCGCAACTGGTGGTCTTGCTCGCATGATTGCAGAAGAATCTAGCACTATTGATAAAACAGATCATTTCTTAACATTGACTGGTCTTCGTGTTCTTTATGAACGTAATGCTGCTTCTAGAAAGGGGTACTTGGAAAGGTTAAAAAATAAGCCTTCAAATAATTTATGAAAATAGGAAACTTAGAAATAACTACTCCCGTTTTTTTGGCACCTATGGCAGGTGTAACTGATACTGCTTATTGTATTTTGGCTCAACGCATGGGCTGTGGTCTTGTTTATTCTGAAATGGTCAGTGATCAAGGTATTAATTTTCGCAATGAACGAACTTTAGAAATGCTTAAGACTGTTCCTGAACAAAGACCTTTGGCTATTCAATTATTCAGTGGCAATCCTGAACGTATGTATAAAGCGGCTAGTTTTGTAGCTTCTTTAGATTGCTGTGATATGATTGATATAAATATGGGATGTCCTGCACCAAAGATAGTCCGCAATAATGAAGGTTCTGCTTTGATGAAAGATCCTGTTTTAGCATATGAAATTATGTGTGCTGCTCGTGAAGCTGTAAAAGATATGCCTGTCACTGTGAAAATGCGTAAGGGCTGGGATAGTGAACACTGCAATGTCGTTGAAATGGCTGGACTTGCTCAAAAGGCTGGGCTTGATGCTATTGCTGTTCATGGCAGAACTAGAGAAGAATTTTATCGTGGTCATGCTGATTGGGATATTATTCGCGAGGTTAAACAGGCTGTTGATATTCCTGTTATCGGTAATGGCGATGTTAGAACTTGCCAGGATTTAAAAAATATTTTTGAATGTACTGGTTGTGATGCTGTCATGATTGGTCGTGGGGCTCAGGGTAATCCTTGGATTTTCCGTCGCTTTAAAGAATTTTTGTTTACGGGTGTTGATCCTGGTGAACCTAGCATTGATGAAAGAAAACAGGTTATTTTAGAACATTTAGATATGCTTTTAAAATGGAAGGGCGATTATATTGGTCCTCGTGAGATGAGAAAGCATGCTACGTGGTATACTCATGGTTTGTATGGCAGTGCTAGTTTGAGACAGAAGTTTAATTCGGCTATTTGTAGGGAAGATTTTGTTAGAATTTTAAATGATATGTGATTATATGATTTTATTTTGTTAAATTAGAGCGATGTTTTTACATCGCTTTTTATTTATTTTTCCGTCTAGACTTTTGCTAAGCTTGCTACTCTTAAATTACATCTATTTTACACTGTCTTCTGTCTTTTATTTTCTTTTCCAATTGATGATTTGATTTTGTAAAATCTTTGTAAAATCTTTTTTTGTTAATTGACTTTATTTTTTACAAACTATACAATTATAGTATGTTTTGAAAATCTCATATTAGGCATAACCTTTTATAGGCTATGTCTTTTTTATTGTCAATTTATTTTTTATTTTAGAAGGGGTTTTATTTCATTTTATGAAAAATTATGTTGTAACTTTTGCTAAATCTTTAGTTGTTGGTTCTACCATGTTGGTTCCTGGTGTCAGTGGCGGTTCTATGGCTATGATACTTGGGATTTACACTAAACTGATTTCTTCTGTAAGTTCATTTATGAAAAATAAATTTAGAAATTCTCTTTTTTTAGCTATATTTTTAGCTGGTTCTTTAATCGGTATTGTTTCTTTTTCTAAACCTATTTTGCACTTAATCGAAACTTATCCTATGCCTATGCTTTATTTCTTTATGGGTGCTGTAGCGGGCAGTGTACCTTTGATGTTTCGCGAGGCTAAATTAACTAAGTTTTCTTGGACAGTCCCTATATATGTCGCTATTGGTTTTTTAATTGTTCTGTTTTTTGAAATGTCTCCTATCAGTAATGTAACTACGAGTGATGCTACTAATTGGTATACTTATTTATTATTAGTTGTCGCTGGTTTTATAGCTGCTATTGCCCTTGTTTTACCGGGAATAAGCGTTTCTTATATGCTTTTATTGATGGGATTATATGATGAAACTATGCGTGCAGCTTCTGAATTTTATTTACCATTTTTAATTCCATTGGGATTTGGTCTAGTTGTGGGTATTTTACTAACTACTAAATTATTAGAAAATCTTATGCAAAATTATCCTCAACCTACTTTTTTAATTATCCTTGGGTTCATTTTAGGTTCTATCTTGGAACTTTATCCAGGTATTCCGCAAAATGAAGAAATTTTTATCTGTGCTTTAACTTTGATTTTAGGATTTGGTATTATTAAATATATTTCTTCTAAAGATGTTTAAACAAAAAACTAGCAGGTATTTATTTTACTTGCTAGTTTTTTCTTTTTATCTAAAAATATATTCAGCTTTTAAACATATTTACAATAAATAATTTTCTTTATGTATATAAATACTTTCTATTTTGTCTATAATGTTTTATAATATAATTTATATTTTACTAAGGAGGCTATTTTTTATGAAAGACGCTACTAAATGTTTACATTCTGGATACAGCCCTAAAAATACTGAACCTCGTGTCATGCCGATCGTGCAAAGCACTACATATGTTTATGACTCTACTGATGATGTTGCTGCTGTTTTTGATGAACCTACTAAATCTTTAATTTATTCTCGTTTTGCTAATCCTACAGTCATGGCTGTTGAAAATAAAATTGCTGACCTTGAAGGTGGCGTTGGTGCTATGTGCACTACTTCTGGTCAAGCTGCTAACTTACTTGCTATTTTAAATATCTGTAATGCTGGTGATAGTTTTATCTCCACTACTCAAATCTATGGTGGTACTGTAAATCTTTTCGCTTTCACTTTAAAAAAATTAGGTATTGAATGTATCTTTGTTGGTCATGATGCTACTGATGAAGAAATTCATGCTGCTTTTAAACCTAATACTAAAGCTGTTTTTGGTGAAACTTTAGCTAATCCTGCATTAACTGTTTTTGATATCGAACGTTATGCAAATATCGCTCATGCTCATGGTGTTCCTTTGATTGTGGATAACACTTTTGCAACTCCTATCTTATGCAAACCATTTGAATTTGGTGCTGATATCGTTACTCATTCCACTAGTAAATATATGGACGGTCATGCACTTCAAATCGGCGGTGTAATCGTTGATAGTGGTAATTTCAATTGGGACAATGGTAATTTCCCTGAATTAGTAGAACCAGATCCATCTTATCATGGCCTTTCCTATACAAAAACTTATGGTAAACAAGCTTATATTCTAAAAGCTAGAATGCAATTAATGCGTGATTTCGGTTGCTATCCAGCTGCACATTCTGCATTCTTATTAAACTTAGGTTTAGAAACTTTACCTGTACGTATGAAACAATACTGCGAAAATGCTCTTACTGTTGCTAAATACTTAGAAAGCAATGATAAAGTAGAAAGCGTTATGTATCCTGCTCTTGAAAGCAATGAATCTTATCCTCTTGCTAAAAAATATTTAAAAGGTTGCAGTGGCGTTATCACTTTTGTAATCAAAGGTGGCAAAGAAAATGCTGTTAAATTCATGGACTCCTTAAAATTAGCTTCCAATGAAGTTCATGTTGCTGATATTCGCACTTGTGTTCTTCACCCAGCAAGTGAAACACATCGTCAATTGACAGATGAACAACTTGAAGCTGCTGGTATCAATAGCGGTATGGTTCGTTTCTCTGTAGGTCTCGAAGATATCAATGATATTTTAGATGACTTAAAACAAGCTTTTGCTAACGTAAAATAATTCTCTAAAGGCATTTGTGTAAACAAGTGCCTTTTTATTTTACCAGCCATTTTTTAGTTTAAACCCTGAAATCCTTATAAATAAAAGATTTATTAAAAATCAAAAAATCAATCTCAATCGCTGGTAAAAAATCGCCTAAATATTGATATTTCAACCTTTATAAACTATAATAATTTATAAAAGTATATATTTTACTGGCATTTAACTTTAACAATCGTTGTATTTGAATATTATACTGTTCACAAATGACAGGCTCCCTTCTGTAATTTAACTTTAACAATCGTTGTATTTGAATACAGCGACAGCAGGCACAGCAACAGGCACAACAGGCAATTTAACTTTAACAATCGTTGTATTTGAATTCTCACCATTATCAAAGAACTAGGTAAAAATAGAGTATTTAACTTTAACAATCGTTGTATTTGAATGTTACCAAAAGATGTTGATACAGTCTACATTGTGGACATTTAACTTTAACAATCGTTGTATTTGAATATGAGTTAGACAATCAGTATGCAGAGGGTGAGTTTAAATTTAACTTTAACAATCGTTGTATTTGAATCTATTTTTAACCATTACATATTCGCCATTGATTAAATTTAACTTTAACAATCGTTGTATTTGAATCCATTGCTTAAGGTAAAAACCATAGTAAGAGTCTGATTTAACTTTAACAATCGTTGTATTTGAATAGATTTCCACATACATGAATACCAATTGTATGAGATTTAACTTTAACAATCGTTGTATTTGAATATGCTGGTTTTTATTACTCTAGTATTAAAGATAGTAATTTAACTTTAACAATCGTTGTATTTGAATCGGCAAAAATAAGTTTTATATAATTTTTTATTGCCCATTTAACTTTAACAATCGTTGTATTTGAATGCTTTACGCACTGCCGATAATTCCGCAAGTTCAAATTTAACTTTAACAATCGTTGTATTTGAATTGTACAACAATTCCATGGAGTATAACGAAGAAATTAAAATTTAACTTTAACAATCGTTGTATTTGAATAGATTATGTTTTAGAATTTGCGGACGCATTACAAATTTAACTTTAACAATCGTTGTATTTGAATTTTGCTTGTTATTTTTTGTGTAATAAAATTTCACTTATTTAACTTTAACAATCGTTGTATTTGAATTTATTCAAATAAAAAAAGCCGTCTAAACGGCTCTCATTTAACTTTAACAATCGTTGTATTTGAATTCTTTGTTTCTTCTTCTAATAACTCATTAATTTCTTATTTAACTTTAACAATCGTTGTATTTGAATACTCCAATTCTTTCTTATTACACCAATAGATGTAGATTTAACTTTAACAATCGTTGTATTTGAATTTTTTTACTTTTTAGGGGGTTTGCACCCCCTTGATAATTTAACTTTAACAATCGTTGTATTTGAATACAGACCGCAAAGCCAAGCGTGGCGGTATTAGTCAATTTAACTTTAACAATCGTTGTATTTGAATTTTGTCTTATTGGAAAATCTACAATAAGACATTCAATTTAACTTTAACAATCGTTGTATTTGAATCGTTTTGGCTACCTTCTGCTGGTTTTTCTACTCTAACATTTAACTTTAACAATCGTTGTATTTGAATTTTTCTGTATACCCAAATTCATTTGTTGATTGGTAATTTAACTTTAACAATCGTTGTATTTGAATCTACTTACATAAGCACCACAAACAACGCATGTATAAATTTAACTTTAACAATCGTTGTATTTGAATAGTGGCCAAAAAATGAAAAAGGGGAAAATGATATAAATTTAACTTTAACAATCGTTGTATTTGAATTCACCTTGTAGCATATCTTTATCTTCTGCATCATACATTTAACTTTAACAATCGTTGTATTTGAATACATTTGAAATACCAATACCAAAACTAATAAATAATTTAACTTTAACAATCGTTGTATTTGAATTCTTCATCAAATTGAACTTCTGCTTTTGCCTTACATTTAACTTTAACAATCGTTGTATTTGAATGACGAATTTTGCGAAAAATGGAACGATAATTTTATATTTAACTTTAACAATCGTTGTATTTGAATTCAAGTATTTTAGTGGTTAATGGCATTGTCATTTGATTTAACTTTAACAATCGTTGTATTTGAATATGTATGTTATAGTAAGCAAAAATAATTTTACTGATTTAACTTTAACAATCGTTGTATTTGAATTAATTCCCACATGGGAAAAATGTAAATGTGCCTACTAATTTAACTTTAACAATCGTTGTATTTGAATTTTTTAACTGTATTATTATTATCTTGTGCTTTTCTAATTTAACTTTAACAATCGTTGTATTTGAATAGGATTAATGATGAATGTTATCATGTATCTGATAATTTAACTTTAACAATCGTTGTATTTGAATCCTGGTTGAAGTTCCATTATCATGCCAGATTTTATTATTTAACTTTAACAATCGTTGTATTTGAATGTAGCACTACTGAAGAAAGTTCAGCAGACTACTGAATTTAACTTTAACAATCGTTGTATTTGAATAGATTTTGATGTAATCGGATTATTTATGCTTATGGGATTTAACTTTAACAATCGTTGTATTTGAATTGTTAAAAGTTTTCATTAATCCGGGGCATGATATATTTAACTTTAACAATCGTTGTATTTGAATAAAAGCTGCTGTAGAAGTTGAGTTAAAATATAATAATTTAACTTTAACAATCGTTGTATTTGAATGTAGTTCTTATAGCCCATGGAACAAATATTTTGAATTTAACTTTAACAATCGTTGTATTTGAATCTGCGTTTGTATTTTGCATCTTTCCAATACAAATTTATTTAACTTTAACAATCGTTGTATTTGAATTCGGTAATGTTTGTCCACATACCTGTAGTATCACTATTTAACTTTAACAATCGTTGTATTTGAATGTTGCAGGTAAAAAAAATAATGGTGAAACACCTAATTTAACTTTAACAATCGTTGTATTTGAATCGTGGGAACAAGGCTTCCAAGATATAGGTGTTTATATTTAACTTTAACAATCGTTGTATTTGAATACAATTTGGGACAGTCATTTAAACAAATGGCTGTTTCATTTAACTTTAACAATCGTTGTATTTGAATGCAACTTGAGCAACTTTTACCAAAGATAAAAAATACATTTAACTTTAACAATCGTTGTATTTGAATAGGAAAATGTCTTTCAGGTTTTAATCTTCCACCTAATTTAACTTTAACAATCGTTGTATTTGAATGAGCTAGACAGGCTTTCAATGCCACGGATTATTATAATTTAACTTTAACAATCGTTGTATTTGAATACGGCCAGAATAAGTAATTTAAATAAAGGAACATAATTTAACTTTAACAATCGTTGTATTTGAATGTAATTTCTTTTTCCTCTTTTTCTATTTCATCTATATTTAACTTTAACAATCGTTGTATTTGAATTTTAATAGAAAAGAAGCATTTATTCTAGCTAAAGCAGATTTAACTTTAACAATCGTTGTATTTGAATGTGTAAAAAACTTAAAAATATCCATACAGGAAATTTATTTAACTTTAACAATCGTTGTATTTGAATATAAGACTATTTAACATAGTTCTTCCTAATATAGTTATTTAACTTTAACAATCGTTGTATTTGAATAGGAAGATGCCAGGCTTATTAATAGTGCAATAGCAGATTTAACTTTAACAATCGTTGTATTTGAATATATTGGTTAGGTGTCAATTTTTAAGCGTTCGGTATTTAACTTTAACAATCGTTGTATTTGAATTTTGTTGATTGGTATATCCAAGAATAAAATTTAGTTATTTAACTTTAACAATCGTTGTATTTGAATTTTTTATCTCCTATTTATCTGTAGTATGCACATTAGATTTAACTTTAACAATCGTTGTATTTGAATTGATTGTTGCTTTTAAAATATGATGAAAGCTTCATCAAATTTAACTTTAACAATCGTTGTATTTGAATATTTATGATAATGATAAACTTATATTTGAAAAAACAATTTAACTTTAACAATCGTTGTATTTGAATCAGGCAGAAATAGCTAAAAAACTAGGCTTTGGAGTAATTTAACTTTAACAATCGTTGTATTTGAATCACCTACTGACCAAGTAGTTCACAGGACTTAACACTATTTAACTTTAACAATCGTTGTATTTGAATAGCTTTAAGATTAGCTCGCTTTTATAGAGACTATAAATTTAACTTTAACAATCGTTGTATTTGAATGTTATACAAGCTATTTCTCTATGAGTTTTACCTTCTATTTAACTTTAACAATCGTTGTATTTGAATCGATGATGGTATTTATGGTATTAATATCTTTCGTGTAATTTAACTTTAACAATCGTTGTATTTGAATAATGAAGGAAATAGAATAGTTGTTAACTATTCTTTTATTTAACTTTAACAATCGTTGTATTTGAATGTTTTTGGAATCCAATTTGGAAAATCTCCTTCAACAATTTAACTTTAACAATCGTTGTATTTGAATAAAGTAAAAAATCCTGCTGGATGGTTACGTTCTGCTTTATTTAACTTTAACAATCGTTGTATTTGAATAAGGAAAAAATAAGTATTACTTTCTTTTCAACATCTTATTTAACTTTAACAATCGTTGTATTTGAATGCGGGTGGGGTTCTATTCTTTTTTTAAGAGGGCGACATTTAACTTTAACAATCGTTGTATTTGAATATATTATATCTAATACACATTATTTATACATCTAATTTAACTTTAACAATCGTTGTATTTGAATGCTTATGGAATGTTTAAAAGAAAGAAAAAATTATAATTTAACTTTAACAATCGTTGTATTTGAATTGAAGTAAAAGTAAAATCTGAAAAAGACCAAATCATAAATTTAACTTTAACAATCGTTGTATTTGAATAAGCTAAATAATTTTTAGTTTCTGTTGTGATATAAGATTTAACTTTAACAATCGTTGTATTTGAATTCCACATTTACATTGTATTTTTGCAGTGCAAGGGAATTTAACTTTAACAATCGTTGTATTTGAATATCCAATGCAAATAATGGGGATAATGAACCAATTAAATTTAACTTTAACAATCGTTGTACAAAAAGTCAGTACCACACGTAAAACGTGTGGCTTGCACAAGCCTATAAGGCTTTTAA
>ENA-ORNW01001218-ORNW01001218.1-human-gut-metagenome-genome-assembly--contig:-NODE-1218-length-20609-cov-3.912280_pt1 | contig 20609 bp, 21 predicted proteins | sample MGYA00242121_ERZ509034 | MGnify/ENA primary metagenome ERZ509034 (study PRJEB26280, sample SAMEA2338689) | human gut metagenome | biome: human gut; feature: human-associated habitat; material: faeces... | reverse complement strand
GGCCTATTTATGGGACAGGGGAAGGCGTAGCACACTCAAAACGCTGGTATGTTGCTTTGGTTCGGATGCACCATGAAAAGAAGGTTTCCGAGCATCTGGACAAGATGGGTATCGAGAATTTCGTTCCCGTTCAACAGGAATTCCACCAATGGAGCGACCGTCGCAAGCTGGTCACCTCCGTCTTGCTTCCTATGATGGTCTTCGTACACGTTGACCCTAGGGAACGCATGGAAGTCCTGAGTTTTTCTACTGTGAGCCGTTACATGGTGATGCGCGGCGAGAGTAGTCCTGCCGTAATTCCTGACGAGCAGATGGCCCGTTTCCGTTTCATGCTTGATTATTCTGAAGAATCGATCAGCATGAACAGTGCCCCTTTGGCCCGTGGCGAAAAGGTCCGCGTGATTAAAGGCCCCCTGACGGGTCTTGTTGGCGAACTGGTTCATGTGGATGGCAAGAGTAAGATCGCCGTTCGCCTGAATATGCTGGGATGTGCCTGTGTGGATATGCCTGTCGGTTATGTAGAGCCTATTATGGCGGCTGTTTAAGGCGAGGGATATGGATGCTGTTATTTTACAGGAAAACATAGAGGGTTTATTAAATTTGGTACGCATGCTGCTTTCTGGTGGGGGGAGTGCAGGCTGCGTGTATCTGGATGACCTTTCCGCCTTACAACGATCCATCCACAAACAGATAAACGATTTATATTCACAACGGGGGAAGACACCGGAACAGGATGCTACCCTGTGTTTGGCCATCCTTCAGGGATATAATGTGTCGATGTACGCCAATCCGGAAGACGAGGATAGAAAACGGTCTGTCTTGCAGCGTTCTCTGACCCTCCTTGATGTTCTTCCCCCTTCTCTTCTTAAACAACAGTTGTCTGCGGTCTGTCACGGTATGCAGGAACTGTGTGAAACCAACTAACTTTTTTATTTGTCAATGAAAATACAACGACTTTTTAGCATTCTACTTTTTTGTTCTATGCTGGGAAGTGGCTCGCTTATGGCCCAGTCCATGAGTGACTCACAGGTACTGGAATATGTAAAGGACGGCATCCGGCAAGGCAAGGAACAGAAACAGCTTGCTTCCGAGCTTGCGCGTAAAGGTGTGACCAAGGAACAGGCTATGCGTGTGAAGCAGCTCTATGAGCAGCAGAACAATGTAAACACCTCCCAATCCACGGGTACGGATATCAACGAGTCCCGCCTTCGTGAAGAGACTAAGGAGAATACTTCCGACATGCTGGAAGATCATCCGACTACGGAAGATTTGGCCCGTGAGGACCAGGTTTTCGGGCGCAATATCTTCAATACCCGCAACCTGACGTTCGAGCCTAGTGTCAACCTTGCCACTCCTGCCAATTACCGTCTGGGTCCCGGTGATGAAGTCATCATCGATATCTGGGGTGCTAGCCAGAATACGATCCGCCAGCAGATCTCTCCTGAAGGCACCATCAATATTCAGAAGATCGGTCCTGTCAACCTTAGCGGTATGACAGTCTCCGCCGCCAACGACTATCTGAAGGGTGCCCTGAATAAGATCTATAACGGTCTGAACAATACTACCGACCCTACTTCCGACATCCGTCTGACTTTGGGTAATATCCGTACTATCCAGATCAATGTGATGGGAGAAGTCGTGCAGCCGGGTACCTACGCCCTTTCTTCCTTCTCTACCGTCTTCCATGCGCTTTACCGTGCAGGCGGCGTGAGTGATATCGGTAGCCTCCGCAACGTTCAGTTGGTACGCAACGGAAAGAATATCGCCACCATCGACGTCTACGAATTTATCATGAAAGGCAACACACAGGATGACATCCGCCTTCAGGAAGGTGACGTGGTTATCGTCCCCGCCTACGATGTCTTGGTAAAGATCAGCGGCAAGGTAAAACGTCCTATGCGTTTCGAAATGAAGAAAGACGAGAACCTTGCCACTTTAATCAAATATGCCGGCGGCTTTGAAGCCGATGCCTACACCCGTTCATTGCGTGTTGTCCGTCAGAATGGTGAGGAATATGAGGTCAACACGGTCAAGGATATGGACTACAGCATCTACACAATGCGTAACGGCGACGTTGTAACAGCCGAAGCCATCCTTAACCGCTTCACAAACAAACTGGAAATCCGTGGCGCTGTCTATCGTCCCGGCATCTACCAGCTCAGCGGTAAACTGAATACGATCCGTGAACTTGTCCATGAAGCCCAGGGCCTGACCGGTGACGCTTTCCTGAATCGTGCCGTCCTTTATCGCCAGCGTGAAGACCTGACCAGTGAAGTTGTTCAGATAGACATCAAGTCTATCATGGACGGTACTTCCCCGAACCTCGCCCTGATGAAGAACGACATCCTCTACATCCCGAGCATTCACGATCTGGAAGATCGTGGCAATGTCACAGTTCACGGTGAGGTCGCCCAACCGGATTCCTATCCCTATGCTGATAACATGACACTTGAGGATCTGATCATCCAGGCCGGTGGCTTGAAAGAATCCGCCTCCACTGTCCGCATTGATGTGTCGAGACGAATCAAGAATCCCCGTAGTACCGCGGATAATGATACTATCGGTCAGATGTATACCTTCTCTTTAAAGGATGGTTTTGTCATCGACGGTCAGCCCGGTTTTATTCTTCAGCCTTATGACGAAGTTTATGTCCGTCGCAGTCCGGGTTATCAGGCACAACAGAATGTAGTCATTGATGGTGAAATCCTTTTCGGAGGAAATTATGCCATGACCAACCGTGAGGAACGTCTTTCCGATCTGGTGAATAAAGCGGGTGGTCCTACGAGTCTTGCCTATCTTCGTGGTGCAAAGCTGACCCGTGTGGCAAGTGCCGGTGAGAAGAAACGTATGGGTGATGTGATTCGCCTGATGAGCAGACAATTGGGTGAGGCCATGATTGACTCTTTGGGTATTGGTGTTGAGGATACCTTTACGGTAGGTATTGATCTGGAGAAGGCTTTGACTAATCCTAAGGGTAGTGCCGACCTTGTCTTACGTGAAGGTGATGTGGTCTTTATACCTAAGAATACTAATACTGTAACTATCAATGGTGCTGTCATGGTTCCGAATACGGTTTCTTATATGCAGGGAAAGGATGTAGACTACTATTTGAATCAGGCCGGTGGCTGTTCTGATAATGCAAAGAAAAGTAAGAAGTTCATTGTTTACATGAATGGTCAGGTGACGAAGGTTAAGGGTAGTGGTAAGAAACAGATTGAGCCGGGGTGTGAGATTATTGTGCCTAGTAAGGCTAAGAAGAAAGGGAACATAGCTAATATTTTAGGTTATGCTACTTCCTTCAGTTCTTTGGGTATGATGATTGCTTCTATTGCTAATTTGATAAAGAAATAAATGACCTATTATGATTGAAAAGCAATCTTATCAAGAACCGTTTTCTGAAGTGGATAAAAGGAAAGATGATGAAATGGAAATAGACTTGATGGCTATTTTTTATAAGATTATTACTGTTCGTGGAGTACTATGCAAAGCTGCTGGAGTGGGAGTAATAATTGCTATAGTGGTGGCATTGAGCATTCCCAAGCAATATACAGTAAAGGTTACCCTTTCTCCTGAAATGGGTAATGCGAAGGGAAGTAATGGTTTAGCCGGACTTGCTGCCTCGTTTTTGGGAGATGGGGCTCTAATAGGGGAAAGCACAGATGCCTTGAACGCTTCTCTTTCAGCAGATATTGTTTCTTCAACTCCTTTTTTATTGGAACTTTTAGAAATGGAAGTCTCCGTTTCTAAAAAGGATGATAAAATGACTTTGGAGTCTTATCTCGATGAAGAGTCATCTCCCTGGTGGGATTATCTTATAGGTTTTCCGGGCATGGTAATAGGGGGAGTTAAATCATTATTCGGAGAAGATACGGTTCCTGCCGGTGGAGGGCGGCAAGGAACTATCGAATTGACGAAAGAAGTAAATGAGAAGATTAATTTTCTTAAAAAGAAGATTAGTGCATCCATTGATAAGAAAACCGCCATAACGAGCATTACTGTCACCTTACAAAATCCGCAGATCACTGCGGTTATAGCAGATTCTGTCGTTCATAAATTACAGGAATATATTATTGGGTATCGAACTTCAAAAGTAAAAGAAGACTGTGCGTATTTGGAACGGTTGTTTAAAGAGCGTCAGCAGGAATATTATGCTGCTCAAAGAAAATATGCGGATTATGTAGACGCCCATGATAATGTGGTTCTTCAAAGTGTACGTACTGAGCAGGAGCGTTTACAGAACGACATGAGTCTGGCTTATCAGATATATAGTCAGGTTGCTAATCAGTTGCAGGTATCCAGAGCCAAAGTACAGGAGGAAAAGCCGGTCTTTGCAGTAGTTGAGCCTGCCGTTGTACCTTTGAAACCTTCAGGTATGGGACTCAAAATTTATATTTTATTATTTGTGTTCCTGTCCGTATCTGGTACTCTCGTGTGGGTGCTTTTTGGCAAAAGTCTGCTGGCTAGCTTGAGAAAAGAACTGAAAAATAAGGAGATAGAACAGGATAAATGATGCTAAAACGTCGTTTACAACATTCTTACATCAATTAAATTCACTTACTATATTATTAAACGAATGATACGTACAGCTATGATAATGGCTGCGGGCATGGGAACCCGTTTTGGCCAATATACAGAATTGATACCTAAAGGGTTCGTCAAAGTGGGAGGTATTCCAATGATAGTTCGTTCTATTGATACTTTGTTATCATGTGGCATTGAGCGAATTGTAATCGGTACAGGATATAAACAAGAAGTTTATGAAGAATTGAAGACAGAATATCCTATGCTTGAAACCTGTTTTAGTCCTCGTTATGCTGAAACAAATAGTATGTATACTTTATATAATACGCGGGAGATTCTGGGCAATGATGATTTTTTATTGTTAGAGTCAGATTTGATTTTTGAGAAACAAGCCATAATGAGCTTATTGGAGTGTCCTGCGGCAGATGCAATGCTAATAACTCCAGTGACAAAGTTTCAAGATCAGTATTATGTGGAACATGATGATAATTTTCGCCTTTCTTCATGTTCTGTCAATAAGAATAAACTAAACGCTAAAGGCGAATTGGTCGGCATCCATAAACTATCCGGTTCCTTTTACAAAATAATGTGTGCTGATTATGCGAGTATTGTTGATGAACAACCCAATTTGGGATATGAGTATGAATTACTACGAATATCTTGTTCTCAATCTCCTGTTTATGTGCATAAAGTAGAAGGGCTGAAATGGTATGAAATCGATGACATATCAGATTTGGAATATGCAGAGAAATATATTGTTCCGTATTGTTAATTAAAATAATATATCAAATTATGAGTAAGACAGTTTATATTGGGATGACTGCGGATATTATGCATCCAGGACTTATCCGCATTATTAATGAGGCTACTAAATACGGTGATGTTATAATTGGTCTTCTTACAGATAAAGCTATTGCGGAGCATAAACGCCTTCCTTATCTGACCTATGAACAACGAAAAGAGGTAGTTCAGAATATTAAAGGCGTATGTAAAGTTGTTCCTCAAGAAGAATGGAGCTATGTTGAGAATCTCAAACGCATTAAACCTGACTATATAATTCATGGTGACGACTGGAAAACCGGGCCTTTACGTGAAGAACGTGTGCGCGTATTTGAAGTGATGAATGAACAGGGAGGAAAGGTTATCGAAATTCCATATACTTTGGGAATTAATTCATCTTCTTTGGATAAAGATATTAAGGCTATAGGTACAACCCCCGATGTACGTTTAAAATCACTTCGTCGTTTGATAAATGCCAAACCCGTAGTTCGTATTTTGGAAGCTCATGATGGACTATGTGGCTTGATAATTGAAAATCAGGAAATATTAAAAGGGGATAAGAGGGAAGTATTTGACGGAATGTGGTCTAGTAGCCTTACGGATTCAACCAGTAAAGGTAAACCTGATATTGAGGCGGTTGATTTAACTACCCGATTGCAAGATTTGAATAATATTCTGGAGTGTACTACTAAACCTATTATTTTTGATGGAGATACAGGTGGTAAAATTGAACATTTCGTATTTACAGTACGCACTTTAGAACGTCATGGAATCTCAGCTATAATAATTGAAGATAAAGTTGGATTAAAAAAGAATTCATTGTTTGGTACGGATGTTATTCAAACTCAAGATACAATCGAAGGTTTCTGTAATAAGATCAAAGCAGGAAAGGCATCTCAGATTACTGATGATTTTATGATTATCGCTCGTATTGAGAGCCTTATAGCGGGAAAGCCGGTAAGTGATGCTTTAGAGAGAGCTTTTGCATATGTCCAAGCGGGAGCGGACGGTATTATGATACATAGCAAAAATAAGTCGGGTGAAGATATAAAAGAATTTTGTTTGGCGTTTCGAAAACAGTATGCTCATGTACCTATCGTGGTTGTGCCTACTACATATGATCATATTTATGAGTCTGAATTGTGTGATTGGGGTGTGAATATAATTATTTATGCTAATCATATGCTTCGTGCCGCTTATCCTGCTATGATGAATGTCGCAAAGACAATATTAGAGAATGAACGTGCTTTAGAGGTGCGCGAACTGTGTATGCCCATAAAAGAAATATTGGAACTGATTCCAGGTACTAAATAAAAAGAGGAATATCATTATGTTAAGCGTAGAAAAAGTTTATGAAACGTTTCTGAGTCATGACGTTGATTTTTTTACAGGAGTTCCAGACTCATTACTAAAGAATATTTGTGCCTATATCACAGACCATACTTCACGTGAGAAACATATCATAGCTGCTAATGAAGGTGCGGCTGTAGGAATTGCTTCAGGTTATTATATGGCATCAGGTAAGGTTCCTGTGGTTTATATGCAAAATTCCGGCTTGGGTAATACTGTTAATCCTCTGCTGTCTCTTGCAGATGAACAAGTATACAGTTTTCCAATGCTTTTGATGATTGGCTGGCGTGGTGAACCGGGAACAAAAGATGAACCTCAGCATAAAAAACAGGGTGAGGTAACTTTAGATTTGTTGAAAGCAATGCGGATTCCTTATATAATTCTTGATTCAAATGAGAATGATGCATTTATTCAGCTCCATGATATCATACAATCAGCAAAAACTAAGAATATTCCTCATGCAATAATTATTCGGAAAGATGTTTTTGGCAAATATAAACTTCAAAAAGAATTCGGATGTAATTATCCTTTGTCTCGTGAGGATGCTTTGCAAATAGTTGTGGATTATCTGCCTGAAAATTCAGTGGTCGTTTCTACTACTGGCAAGCTTTCTCGTGAGTTATTTGAATATCGAGAAATGAAAGGGCACGGCCATGAACATGATTTTCTCACGGTAGGCTCTATGGGACATAGTTCATCAATCTCTTTGGGTATTGCTATAGCAAAGCAAGATAGACCTGTTTATTGCTTGGATGGTGATGGAGCATTTATTATGCATTTAGGGGCAATTAGTAACATTGGCGATTTATCTCCTAAAAACTATTATCATATTTTGTTTAACAATGGTGCTCACGAGTCTGTAGGAGGACAGCCTACTTTAGGATTTAGTTTAGATATTCCGGCTATTGTCCGGGGGAGCGGATATAAGCATACTTATACTGTTTGTACAAAAGTTGAAATTGAAGAAGCAATGAAGCAGCTTCCAAAGTTATGTGGTCCTGTTTTGTTGGAAATAAAGGTTAAGATAGATTCTCGGGAGAATTTGGGACGTCCCACGACTACTCCTATAGAGAATAAGGAGCATTTTATGGATTTTTTAAAATAAGTATATTCGATGAAAATAGAAAGAAAAATATTATTAAATCCTGGGCCTGCCACTACTACTGACAGTGTAAAAATGGCACAAGTTGTTCCGGATATTTGTCCTCGCGAGAAAGAATTCGCAGGTATGATGAAACAACTTCGGGACGATTTGGTCAGAGTTGCTCATGGGAATTTGGAAAAACATACAGCTGTATTATTTTGTGGCTCAGGAACCATCAATATTGATATATGTCTAAATTCTCTTCTTCCTGAAAACAAAAGGGTGCTTATAGTGAATAATGGGGCATATAGTACCCGCGCTGTAGAAGTGTGTCAATATTATGGTTTGCCTCATATTAATTTGGAATTTTCTGTTTATGAACGTCCTGATTTATCGGTAGTGGAAAATGTGTTACAAGAAAATCCTGATATAGCTATGGTTTATACTACTCATCACGAGACGGGTACAGGAATTCTGAACCCTATTCGCGAGATGGGCGATATAGCTCATAAATATCAGGCTAAATTTGTCGTCGATACTACTTCTTCTTTGGGCATGATTCCTTTTGATATAGAGAAAGATAATGTAGATTTTTGTATGGCATCTGCTCAAAAAGGACTTCAAGCGATGACAGGTCTTTCTTTTATTATAGGCAATGAGGAACAGATTAAGGTTTCAAAAAAATATCCCAAGCGTTCTTACTATTGTAATCTTTATTTGCAGTATGAGAATTTTGAGAGAACAGGTGAAATGCATTTTACTCCACCGGTACAAACTATTTACGCCACTCGTCAGGCATTAAATGAATATTTTGAAGTGGGCGAAGAAGCTAAGTTTGCCCGTCACAAAAGAGTTTTTGAGGCTATTCATTCAGGTATAAATGAAATTGGTCTTAAAAGTGTAATAAAGCGTGAATGGCAGTCAGGACTGGTTGTCTCAGTTCAATACCCAGAAGATCCCAACTGGGATTTTGAGAAAATACATGATTATTGTTATGAGCGTGGATTTACGATTTATCCAGGTAAGATATCAACTGAGGATACTTTTAGAATCTGTGCTTTAGGAGAGATAGAAGTAGATGATATTGAGAACTTCTTTAAAGTACTAAAAGCTGCATTAAATCATTATAACGTCACATTACCGATGTCATGATTGCAGAAATATTATTGAAGATTCGTCATTTTTATTTTTCCCTTCGTGGTATACACTTCCATTCGAAAAGTGTTATTTCTGGAGTTCCATTCGAATTGTGATAAAGGATACAGAAAATAATATAATATTGTTGAATTGTTTAAAGAATATGTTATAATATGATGATTATTTCAACCAAGGAAATTGAGAGCTTAGGTATTTCTCCTAAAACATGTGTTGAATGGGTGATAAGAAGTTTTATGATGAAGGATACTGCACAACTTCCTGCGAAAATGCCTGTGCATCCAGTCGGTAATGATTTCTTTACAACTATGCCTTGTCTATTACCGTCTGATATGAAACGTTTTGGGGTCAAAGTTGTTTCTCGAATATTAGGACGTGAGCCTGCTTTAAAAAGTGATTTACTCTTGTATGACAGTTCAAACGGAGATTTATTAGCATTGTTATCTGCAGATTGGATTACAAGTATGAGGACAGGAGCAACTGCTGCTTTAGCTATAAAAACATTTCGTCGTTCTAAAGTTTCTAAATATTCATTTATAGGATTGGGAGCTACAGCTAAAGCTACAGTGAAATGTTTACTAGATTATTTTCCTAATGAGTATTTTAATATTTGTTTGTTCCGTTATAAAGAACAAGCTGAGCAGTTTGTATCATATTTTGGTAAAAATAATAGGGTTTCTTTTTCTATAGTGGACACAATGGAAGATTTGCTAAAAGATGCTGGTGTACTTGTATCGTGTGTAACGGAGGCCCATGAATTATTAGTGAAAGATAATTCTTTATTTGAACCTGGGATTTTAGTTGTTCCTGTACATACAAGAGGATTCCAAAACTGTGATTTATTTTTTGATAAGGTATATGCTGATGATACAGATCATGTAAAAGGATTTAGATATTTCTCAGCCTTTCATCATTTTGATGAAATTAGTAATGTTATAGCCCAAAAGAGTGTTGGTAGAGAAAATGACTTTGAACGTATTTTGTCATATAATGTAGGTTTAGGGTTACATGATGTTTATTTTGCATCTCATGTTTATGATATGCTTAATACAGACTCAATAGGTAAATGTTTATAGATAAGAATGTGGGGTTATTTATCTCGAAAATTACAGTCTTATAAAACTGTAATACAGAATACAGGTTACCTTCTAATAATCGAAATAATAAGGCTTGCATTACCTTTTGTTGCATTACCTTATGTTATTCATACAATTGGAGCGGAAAAGTATGGGACTATTGTTTTTGTCCAAACCATCATACAATATTTTGTTATATTAATCAATTTTGGATTAGATATATCGGCAGTCAAGGAGGTATCAATGAATCGTGATAATAAGAAACTATTGAATGAGATTGTTTCTTCTGTGTTGATAATTAAAACACTATTATGGGTAACTTCTTTATTGATTTTATTAGTGGGAATTATTGTGATTCCATTTTGGAGAGATCATGCACTTTTATTTTTTCTAGTTTTTCTAACTTGTCTGTCTGAATTGCTATTTCCAGTATGGTTTTTTCAGGGAATAGAAAAAATGAAGTATTTGCCTATTGTCCGTACCTGTTCTATTTTATTTTACACAATCACCGTTTTCATTTTTGTGAAATCAGCAGCAGATTATGTGTGGGTAGCTTTTTTGCAATCAATAGGTAGCTTTTTATCTGGAATAATAGCTTTCTTTTTATTGTTAAGGGTTGAGAAAGTGAAGTTGTTATTCCCTAACATACGTATGATACATAGACTTTTTGTTGAGAGTATCCCTTTTTTTATTTCGAGAGTTTCAAATGTACTCAATTTAAATATGGCTAAGACTGTGAGTGGCATTTTTTTTACGATGGATGCGGTTGCAGCTTTTGACTTGGCCCAACGAATAGCACAAGTTTCATTAGTCCCCGCCCAAATGCTGAATCAAGCTGTTTATCCACATATTGCCAAAACTCAAAATAGGAAATTTGCTAATAATTTTTTGTATTGTAATATTACAATAGCTTTTTTGGTGGCTTTAATTATTTATTTTTTAGCTCCATTTGCAGTATACTATTTTGCAGGAAATACAATGTCAGAGGCGATAACTTTACTTAGAATATTGACTTTGTTTATTTTTTGTGGATGCATTACAACCTATTTGGGAACACCTGTGTTGGTCTCTTTTGGTTATCCAAAACCATTCAATATGAGTGTGATATTATCAACGGTAATCTTGTTATTTCTTTATGTTATTATTTATACTTTTCATTTGTTTTCTATTGAATATTTTGCATTGACACTATTTGTGACAGAACTGGCTATTCTTTTTTATCGTTTGTATTATTGTTTTCATTATAAAATATTTAAATTATGACTCAGGAAGAACTTAGGCAGAAATATAATCCGGATGGTTCTATATTGCGGTGTGAGCAGCTAAGAATGCTTGATATGTTACTTTATTTAGATAATGTATGTAGAAAAAATGGACTTTGCTATTGGCTTGGTTCAGGAACTTTACTAGGCGCAGTTCGACATGGTGGATTTATACCTTGGGATGATGATTTGGATATTGATATGCTGAGGGATGATTATGATAAATTAATACGAGTGTTGATGAATGAACAAAACTGTCCATATGATTTGCAGATAACAAGTACAGATTCTCATTTTGTTTCAGCTTATGCAAAACTACGTGATCGCAATTCATTGATTGTAGAAAATGGTAATGTTAGGAAATATAAATATAATGGAATCTTTGTTGATATTTTTCCTATTTCTCAATCTTATAAGTGGATGGCTGATCTTATGGGGGGGCTTAATTGGCGTTTAGCTAAATTGGGCAGAAAAAAGAATAATATATGGAATAAAATCATTTTTTGGGGTGGGAAATTGTTATATTATACTTTATTGAAAATATTAAAGGGGGTTATCTCTCTTTGTCCTCGGGTACCTTACCGGTTAGAAATGGGATGTGGTTATTCTAAAAACATAAGATTTATAGAGAAGATATTTCCTTTATCTACTGTCAAATTTGAGGGATATGATTTTTTTGCTCCTGCTGATACAAATTATTATCTTACTACTTTATATGGTAAAGAATATATGCAGTTACCAGATCTTTCAAAAATAGTAACTCATATTTCACACATTGAACTTTATTAGAGAATGTAAATGATAATGAATGTTATTGAAGTTGATTTAATTGTAGATTATTTTATTGGTTAATAGAAAGTATAAAATGCGGGTGGAAGAAATTAAAGTAAGTGTGATTGTTCCAATTTATAAAGTAGAAAAATATATTGAACGTTGCGCTCGTTCACTTTTTGAACAAACTTTGACTGGTATTGAGTTTATATTTGTGAATGATTGTTCTCCTGACAGAAGTTTACTGATCTTAAAACGAATTATAGACGAATATGTTGACCGTAGTTTAGTAATAAGAATAATTGAACATGAAAAGAATATGGGGCTAGCTGTTGCGAGAACAACAGGTTTGAATCAAGCAAAAGGAGAGTATATTATACATTGCGATAGTGATGACTGGATAGAAACTGATATGTATGAGGAAATGTACATGAAAGCATTAAAAGAAGATGCAGATATTATTATTTGCGATTATTATGCAGAATATCAAAATAAGCACATTTATCACTTTGAAGAAGAAGAGGAAAATTCAGAATTTTATTTGAAAAAGATATTGAATGGAAGTTTACATAATGGGGTTTGGAATAAACTAATAAAAAAGGAGGTGTATGAAAGATTGTCTTTCTATTATAAAGAAGGAGTCAATATGTGGGAAGATGTATCCATTATACCACGTTTGTTCTTCTTTGCGGAGAAAATAGTGTCTATACATAAAGCTTTTTATCATTATTCACAAGTTAATATTAATGCTTATACTCAAAGTTGGAAACCATCTTCTTTAGAAAATATAATTGATGCGGTAGATATTGTTGATTCTTTTTTTAAAGAAATGAATACTTGTAAGTATGATACTGATTTACTATATCTGAAATTGAGAGCGAAGTATAGTTTGTTATTGCATTCTTCAACGAAACAAAGAAGAGTATATTTAGCTATCTATCCAGAGGTTGATACTTTAATTTTTAGACATCCAGCTCTGTCTTTTTATGATAAAATAATAATGTGGTGTTGGAGTAATTCCTTTAATTGGGGAGCTTTGATTATTCTCTGTGCTCTTAGTTGTATGAAAAAAATATTAAGGTAGATGGTTGGGATTATCATCATTCTTATATGTATAATTTTAGGAACTTGGTGTTTGGAAAGAATGAAAATACGATTTCCTTACTTCAAAGAATTTATTTTGTTTTTATTGGTAGTATTTGCTGGATTACGTTATAATGTAGGAGTAGATTACCCTATATATGAGGATATTTTTAACGATCCTTATTCGGTACATGCTTTGGCTATTGAACCTATTTGGCTAGGAATAAATAAAGTGTTGCGTGCTTTAGGGATGGGAGTACGAGTGTTCTTCTTTTTGACTTCATGGTTAGTTGTGTGGGGATTTTATATTGGAATTCGCAAGATGTCTTTTCACTTTTATATTTCTATTTTACTTTTTGTATTATGTGGATTTTATTTTGAGTCTATGAATATTGTACGGCAATATGTAGCGGTATCTCTATTATTTGTCTCATTTTCTTATTTTGTAGAAAAGAAAAGTAGAAAATATTTCTTATGTGTTTTGTGTGCAATATTATTTCATTACAGTGTTTTAGTTATTTTGCCGCTTATTTGGATAAGCCGTTTTAAATATCCAGTTTGGTTGTTGATAATCACTTTGTTTGTGAGTGCTTTTTATGGAAAAATATTATTTAATTTAATTGTTGAATATATCATGCCTTCTTTTACGGAGATTGGTTACTATCAATATGGTGTAGAGGATTTTGATTCAGGTGTTAGTAGTGGAGTGCTTAGGCTTTTCTATAATTTGTTTGGAATATTTATTCTATCGCTATATGCAAAGCAGAATCAAATACATCCATATTTACATATTCTTGTCAATATGTTTGTTATGGGACTATTGCTGTATAATATCTTTTATTTATTTATGCCTGCTCGACGTCTATATCACTATTTTTTCCCTTATTTGATTCTTCTTTTCCCATATTATTTAAGATGCTTTAATCGAATTTCCCAAGTTATAATTTTGACAGGAACTTGCCTTGTTTTTGGTATTTTTCTAGCAAAGAGTAATTGGGATGTTCTTTATAATTTCGATTTTTCATTTTTCTAAAGTTGTACAATGAGATAGATGATTGAAATAAAATACAGATTCACATAATTATGAAAACAATAGTTTATATTGTCAATCAGCTTCGTAAGGCGGGTCCGATAGTTGTTCTAAAAGACATCATAGCTAATTTGGATAGAGATAGGTTCCGACCAGTAATTATTAAATTTATGAATGATGATTGGGCTCGAAGTATTACTCATCAATTCAAAGAGATGCAGGTTGAAATTTATGAAATGAACCTTTCTTTTTGGAGTTTGGAATTGCAAACAGGAACTGTTGCACATAAACTTGATCTACTATTAAATGAAATACGCCCTAATATCATTCATACTCATGGTTATCATCCCGTTTTAGTCGTATCACGAATTAAATACCCATGTTTCAAAATGGAAACCTTGCATTGTATTTCTTCTGACGATTTTGTTTACTCCAAAGGATATTTTTTAGGTCATTATATGAATTGGAGGTATTTAAAAAGATTATATCATATGGATTATTGTGCTGCCATTTCTAAAACGATACAGAATTACTATAAGATGAAACTGCCAGAAAGTAATATTCGATTGGTTTATAATGGAGTTGATGAAAAGGTATTTGCTGAACAAAAAAATAAAGAGGATTGTCGTATAGCTTTAGGGTTACCATTAGAAAAAACAATTTTCTTAGTAGTAGGTACATTAGGTATAGGAAAGGATCCTGAAACTATAATTAAAGCATTTAAGCAAAGTTCAAATAGGGAAATGTCACTTTTAATTTTCTTGGGGCAGGGACCATTGAAACAGAAGTGTCAGGATATGACTAAAAATGATCCAGATATTGTATTTGGGGGATATGTATTTAATGTTTTTGAATATCTGAGAGCTGCTGATTATTCAATTTGCGCTTCTAGGTCGGAAGGATTTGGTCTGAATTTTATTGAATCTTTAATGGCGGGAACGCCAGTAATCGGATCAAAGATTGGCCCATTCAACGAGTTTACAGCTTTATATCCTATGTTACAATCTTTGCAATTTACAATAGGTGATGTGAGTGAATTGACAGAAAAAATAAACAGTGCAGTTACTAATCCTATAGAAGTCGAAACTATTATTCCTGATATAACAAAAAGGTTCTCTGCTGTTTCAATGGCACAATCATATATGCGCTTATATAATGATCTGATAGGAGCGAATGGAAATGAATAAACGAAATAGATTATCTGACCAAGAAATAAAAAAAGTAGAACTTGACGCTTTATTGTATATTCAGAAAATTTGTCAGCAACATCATCTTCGCTATTATCTGGCTTGGGGTACTTTGTTGGGAGCCGTTAGGCATAAAGGATTTATTCCTTGGGATGACGATATTGATATAATGATGCCCCGTTCAGATTATGACCGATTGTTGGAGTTAGTTCCTTCCTTGCAGCATAGTTATTATAAAATCTTAAGTAATCCAAAGAATGAGGACTATTATTATCCTCATGCAAAAATGGTAGATACCCGTACTTTGTGTGTGGAAAATAATTTGCAATCTATTCAGGGTATGGGGATTTGGATTGATATTTTTCCTTTGGATGGCATGCCTGATAAATTTAAAATTCATTATTTTAAAATGCGTGTTCTGCATAAAATGAGGGCTTTGTCTGCACATCCTAAGATGCCTGGAACGTCTTTGATAATGACTCCTGTTATTTATTTAGCATGGAAGATCGTCCGTTTCTTTGGATTTCAGTTTTTTGTAAATAGGATGGAGCGATTGGCTCGAAAATATGCTTATGAATCATCAAATTATGTCTCTAGTGTGGTAGAGCCGGGAGCTAAAATATACATTTATAGAAAAGAGGTTTTTGACTCATCGTTATTATTATCTTTTGAAAAAGAAAGTTTTGAGGTGCCTATATTATATCGGGAATATTTGGAAAATACATATGGTGATTATATGCAATTGCCTCCAGTGGAAAAAAGGATTGGGCATTCTTTTGAAGCTTATTGGAAAATTTGAATATATATGTTTTCTGTTCTTTTGTCTGTTTATCATAAAGAGTCTCCTGTTTACCTTTGTCAAAGTCTAGATAGTATTTTTAACCAGGATTTATTGCCTTCTGAGGTTATTCTAGTGAAAGATGGTACTTTAACCAAGCATTTGGATTTTATAATAGAGGAATACTCAAAAAAGTTTCATCAATTGAAAATAGTTTCTTTACCTGTTAATCAAGGACTTGGTAAAGCACTGAATGAAGGCTTAAAGCATTGCTCCTACGATTTAGTTGCCCGAATGGATACAGATGATATTGCCAAACCTGATCGTTTTGAGAAACAAATAAGGGTTTTTCAAGAGCATCCGGAATTAGATGTAGTAGGAGCATGGATCGATGAGTTTGAAGAAACTACTTCAAATATTATTTCTACAAGAAAGTTACCTGAGGTTCATGATGATATTTGTCAATTTGCAAAGAAGCGTAATCCAGAAAATCATCCGGTAATTATGTTTCGTAAGCAAGCTGTATTAGCAGCAGGTGGATATCAACATTTCCCTCTTTTTGAGGATTACTATCTGTGGATACGTATGTTACAGAACGGTGCTAAATTTTACAATATCCAAGAGAGCTTATTATATTTTCGCTTTTCACCGGCTATGTTTAAACGGAGAGGCGGTTTAAAATATGTGACAACGGAACTACGTTTTCAAAATCAACTAAGAAATTTAGAATTCATAACTTCCTCTGAATATCTCTATAATGTCTTTATACGGGTGATTACTAGGATGATGCCCAATACTTTACGAGCAATCTTGTATAAAAAAGCTCTGAGAAAATAGTCTTTAACCAAACTATAATTAATAATTTATGGAACAACAAACAACTTTCATTCCCGACGGAATGAATGCATTTGAGCGCAATGTAAAGCGAATTGGGGATTGCATTATTGCGGGCATATTACTGATTATTTTTTCTCCTTTATTTTTAATCTGTTATATAGCTGTGAAACGTGAAGATGGTGGTCCGGCTATTTTCAAACAGGAACGTATCGGTCGTTTCGGCCGTCCGTTTTATATTTATAAGTTCCGCAGTATGCGTTTGGATGCGGAAAAAATGGGTCCTGCGCTATATAGGGGTGGGAAAGATAAACGATTGACTAAAGTGGGTAAGTTTTTGCGTGAACATCATTTGGATGAATTGCCGCAACTTTGGAATGTCTTCTGCGGGCAGATGGCTTTTATTGGTCCTCGTCCCGAACGGAAATATTTCATTGATCAGATAATGGAACACGATCCTCGTTACGTATTTTTGTATCAGATACGACCGGGTGTTACTTCGTATGCTACGTTATATAATGGGTACACGGATACGATGGATAAAATGTTGCGTCGTCTTCGCTATGATTTGTTTTATTTGCAGCATCGCTCATGGTGGTTTGATTTTAAGATCTTGGTGAAGACATTTATAAATATTTGTTTTGGCAAGAAGTTTTAGCAGAGAAAATTGTTGTATTTATAGTGAAACACCGTTGTTGAATACGAAGAAGTTGGTAATGGGCAGAAAAAAGCAATATCTCTTTGATTATTGAAGGAAAATTTCTTTCTTTGTAATAGACTAAAAGTATCTATTATGTTAAGTACTATAGAATATCTATCCCTTCTTCGTAAATACATGCGGGAGAATGCTGTTAAATATGGTATATCTCGTATGGGAATATTTGGCTCAGTAGCTCGTGGTGAGCAACATGACGGTAGTGATGTTGATATATGCGTGGAGATAGATAGGCCTTCTATATTTACTTTAGTTCATATTAAGGAAGAATTGGAAAAACTGTTTAAATGTCCTGTAGATGTAGTTAGATTGCGGAATAACATGGATGAATTGTTGAGAAACCGTATAAATAAAGACGGGATCTATGTGTAGAAAACAAATCAAAAATGATTTGCCCCAATTGAAAGAAATACTGGAACAAATCATTGATGAGTTTGATAAGTGTGATTGACCTCCTCTTTTACAACTCCTTATATTCCTCTACACACCGAAAACACGGACATTCTTTCATCGGATTCAAATCATGATGCCCTACTATCAACGCTTTTGGAAACCTCTTTCGTAACTCACGAATTAAGGCTAACAACGATCCCCGTTGCTCTAGCGTACGTGTATCCTTAGTCCGTCCGTCAGCATTCAGTCCTCCTTCGTAACAGATTCCTATAGAATGTGCGTTATGATTCCGGCAATGTGCTCCGACCTTTTCTAACGGTCGTCCCGGATGTATTTCCCCATCACGTGTGATGTAGAAATGATACCCAATATCACGGAATCCCCGATGTCGGATGTGATCCTGTCGGCAAGCCTCCGCCGAGAGGGATTTTCCCTCCGGCGTGGCACTGCAATGAATGATAATCAGTGTGATGGTCCGCATAAGTTTACATACAACTTTGTACTCCTATCAAACCACCTACGGCAGTAGCGACAGTGATGATTACTTTGATAATGAAACTCCATACGGATCGTGATGATGAATTACTCATAGTTTTTGATTTTAAATGAACAAAATATTGATTTTTAATGAGTCTTTAGCCATGATAAGCTAAAGACTTTGCGGGGTTCAGGTTATGACTTAAACAGTCGGGTCCGGTGCTTCTTCGTCTCCTTCGTCCGGATTAGGTTTCGGATCGGGAGTGTTGCCTGACCCGGAACCTCCTCCGGGCGTTGTCGGTTTCTGATACTCCGTCTGTTGCTTCAGCTGACTGTCGAGCTTCAGATTGGTCGTTGATAAGTTTCCAGTGGCACGTGCTTTGAGCCGCATACCTGTGATGTTCTTCTCCAATGAGAACTCTTCCAGCGTTTCGGCAGCCTTGCTTCGGATTCCTACACCGAAGATGGCTAGATCATCAATTTTCACACTTTTGCCGTCGAGCAGCAGTTCCTTGATGCAGTCCACCATATCAGTGAGCACGCCTTTGATCACCCCACTGGAATACGGTGAATTGTGTTTTGACATGTGTTCGGCAAGTTTGGCAAGGTCGAATGTCTCGTCGCTTACCGCCCGGGCGAACCATTTGCCCGCATTCAAGCCTTTTTTCTGTTGGTTCTGATAAATTTTGTAACGAATCATAAAATAATAATTTTAAAGAGTTAAACATACTTTCGTGAGGATTTCTCCCTTTCGATGACACAAAGATAGTATGCTGTAACTCGGAAAAATCGGTTGTGTACAGTGACAGTCGGTAATGTGCAATTGTTGTCAGTTATAGTCTGTTATTCCCTGATAAAACGTAGGTAATGTGAATATATTTTGTTACTTTTGTGACAGTAAAACAGAAACTTATTTGTCATGATAGAATTCAAAATACGTGCTTATGGTCGTATGGAACTGGCACAGCTTTATTCTCCCGAACTTACCGGCATTGCTGCTTACCGCAAAATGAATAAATGGATTGTCCGCTGTCCCGGTCTTCAGGAACGCCTGTCCGATTTAGGTTATCAGCCGCAGCACCGTTCTTACACTCCGTTGGAGGTGAGGGCGATCGTGGATGCGCTGGGAGAACCCTAGCTAAAGCTATGCTTTACGACTTCTAAAGCTTAGCTTTACGGTATCTAAAGCGGTGCTTTAGCTTCTACAAAACGTTATTTCCCTATGACGCAAAGTTATCAACCGATGCAAAAATGCACTTTTACGGGGCATCCCTAACACACGCACACACGTGCGCGTACGTAAGTCCCTTTTTCTTTCATGACAAAGAGGCCCTTTTTTACGAGACGTCTCAGCCAGGAGAGTGCGGTGTTTGGTTTGATTCCCATAGCTGTAGCCTGTTCCGTCAACTGTGTACGGGTGAACTCGTCACCCAACGCATCGAAGAAGGCGTCACGGTCGGCATTGGCCCTGTGTGGGATTTCCGAAGATGGAAGGAAAGATAATATATGCGTGGCATGCCGATAGAGAGGCTTTACAAGCCCAAGAACAGCTTTAAAGTCTTCAGAAGTGATAGTTATATCCCAACGGGTAATAATGCCGTCCTTGACGTTATCTGTGGGAATTTCCTTGTCCGGAACAGGAGCGTATCTGTCAGAACTCTTAAGCTGATAGGGTTGGGGGATTTCCAACACCCGTAACATGGCTATCGTTGACATGATGCGGCAGATATTGACAGCCAGACGGGCTATGAAACTTCTCATCTCGTTGCCGTTGGCAATGTCCGAACGGAAAAACAAATCGGAGAAGAGAGCGTTGAATTCCTTTTTCTGCTCGTCGGTGAGGCGAAGCGTATGGATGCCGTGTTCTTTCAGTATATCCAGCTTTAGTTGCCAATCCCTGCCTATGGACCTGAAGATTTCGTCCAGATCTATCTCTCCGCACGCAAATTGGTCAGCCCATGTATAGATGCCATGCATGTAGTAGAACAGTTGGCGGGAGAAAAGTCCGTTCTCCGCCGACGGGATGAGGGCTCTCACCTGTGCGGGTGTCCCCGAAAGCAGGACGGCAAGAAAGATTCTCTTTACTTCCCGGTATTCCTGATCGGTACGTCGG
>ENA-ORNW01001216-ORNW01001216.1-human-gut-metagenome-genome-assembly--contig:-NODE-1216-length-20650-cov-9.287303_pt1 | contig 20650 bp, 20 predicted proteins | sample MGYA00242121_ERZ509034 | MGnify/ENA primary metagenome ERZ509034 (study PRJEB26280, sample SAMEA2338689) | human gut metagenome | biome: human gut; feature: human-associated habitat; material: faeces... | reverse complement strand
CGGGATCAGGGCGTGTATATCAAGCGGCAGGAGTTCGGACGCCCCATCAAGATCGTCGAGTCCAACGGCGAATACACCCGTGATGATGGCAGCATCGGCGTGTCCTACAACATCAAGCGGGTCTATGACATTTCACAGACTACCGCCCGAACGAGAGCACCGCAGGCGGCTCCCCATGATGCACGGGCACTGCTGAACGCCCTGATCTACAAGCGCCCTGCGCCGGTGCAGTCTGTGGACGAGCTGCCGAACGGCATGGATGCCGTCTATGACCGTGAGCAAAACGCCGTTTTTGTACGCCGCGGGCTTTCGGCAAACGACCTTTTCTGCGGCCTGTCCAAAGCGCTGGCGCAGGCGGAGCTTGCCCGAACCGGCGAGGAATACACCGAAGAAAATGCCGGTTTCAAGGCGCATTGCGTTTCCTATATTCTCGGCAAAGAGTTCGGTGTGGAGGTGAGCGGCTATGCCTTTGAAGCGCCCGCCGATTTTCTGTGCACCGATGACCCGCAGACGATCCGTGCCGAGCTGACCGACATTCGGGACACCGCCTATGACATTTCCGCAAGGATGATGCGGTCGCTGGAACAGAGCAAAGCACCCCGTCAGAGTGAACAGGAGCGATGACTATGGGAAAACAGGAAAAACGGGTATTGACCCTTGACCGCTATGAGCATGGCGTTGTTATCAATGCTCTGAATGAAATGCGAAACGACCTGCTGGAAGAAGAACGCCCCACCGATATTGTTGACGAGGTTCTTTTGAAAGCAATCGACGCACCTACTAAAAAAGTGAGGTGCAGGAACGATGAAGCGCGGGAATAACCCTCTTGTCCTCTGCCTGTTCGGGATTCTCCCCGTTGTGTGGTTGGGGCTGCTGATCGCTCCCGCCGTACACGGAGGCTTGCCCGAAATTCTTACCCGGTTTCCTGCGGCAATGAACGACCCGTTTCATATAGAGCTTTGCAGGGACAGTCTGAAAACTGTCCTCATTCTGCTCTGCGCTTACGGGCTTGCGGTGGGTGTGATCCTATCTTCCCGCCGCAATTACCGCCGCGGCGAGGAACACGGTTCGGCCAAGTGGGGCTCTACTCGAACCGTCAACCGAAAATACCGGGCGGCTGTGCCGGAGGACAACAAGATCTTCACGCAGAATGTCCGTATGGGACTGGACGGACGAAAGCACCGCCGCAACCTCAACACGCTCGTTGTCGGCGGCAGCGGCGCAGGCAAAACGAGATTTTACGCCAAACCGAATCTGTGTCAGGCCAACACGAGCTTTACCGTGCTCGACCCGAAAGGCGAGCTGCTGCGCAGTACGGGACATCTGCTGCGGCAAAAGGGCTATGAGGTGCGGGTGCTGGATCTTCTGAATATGGAGAAAAGCCACTGCTACAACCCGTTTGTCTACCTGCGGGACGACAACGATGTGCAGCGGCTCGTGACCAACCTGTTCAAATCTACCACGCCCAAAGGTTCACAGAGCAATGACCCGTTTTGGGACACAGCGGCAAGTATGCTGCTCTTGGCGCTCGTTTTCTATTTGAAGTATGAGGCGCCGCCCGATGAACAGAACTTTCCGATGGTTATGGAAATGCTGCGTGCCGCTGATGTCAGGGAGGATATGGACGAATACACCTCGCCGCTGGACGAACTCTTTGAACGGCTCGAAATGCGCGACCCCGACCATATAGCGGTCAAGTATTACAAAGACTATCATTCCGGCTCGGCAAAGACCTTGAAATCTATTCAGATCACTTTGGCGGCAAGGCTTGAAAAATTCAACCTGTCCTCTCTGGCGGCGCTGACCGCTACGGACGAATTGGATTTGCCGTCGCTTGGTGAAAAGAAAGTTGCCTTATTTGCGCTGATTCCTGATAACGACACAAGTTTTAATTTTCTTGTCAGTATCTTATACACGCAGCTATTCCAGCAGCTTTTTTACCTTGCCGACCACAAGTACGGCGGCAGTCTGCCCGTCCCCGTCCACTTCCTGATGGACGAGTTCAGCAATGTTTCGCTGCCCGACGACTTTTCAAAGATTCTGGCGGTTATGCGTTCAAGGCAGGTGTTTGTTTCAATTATCCTGCAAAATATAGCGGCTCTTAAAGCCTTATTTGAAAAGGAATGGGAAAGCATTTTAGGCAACTGCGACGAGTTTCTTTACCTCGGCGGCAACGAAACCTCGACCCACAAGTTGATTTCAGAATCCTATCTCGGCAAGGCCACTATTGACACCAACACCTACGGCAAATCGTCGGGGCGTAACGGTAATTACAGCACGAATTATCAGATTTCCGGGCGTGAGCTTATGACGCCGGACGAGGTTCGTATGCTGGATAACCGCTGCGCCCTTTTGTTTATCCGCGGTGAATTGCCGATTATGGACGAAAAGTACGACATCTTGAAACACCCGAATGTATCTCTTACCACGGACGGCAGCGCCGCGCCCTATGAACACGGCAGGACGGAACACGCCGTCGCCACGCTCTCCCTTGCGGGAATCCCCGCAGAGGACATTCCCGATATGGAAGAAACAGAACCCGATTACGAGCTTCTTTCCGACGAGGATATAGAAGCTCTGTTTTCAATTTAAGGAGGTATTGCAATATGAAGAACACCAAAAAGAACAAGACCACGAACAAGCTGCCTATGCCCGGCAAGGTGAAAAAGGGATTCCGCTTTTACTGCGCTGTCGTTATGGCGCTTGCCTTTACCCTCGGCTGCTCGATGACGGCCTTTGCCGCAGGCGACCCGATCACCGTTGTAAACAATTTAAGCGACTTTATTTTCGGTCTGATTCGTGCGGTCGGTTTGATTCTGCTGGGCTGGGGTATTGTGCAGGTCGGTCTGTCTTTTCAGTCCCACGACCCCAGCCAGCGTTCTAACGGATTTCTCACCCTTGCAGGTGGCATTGTCATTACCTTTGCAAAAGAAATCCTTACCCTGATTACGGGCTGAAAGAGAGGAAAATTGCAATGGAGAAATGCGAGTGCTATATCCACTCTCTGAAACAGGGAGAAACCCATGTTCTCGGTGAAGCGACAATTATCAGGCGCTTGGGCGACAACGACTATCTGGCAGAGTATAACGGCGTGAAATGTCACGCAATATTCAATCCCTTTGCCGGACGGTATTTTGTGGACGATGTGTACGGCGTTATCCGCAATTCGCCCGACCGGGACAGCAGATAACAGAAAATATGGCATACGGGGCAGGCTACAATCGGCGGCCTGTCCTTACTATGCCTGAAAGGAGGACGCTGTGAAGAAATACAGCATTATTTACGCCGACCCGCCGTGGCGGTATGAACGAAACGGCGTACAGGGTGCGGCTGAAAAGCATTATCCCACGATGAGCATTGACGAGCTTTGCCGTCTGCCCGTTTCCGAACTATCCGAAAAGGATTCAATTCTTTTTCTTTGGGCGACTTTCCCTCAGCTACGGGAAGCGCTGCGGGTAATTAAGGCGTGGGGATTTGAGTATAAAAGCATAGCCTTTGTCTGGCTCAAACTCAACAAAAGCGGAAAAGGCTGGTTTTATGGTCTTGGTTTCTGGACGAGAGGAAACGCCGAAATCTGCCTGCTTGCCACCAAAGGCCACCCGAAACGGAAATCAAACCGTGTTCACCAATTCATTATCAGCCCTTTGCGCGGTCACAGTCAGAAACCCGACGAGGCAAGGGATAAAATCATTGAGCTTGTGGGCGATCTGCCCCGTGTAGAGCTTTTTGCAAGAGAAAAAGCGGACGGCTGGGACGCTTGGGGCAACGAGGTTGACTGCGATATTGAAATCGAGGGCTACCGTAAACGGACGGGAGGTGATTTTGTTGTCGGATAACTGGGTAGTACAAAACCTTGAAAACGCCCTTGAAACTTGGAACAACAAACTTGCTGAGATATGGCAACTTATTACGCAATCGCCCCAGCAGTTCAAGGGCGGCACGATTTGGAATGTGATTGTCAATATCCACGGTGCGGTACAGGCGATAGGGCTTGCCCTGCTCGTTCTGTTCTTTGTTGTCGGCGTGATGAAAACCTGCGGATCGTTTGCAGAACTAAAAAAGCCGGAGCACGCATTAAAGGTCTTTATCCGCTTTGCATTGGCAAAGGCCGCCGTCACCTACGGTCTGGAACTGATGATGGCTTTATTCAATATCGTACAGGGGCTTATTTCCACCATTATGACCGCCGCAGGATTCGGCGCAGCAGGTCAGACGGTTTTACCCTCTGAAATCGTAACAGCAGTTGAGGACTGCGGATTTTTTGAATCTATCCCATTATGGGCGGTAACGCTGATCGGAGGCCTGTTCATTACGGTATTGTCATTTATTATGATAATGACCGTGTACGGCAGATTTTTTAAGTTGTACCTTTACACGGCGATTGCGCCGGTGCCGCTGTCTGCCTTTGCAGGCGAACCCTCGCAGAATGTCGGCAAGAGCTTTATTAAATCCTATGCCGCCGTCTGTTTAGAGGGCGCGATTATCGTGCTTGCCTGCATTATCTTCTCCCTGTTTGCTTCGGCCCCGCCCGTGGTTGACCCGAACGCCGCGGTGGTTTCTATGGTATGGAGCTATATCGGAGAGCTTGTTTTTAATATGCTCGTCCTCGTGGGCGCGGTCAAAATGGCCGACCGTGTTGTGCGTGAAATGATGGGCTTGTAATTGCTTTCTGCGGATATTCGCAGGAGGCTATTTTTATGTAAGTAAAGGAGCGATATGCTATGAACTCATACGAAGAAAAAAAGCAACGGAGAATCGACTACTACAACGAGAAAGCGGAGAAGTTTGAACAGCAAAGCAGCCAGCTTGCACACGAATCGAGCAAAATGGTTGAGGCGATTCCTCTGGGGCAGCCGCTTTTGGTCGATCACTATTCCTACAAATCCGATAAAAATTACCGTGACCGCGCATGGGGCAAAATGGAGAAATCCGTGGAGGCAGGACAAAAAGCGGACTACTACCGAAGTAAGGCCGAGGCCGCCGAAAAGAACACCGCCATTTCCAGCGACGACCCCGAAGCCGTTGACAAGCTGAAAGAAAAGTTGCAGCAGCGACAGGACTTGCAAAGCCATATGAAAAAGGTCAACGCATATTACCGCAAAAACGGTACGATGAAAGGCTTTGAAGGCATTTCCGATGAAAAGGCGGCGGAGATCGACGAGAGCGTGAAAAACGATTATTCGTGGATTACCGCCCCTTATGCTCCCTATGAGCTATCCAACAACAACGCGGAAATTAACCGTCTGAAAAAGCGAATTGAAAGTCTTGAACGCCGTGAGGAAACGGGTTTTGTCGGCTGGCAGTTTGAGGGCGGCGAAGCTGTTGCTAATCAGGAGGAAAACCGCTTGCAGCTTCTTTTTGATGAAAAGCCCGGCGAGGAACAGCGCAGTAAACTCAAAAGCTGGGGCTTTCGCTGGTCGCCCTCCAATAAGGCGTGGCAGAGGCAGTTAAACGGCAACGCCATTTATGCCGCCGGGCAGATTGATTTTATCAAGCCCCTTGACGGCAGAACCCCGCGCGAGCTTCAACCGAAGCCCAAAGCCAAAGGCGAACAGGAACGCTGACAGGAGGTATGCAGATTATGGAGGTAAAAATTAACCGTGAAATCCGCAACTATACCGAATCTATGTTTTTCGGTTTGAGTATGCGGCAATTCATCTTTTCCATTTTGGCGGTCGCTGTTGCCGTGGGGCTGTACTTTCTCTTAAAGCCCTATGTCGGGACGGAAACCGTATCGTGGATGTGTATTCTCGGCGCTGCCCCCTTTGCGGCGCTGGGTTTCATCACCTACCACGGCATGACAGCCGAGCAATTTATCTGGGCGTGGATTCGCTCGGAGCTTTTAGAGCCGAAAGAAATTCGTTTTGAATCCTCGAATTTCTACTATGAAGCGCTCAAAGGCAAAATTGATACAGGAGGTAAACGATGATTAAGACCTTAAAAAAACTGCTAAAACAGGATAAAGAGCGATATTCCGTTCCCCGCAAGGTGCAGGATATTATCCCGATTCAGCGTATCTGGAAAGACGGTATTTTTCAGGTGGGAAACCGCTTTTCCAAGACCTATAAATTTACCGATATAAACTACCTTGTGGCAAGCCGCGAGGACAAGGAAACGATGTTTCTTGCCTACTCCGAACTGCTCAACTCTCTGGATTCCGGTGCCACCACGAAAATCACGATCAATAACCGCAGACTGAACAAGGCAAATTTTGAACAGTCAATTTTAATGCCTATGCGCGGCGATTCCCGTGATGTGTACCGCAAGGAATACAATCAAATGCTGCTTGACAAAGCCACGGGAGCGAACGGCATTATACAGGAAAAGTATATCACCATATCCGTTGCCAAAAAGGATATTGAGGAAGCCCGCACCTATTTTGCCCGTGTGGGCGCAGACCTGATTTCCCACTTTGCCGCCCTCGGCTCAAAGTGTACGGAAATGCACGCAGGCGAAAAGCTGCGTGTGCTTCACGACTTCTACCGTCAGGGCGAGGAAGCCGCCTTTCATTTCGACCCGCAGGATATGATGAAAAAGGGACACGATTTCAAGGACTATATCTGCCCCGATTCCATTGAAAAGAACAGCGATTATTTGAAGCTCGGCGATAAATATTGCCGGGTTCTTTTTTTGAAAGACTATGCTTCATATATCAAGGACAGTATGGTAACGGAGCTCACCGACTTTAACCGCAATATGATGTTGTCGATTGATGTTGTTCCCGTTCCCACCGACGAAGCGGTGCGTGAGGTGGAAAACCGCCTTTTAGGGGTCGAGACAAACATCACAAACTGGCAGCGACGCCAAAACGCCAACAACAATTTTTCTGCGGTCGTGCCGTATGATATGGAACTCCAGCGTAAGGAAAGCAAGGAATTTTTGGACGACCTGACAACGAGGGATCAGCGCATGATGTTTGCGGTCATTACGATGGTAATCACCGCCGACGACAAAAAGCAGCTTGACAGCGACACCGAAACGGTGCTGTCCGTTGCAAGAAAGCATATGTGCCAGCTTGCCGTTTTAAAATTTCAGCAGTTCGACGGTCTGAATACCGTACTGCCAATCGGCACAAGAAAAATCAATGCCTTTCGCACTCTCACAACGGAATCTTTGGCAGTATTTATGCCGTTCAAGGTACAGGAGGTTCAGGACAAGGGCGGTATTTATTTCGGGGAAAACGCCATTTCTCACAATCTCATTATGTGCAACAAGGCGAACCTTTTGAATCAGTCTGCTTTTCTGCTCGGTGTTCCCGGTTCGGGTAAATCCTTTTCCGCAAAAGAATTGATTGCCTTTTTGATTCTCAATACCGAGGACGATGTGCTGATCTGCGATCCCGAAAACGAATTTGGCGCTTTGGCGGCGGCCTTGGGAGAAGAAACGGCGACGGTCATTCATATGGCGGCAGGCGGCAAAGACCGCTTGAACGCTATGTATATGGTTGACGGCTACGGCGAGAACAATCCCATTGTGGAGAAATCGCAGTTCATTATGTCCCTTGTAGAGCAGATCGACAGAACCGGGGTCGGCCCGCAACAGAAATCCATTATTGATCGCTGTACGGCCCTTGTGTATCAGGAGGCCGAGGCGACGGGCAAAACCGCTACCCTCTGCGATCTCCGCAATAAACTTTTGGAACAGCCCGAAGAAAAGGCAAAGGAAATCGCCCTGTCTCTGGAACTGTTCACTACGGGATCGCTTGATATTTTCGGACACGAAAGCACCGTAGACCTCGACAAGCGAATTGTCGTCTTTGATATTCACAGCTTGGGCGATCAGTTAAAGCCTACGGGACTTCTGGTTATCACCGATACCATTCTGAACCGTGTTACGCTCAACTGGAAAAAGGGCAAGCGTACCCATGTCTTTATCGACGAGTTTCATGTTGTGTTTGAGAACGAGCAAAGCGGCATTTTCTTTAACTCTGCTTGGAGGCAGTTCAGAAAGAGAAACGGCTACCCGACCGCCATTACGCAGAATGTGGAATATCTGCTCGATTCCGTACAGGCAAGCACAATGCTTTCCAACTCTGAATTTGTGGTCATGCTCAATCAGGCGTTTTCCGACCGTTCCAAGCTCTCGAAGCTCTTAAATATCTCCGATGAGCAGATGAGCTATGTTACCAATGCGGACGCAGGCTGCGGTCTTATCAAGTACGGCAGCGCCCTTGTACCCTTTATCAACCGCTTCCCGAGAGATACAAAACTGTATCAGCTTATGACGACGAAACCCGGCGAGGGTGTGTTCGGCGGCGGGGACGCTTCTTAATTTCAAAACAGGAGGACAATTCTTATGAAAAGCAAATATCTGATGATCGGGGCGGCCGTATGTGCCGCCCTTTTCCTTTTCTCCGGCGTTATGCTTTATCGGCAGTATGCGGACGAGAAACAGAGCGCCGAAGCCTTTGACAATATCGCTGCACTTGTGCAGGACGAAACGCCGCCCGCCGATGAGCCGCAGGAAACCGAACCCCCGCAGTCCGAACAAACCGCCTTTGAAAAGTACGCTGCGGTCTATGAGCAAAACAGCGATTTTGTGGGCTGGATTTCCATTGAGGGAACAAACATCGACTATCCTGTAATGCAGACGGTTGACAATCCGAACTACTATCTGAAACGCAGCTTTGAAAAGCAGTACAGCGATTACGGCGTTCCCTATGTGCAGGAAAACTGCGACCTCGGACTTTCCGACAACTGCGTTATTTACGGTCATCATATGAATAACGGCAGTATGTTTGCCGACCTCTGCAAGTATGCCGACGAGGATTTTTACAGGGAGCACAAAACAATCCGCTTTGATACGCTATCCGGCTTTGGAGAATATGAGGTTGTGGCGGCATTCAAGACCGTTGCCTATTCCGAGCAGGGCTTCAAGTATTACCATTTTGTCAATGCCGAGGACGAAAATGCCTTTAACGAATATATCTCCCAATGCAAGGAGCTTGCTCTATATGATACGGGCGTGACTGCGGAATACGGCGACAGGCTGATAACCCTTTCCACCTGCGAATACAGCAGGCAAAACGGCCGCATGGTCGTTGTAGCGAAAAAGATTGTTTCGCCCTCTTTGGAGGTGGGCGATGATGCCTGAAATCAAGACAAGGGAGGTTGTGAAAGGGACGGTCAAGGCGATTGATAAATCGGCGGTTGCCGCTGAGCGTATGAAATCAGCCTATATTCGCACCAAAGACAAAGCGGATCACAGCCTTTATTCCGCGGAGGGTTCTCCCGATGAATACGCCGCCGACCGCATTTCGGGCGGGACGGAAACTGTTGCCCGCGAAACCGCCCACCAGCTTGACAAGTTCGGGCGCAAGGGCATAAAGGACACAAAAGAGAATATTTCCAAAGCAAAAGACCACTTTCAGCAGAAGAAAGCCGACTTTCCGAAAAAGCAGGCTCAAAAATCTATGCAGAGGGCTCGCCGTTCCGCCGAACCTGCGAAACAGTCTATTAAGACGGTGGAACACAGCGGCAAGACCATTAAGCAAACAGCGAAATCTACGGGAAAGGCAACCGTCAAGACCGCAAAAGGTACGGTCAAGACCACGCAGAAAACCGTTAAGACCGCCGAGCGTACTTCCAAAGCGGCAATCAAGACGACGCAGCAGGCAGCGAAAACGGCGCAGAAAACCGCGCAGGCTACGGCAAAGGCCGCCAAAGCTGCGGCGCAGGCTGCCCGCGCCACGGCAAAAGCGATTGCAACAGGTGTAAAAGCCGCAGTCAAAGCCACCATTGCGGCGGTCAAGGCGATCATCGCCGCGACAAAGGCGCTGGTTGCCGCTATTGCCGCCGGGGGCTGGGTTGCGGTTGTTGTCATTATTGTTATCTGTTTGATCGGATTGATTGTCGGCTCGTGTTTCGGTATCTTCTTTTCAAACGAGGACAGCGGATCAGGTCAGACTATGCAGGCGGTTGTTCAGGAAATCAATACCGACTATCAAACGCAGATTGACACGATAAAGGCGAATATCTCCTATGATGTGCTGGAAATGTCCGGCTCCCGCGCCGTGTGGCCGGAAGTGCTTGCCGTTTATGCAGTCAAGACCACCACCGACCCCGACAATGCACAAGAGGTCGCCACAATGGACGATTCCAAAAAGGCGATTCTAAAAGATATTTTCTGGCAGATGAATGAAATATCTTCCCGGATCGAAACCAAGACTGAGGAAGTAATTACCGAAACCGACGACGGCCACGGGAATATTGTGGAATCCACCTCTACCGTTACACGAACCTATCTGTATATTACGGTCAGCCATAAGACCGCCGAGGAAATGGCAGATCAGTACAATTTCAGCGCAGACCAGCGAAAACAGCTTGCCGAACTTCTTGCCGACGAAAACCGCAGTATGTGGAGCGCTGTTCTTTACGGTATCGGCACAGGCGACGGCGAGATTGTAACTGTTGCGCTCTCGCAGATCGGCAATGTGGGCGGTGCGCCTTATTGGTCGTGGTACGGCTTTAACTCTCGTGTGGAATGGTGCGCCTGTTTCGTTTCGTGGTGTGCCAACGAGTGCGGCTATATCGACGCAGGCGTTATCCCGAAATTTGCAGGCTGCGTCTGGGGTGTCGAATGGTTCAGAGATCGCGGACTATGGCAGGACAACAGCTACGAACCCCGTCCCGGTGACATTATCTTTTTCGATTGGGATAATAAAGGTTCGTCAGGCCCGCAGGACGGAGAATCCGATCATGTGGGGATTGTTGAAAAAGTCGAGAACGGCACAGTTTACACCGTGGAGGGCAATTCCGGCGATAGCTGCCGAGAAAATCACTATGCCATAGGGTATTATGAGATATTGGGGTATGGTATGCCGCAGTATTAAAATTCATTTCGGCTGTTTGTATTAAACAGCCGAATACATACGCTTTTCAAAAAAGTCTGCAAATGCAAACCAAACACTTGTGTTTTAGCGATTTAAGTGCTATGATAGAGTTAATAAGTCTATTCGGAGGAACGAAATGAAAGTTTGTTATAATAAGCTTTGGAAACTGCTTATAGATAAAGGGATGAAAAAAAGTCAATTAAGGGTGGCGGTTGGTGCAAGCAAAAGCACTTTTGCTAAACTTGGGAAAAACGAAAATGTCACACTTCCTGTTTTGCTTGATATATGCGAATATCTAAACTGTGACTTTGGCGATATTATGGAAGCTGTGCCGGAAATTAAGGAGCAATAAAATGAGTGAACAAATTTTAATAGTAGACGATGAAAAGGAGATAGCCGATCTAATAGAGGTATATCTTAAAAATGATGGTTACACGGTACATAAATTTTATAATGGTCTGGATGCTTTGGAATGTATTGAAACGCAAAAAATGGATTTGGCAATTTTAGATGTAATGCTTCCAGATATTGATGGATTTCGTATTTGTCAGAAAATCAGAGAACAGTATTTTTATCCTATTATAATTCTGACGGCAAAAGTTGAGGATACTGATAAAATTATGGGACTTACCATCGGAGCTGATGATTATATTACAAAACCATTCAACCCTTTGGAGGTTGTCGCAAGAGTAAAAACACAGCTTCGTCGTTATGTTCGTTATAATAATGCGGCTAATACCGAGGAAAAAGATGCTCCCATTGCAGAACATGATGTAAGAGGACTTATTATAAACAAGAATACTCACAAATGTACTTTGTATGGAAAAGAGGTTACTTTGACACCTATTGAGTTTTCTATCCTCTGGTACTTGTGTGAGAACAGAGGAAAAGTTATTTCGTCTGAGGAATTGTTTGAAAATATTTGGGGTGAGAAATTCCTTGATAACAATAATACTGTTATGGCTCATATCGGAAGATTGAGGGAAAAGCTTAATGAGCCTGCAAAAAAACCGAAATTTATAAAAACTGTGTGGGGAGTGGGATATACCATTGAAAAATAAAAGAAATAGCGAAAGAGATGATTATCGTCTTCTTAAAAACAAATTATTGATTAGAATTTTTGGAATGTTGTTTTTTGCGTTTGCTTTTTTAGCAGCCTTCTACTCTCTATTTTTAAAAGGGCACATAGCAGACACTTTTGTGGGTTTTTTGGATAATTTTGTTTACCATGATTATGACCGAGCTTATAATGTATATTCAATATATATTAGAGATTATATGAGTCTTTTCTTCGTAGTGCTTTCCTTACTGTTATTTGCAATTATTTTGCGCTTTTATCTAAATGAATTTTCCAAGTATTTCAAAGAAATTAACCGTAGTATAGATGCTCTGATAGAAGAAAATTCAGGAGATATTGTTTTGCCTTCTGAATTAACTGCAATCGAAAAGAAAATCAATCATATTAAGCATACTCTCGAACAACGAAAACTGGCAGCAGAGCTTTCAGAACAGCGGAAAAATGACCTTGTTGTTTATCTTGCCCACGATTTGAAAACCCCACTCACCTCAGTAATTGGGTATTTAACTTTGCTGCGGGACGAAAACAAAATTTCCGAAGAATTAAGAGAAAAGTATTTGTCAATTTCTTTGGAAAAAGCAGAACATCTTGAGGATTTAATTAACGAATTTTTTGAAATCACGCGGTTTAATCTTTCTAATATCACTCTTGAGTACAGCAGGGTCAATTTGACCCGTATGCTTGAACAGCTTATATACGAATTCAAACCAATGCTTTTAGAGAAGAATTTAAAATGTGAGCTTGAAATAGCCCCAGACACTATGATAAAGTGCGATGTCAATAAGATGCAGCGTGTTTTTGATAATCTGCTGAGAAATGCAGTGAATTATAGCTTTGATGACAGCACGATTCATATTGCTGTAAAACAAAACGGTGAAAATTTGTGTATTCAGTTTACCAATTGCGGCAATACCATTCCAAAAGAAAAGCTTGTACGCATTTTTGAACAGTTTTATCGTCTTGATGTTGCACGAAGTTCCAGAAGCGGAGGTGCAGGATTGGGTCTTGCAGTTGCAAAAGAAATCGTTGAGCTTCATAACGGAACAATTACCGCAAAAAGTGAAAATGAGCAAATCGAATTTACAGTCACTCTTCCGCTCCTGTAGGAAAATCGTAAGAAATTCCGCAGGAAAACATAGGAAACTCTTGTGGGGAAACGAAAAAAAAGCACGCTTGCTTTTGGTACAATTACAGTACCAAAAGCAAGCGTGCTTTTTTAGCTTATCAGGGAGGAAAAACGATGTCAACTCATACCCAACAAACCAAGAAACGCCGTCCCTACTTATTTATCTGCATCCTGATTTTACTGATAGCATTAGCCTGCATCTTTGTTCAGCGTTTTGCAGGGACAGATATATACAACAAGGCATCATTGCCTTCCATTGATTTTGGTAATGAAAATGAAGCAGATGGAGAATGGTGCTTGATACTGGTGAATAAATGGCATCCCCTTGAAACTGACAGTGAAATCGATTTAACAGAACTATCAAACGGACAATGCGTGGACAGCAGAATATACCCTCAGCTTCAGAAAATGTTTGATGATATGAGGGATGATGGTGTATATCCTGTTGTTGCCTCCGGCTACAGAACAGAGCAGGAGCAACAGCAAATATACGATGAATCAATGGCGGAGTATATCGAAAAAGGATATTCTGAATCCGACGCAAAAACAGAAACAGAACGCTGGGTTGCTATTCCGGGAACAAGTGAACATCAACTTGGTCTTGGCGTTGATATAAATGCTGATGGCATAAATTCATATGGTTATGAGGTTTATAACTGGCTCGCTCAAAATGCCTATCGCTATGGGTTTATATATCGCTATCCAGAGAATAAAGTTGCAATCACAGGTATAGCCAACGAGCCATGGCATTACCGATATGTCGGTGTTAATGCGGCTACCGAAATATACAAACGAGGAATATGCCTTGAAGAATATCTGGGAGAAACAAACTAAGAGGGTGAATTTATGAAAAGAAAAAGACTGACACAGGTGTTTCCCTTTTTACTTCCTATCCGTAAATGGCAAAGGAAAAAACTGTTCTATTTAGAAATGCTGATAGACGGAAACAAATACGCCAAAAATAAATCTGAGGCACTATTGCCTAATACGGTATTTGAAACTTCATCACTTATGATGAATGAAAACAGTGGATTTGATATGAAATATCAAATTAACAAGGTACATAATCTTAAACTTGCCGCAAGAACAATCAATAAGGTGATTATTGAGCCAAATGAAACATTTTCTTTTTGGCAGCTTGTACGGTGGGCTGACCGCCACGAGAAATATAAGGACGGATTAAACCTTGTTGACGGAAAGATTGTTGGCTCTTACGGTGGAGGTTTGTGTCAATTAAGCAATATGTTATTTTGGCTTTTTTTACACACACCTCTTACAGTTGTTGAGCGACACGGACACGCTGTTGAGTCATTTCCATCCACAACAGAAGATTTACCCTGCGGAACTGATGCGACAATCTACGAAGGGTGGTTAGATTTAAAAATCCGCAACGATACGGACAATACTTTCCAGATTGAGATTAACTTTGATGACGACTTTATGTATGGTCGAATTTTGTCGCAAAGCTCCGCAAATATTGATTATACGGTTTTCAATTCGTCTGTTTCCTATGTCAAGCGAGAGGAAAAAGTATATCAAATAGCTTCTGTTTGTCGTACAGAAAAAGACAAAATGACTGGTAGGCAGACGGAAAAAGAATTGTATGTCAATCAATGCGAAATAACCTATAAGCTACCCGATGATATAAAAATTGAAGAAAGAGGTGTGTAAAATGCAAAAGAAAAAAATAGCAGTTATTTTTGGAGGCAATTCAACAGAGTATGAGGTGTCATTACAATCGGCATTTTCTGCTTTTGAAAATATCAATCATGATAAGTATGACATTATCCCCATAGGAATCACTCGAAACGGGGACTGGTATCACTACAAAGGTCGGTATGAGAACATAGCAAATAATACTTGGAGCGGAGATCGGGACAATCTCTATCCTGTGACCGTATCTGTAAGTCACTCTCAAAAGGGCATTTGGGAATTTGACGAGGATCAATACACTGCTGTTCATATAGATTTGGTTTTCCCAATTTTACACGGCAAAAACGGAGAGGATGGCACACTTCAAGGAATGTTTGAACTTTCGGGTATTCCTGTGATCGGCTGCAATACGCTTGCTTCGGCTCTCTGTATGGATAAGGACAGAGCGCACAAGCTCGTAAGCCTTGCCGGAGTAAAAGTTCCGAAATCGGTAACTTTCAAACGCTCTGAAAAGAATACGGCTTTGAAAAAAATCGAAACAGAGCTTTCCTATCCGCTTTTCGTAAAACCGGTTCGTGCAGGCTCGTCTTTTGGTATTACAAAAGTAACTGAGCAAGCAGAAATAAATACCGCCATAGAATCAGCCTTTGAACACGATACAGAAGTCATCGTTGAAGAAGCAATAGGTGGATTTGAGGTAGGCTGCGCCATACTCGGTATCGACAACCTGACGGTTGGACGAATAGATGAAATTGAACTGTCAAACGGTTTCTTTGACTATACAGAAAAATATACCTTAAAAACTTCAAAAATCCATATGCCTGCAAGACTTTCTCCAAAAGAAGAAAAACGGGTACAGGAAACAGCGGTGGCGATATATAAGGCTTTGGGCTGTTCCGGCTTTGCGAGGGTAGATATGTTTTATACACCTTCCAATGAGATCATTTTTAATGAAGTGAATACCATACCGGGACTTACCTCCCACAGTCGCTATCCAAATATGATGAAAGGTATCGGTCTGTCCTTTGCGGATATGTTGGACAAGCTGATAAGTCTGTATGTGGAATGATGAAAACAGTAACTCTAAGAAAAGAACAAATATATCAAGGTGATCTGCTGCTTGTAAACGCTCGGCATCCGTACAGAGATAACAGCAGAAAGTTTTATGTTTCTCTTAACAGCCGCTATGAAGAAACCCTTTTGAGCCGTGAAGCTGCCAACGCATTACAGCTTATATTCCAAAAGATTTCATCAGGGAACGCTATTGTTCCTGTAAGCGGATATCGAACCTTAGAGGAACAAGTAAATATATATAATACTTCTCTTAAAGATAACGGAGAGGAGTTTACACGAAAGTATGTTGCTTTGCCAAATCACAGCGAACATCAAACAGGACTTGCGATTGATTTAGGACTGAACAAGCCGGACATAGATTTTATCCGTCCTGATTTCCCGTATGGCGGTATTTGTGAAGAATTTAGGCAGGCAGCACCCGATTACGGCTTTATTGAGCGCTATGCCAAGGATAAAGAAAGTATAACAGGAATTTCACATGAACCTTGGCATTTTCGATATGTAGGATATCCACATTCAAAAATAATTACAGAGCAAGTTTTTTCCCTTGAAGAATATGCAGAATTTATAAAAAATTATCGGGATAATAGCAGGCTTATATTCACCGCAGTTTGTGAAACCGAGATTGAAATATATTATGTTCCTGCAAACAACAATGAAACTACAATCAATATAGAAGAAAACTATGTTAACCAAATATCAGGAAATAACATAGACGGTTTTATTGTCACCGTATGGAGGAAGAACAATGAACAAGAACTATACGGGCATTGACTATTTCAGGTTTATCGCCGCACTATTGATAATTGCAATACACACTTCCCCGCTTGGTTCTTTCAGCGAAACAGGCGACTTTATGTTGACACGAATTATAGCTCGTGTTGCTGTTCCATTCTTTTTTATGACATCCGGGTTCTTTCTGATTTCAAGATATGCTTATAACAACAGTAAATTATGGATGTTCGTGAAAAAGACTGCTCTTATTTATGGAGTAGCTATGCTGATATACATACCTATCAACATATATAACGGTTATTTCAGAATGGACAACCTTTTGCCAAATATCATAAAAGACATTGTATTTGATGGTACTTTATATCACTTGTGGTATCTTCCTGCATCTATTATCGGAGCTGCGATTGCTTGGTATTTGGTCAGAAAGTTTGACTATGGGGCAGCCTTGATCATGACAGGGATTCTCTATTTTATCGGTCTGTTTGGTGATAGCTATTATGGATTATCCGAAAAAATCGGTATTTTAGACGGATTTTATAATTTGATTTTTCAAATCTCAGACCATACAAGAAACGGTATTTTCTTCGCCCCTATTTTCTTTGTACTTGGAGGGCTTATAGCTGATAATCGTCACAAAATTGAATTTAGAAAAAGTATTTGCGGATTTAGTATTAGTTTTGTTTTGATGTTTATAGAAGCTCTTACACTACACTTTTGTAATCTGCAACGGCATGATAGTATGTATATATTTTTGTTGCCGTGTATGTATTTCCTTTTCAACATTATCCTGCATTTTAAGGGTAAACGCATTATATGGCTTAGAACATCCTCTCTGATTATTTATATTATTCATCCAATGATGATTGTAATCATACGGTTGTTTGCAAAGTTGCTTCATTTAGAGAATTTGCTCGTTGATAATAGCATTATTCATTATTTAATAGTTTGCTTATCATCGGTAGCGTTTGGTATAGCAACAACGGTATTGTGGAATAAATACAGACCAAAAAAGGTAAGGTATGATAACGATACAGATAGAGCATATATAGAAATTGATTTGAACAATTTGGAACACAATGTAAAAACATTAAGAAAGGCTATGCCGCCGAAATGCGAATTGATGGCAGTTGTAAAAGCTAAAGCATACGGACACGGAGCCTATGAAATTTCAACCCACCTTGAAAAAATCGGAGTTCGGGCGTTTGCTGTTGCAACAATAGACGAGGGCATTAGCTTGAGAAAATATGGTATTCGTGGGGAAATACTTATACTTGGATATACAAGCATTGATCGTGCTTCTGAATTGAAAAAATATAATTTGATACAAACTTTGATTAGCTTTGAATATGCAAATGCGCTGAACAGGCAGGGAGTGATGGTAAACGCCCATATCAAAATAGATACAGGTATGCACAGGCTGGGAATACCGAGTGCTGACTTTTTGGATGTGGAAAAGGTTTTTACAATGAAAAACCTAAATGTATGCGGCATATTTACACATTTATGCTGCTCGGATAGCAGTATGCCTGACGATATTGCATTTACAAGAGGACAAATTGATGGCTTTTATAATCTCATTGATCATCTGAAAAAATCTGGTATAAATATTCCTAAATTGCACATTCAAAGTAGTTACGGTTTCTTGAATTACCCAGAGCTTAAATGTAGCTATGTCAGAACAGGCGTAGCCTTGTATGGGGTTAAATCTTTGCCGGATGATAATACCGAACTTTTACTTGATTTGCGCCCTGTCTTATCCCTTAAAAGCCGAGTTGTGCTGATACGGCAGATTGAAAAAGGAGACTCAGTTGGATATGGCAGGAGCTTTGTCGCAGAGCGTAACAGTCGAATTGCAATTCTGCCAATCGGATATGGCGATGGATTTCCGAGAAGTTTATCGAACGGCAATGGCAGAGCATTGATAGGTCAGTACATTGTTCCCGTGATAGGTCGTATCTGTATGGATCAGCTTGCCATTGATATAACAGATGCAGAAGGAATAGCAGTCGGCGATATTGCAACTTTGATAGATACGGATGGCTGCACCGATCTTTCTGCTGATGTCGTTGCCAAAAATTCCAACAGTATAAGCAATGAATTATTATGCCGAATGGGTGAGAGATTACCTGTTATTATAAAACGCCAATAAATTGGCTTGATTTTATACACTACAATATGAATTGTATTGCACATAAAAAAGCAGCCTTGCGGCTACTTTTCGGGTGCAGTATCGATTAAGGCTTTCGCAGTTGCTTTGACGACTTCCAATGACCGTTCATCGCAAGCTGAAAGCATACGGAGGAGATTTTCTACCTCGGAATCTTTGGACGGCTTTTCGGGGTAGAAAATCGAATCCGCAGAAATGTTCAATTCTCGGACGAGCTTATGTAGGACATCAAAACTTGGTTTCTTGCCCTCGTTCTCGATCCTGTATAGGTATCGCTCGGTAATATCCACTTTGTTTGCCAACGCTTCTATGGTAATTCCGGCGTTCTCACGAGCAGCCTTGATGATACACCCCAGCGTTTCAGGTTGGTTATGCACTTACAGTCCACCTCCATATATAATTATATGGATTTATGCCATCTTTATAATGGCACAGCAATTCAATTATAAATGTACGGACAGTTCGCAATTAACTGAACTCAATATAGAATACCAACCCCGCCAAATAAAAAAACGAGGTTTTGTCGGGGCAATTCAACACGCCTATACCCTCCAAATCCAAGTTTTTTGGATTGGAGGGATTTTTTTATGCGCTGGAGTACACTCGGCGTTCCGCTGCTTGTAATGAGCAGCGAATATGAGTCTATGACATAGGCATTATCAGAGGTGTTCCATCAAAAAAAGCACTTGCCCTACAAAGGGGCATTGCGGCTTACATACTGAACTGATATGCCATAGATATAATGAAACAAACGCACTTGCACGGCGAAATTTGTCGCTATGTAGGTGCGTTTTTATAATTTGCGGTATTTCGACTTTTTATAGTGTCGGTTGCCGTAGCCCTCCCGATCAATCTGAATCTCAAAAAATTCAGATTGATCGGAGGTAAACGACCATGGACGAGAAGTGTCCAAAACGCAGAAAAGACAAATATAATCCCTACACACTTACCGAAAAAGAGGACAAGCATTTTCTTTCCTTTCAGGACGGACAAGGTATGTTACGGGAATTACAGATAACAAAAGAGTTATTCGAGGTACTAAACCGCTTTGAATTGGACGACCTTTCTATTCTCAATGAATGGGACAGGCATTATGAACATTCAGAGCTTACCGAGATTTCTCTATACAGTCGGGCGGCAATGCCCCCGGAATCGGTGGAGGAAACGGTATTTCGGAACTTACGGTATGAGGCCCTGCACAGAGCTATTAAGCAACTGCCCGAAGTACAGAGACGGCGGCTCATACTATATTACTTTATGGGGCTTACATACGCACAAATCGCTGAAAAGGAGGGTTGTACCTTTCAGGCCATCGGGAAATCCATATCGGCGGCTGAAAAAAGATTGAAAAAAATTCTTGAATAGGTGGTTGAACAATCATCATTAAGTGAGGAAACAGGTGGAGAGGTACGAAAACTCTCTGCCTGTTTTCCTCTTTTATGCGGTGAATGGGCGTGTCCTTTGACAACTGAATACCCATTCATCAAACACATTCCTATTGCTATTGTGATGAGCATAAGCCACATTAGCGGCTGCGCCACGATCTGCGGGAAAGAAAGCAACGAGATTTCACCTGTATGTTTTTAGGTCTTTGGCTTTCATTTTCTGCAAAGAGCGAATAACAGTCGGCTATCAGTATCGGGCGGCTCCCGATATGGCGACGACAAGCAATAGGGACAATGATACTCCTGTTCAGTCACAGTCCGAGCGTTGAAGCGTTTTTCGTGCGTGATCCGTCGCAGGCAATGAGAGCAGCCGACAGAGAACCTGCCGGGGGTGAGATTCCCGTGGAGCTGACAAGCCGACAGCCGTTTGATGACTTCCCGCAGCAATCCGGGGTGTCGAGGACAAATAGGATTGTTTCTTTATACAAGGTCAAACGGCAGGACGGGTCTATTGAAACGGAGAATGTTTATATCTTCCCGACCTCAATTCTGTTCTGCCGCTTGACCTCTACATAGGCGGAAACGCCTAAATACACAAAGG
>ENA-ORNW01001173-ORNW01001173.1-human-gut-metagenome-genome-assembly--contig:-NODE-1173-length-21163-cov-5.179648_pt1 | contig 21163 bp, 16 predicted proteins | sample MGYA00242121_ERZ509034 | MGnify/ENA primary metagenome ERZ509034 (study PRJEB26280, sample SAMEA2338689) | human gut metagenome | biome: human gut; feature: human-associated habitat; material: faeces... | reverse complement strand
CGGGCAGCGTTCGATTTCGTAGGCGGCGCCGGCCGCGTCGTCGAACGCCGCCGCGCGGATCACGTCCCTGACGGACTCGATAGCGCGGCGGCGCTCGGTCTTGCTGAGGTTCGCCATGCCCTTCTTGAAGTTGAGGACCAGGTCTTCGGCGTTCATGCTGCCCCCATCATCGCGGTCTATGGGGTCAATGATATGGCACCGTGAGGACACATGTATGTCAATCCTGGTCTAACAGAGCCATAACAAAAGAGGCTCCAAAGGATAAGCTCCTTGAACGTGTAAACTACGCCGAGGATGAAAGCAGAGAGGGGCTCTATGAAGACTACGATTCATTCTCAAGGGACATAAAGACGAAATACGGAGTCTAGTCATATCCCAGAATAGCCTCATCCTTGTTGCCCAAAGTTATTTACGCGTCATTGTGAAGCGGTACCCCCGCGCCGGCAGGGGGGCAGAAGTCGCGCTTGCCGATCTTGCTGGAGTCGGCGATGAGGTAGCGCGTATCGGCCTTGCTAAAGGCGAGCTGCTGGATGCGGCCCTCGTCCATGTTGGACGTGGACACGTCGCCGTCCAGAATGCCGTTGGCACCGATAAACGCCGCGTCAATCCCTAGTGCGCGCAGGGCATCCTCGGCCGTGGGTCCCACAAAGGCGGCGGTGCGGCGGCGGTACATGCCGCCCACCAGGCACAGGTCGCAATCCTCGCGCGCCTCGAGCAGGCTAAAGGCCGAAAGCGAATTGGTCACATAGATGGAAGTCAGCTTGTCGGTGACTCGGAGAGCGCCAATGCGATCTCACGACGGTTGCGCTCATTGTCTCAATTAGATACTCAATCAGAACCACCCTTAAAAAGGGTGGTTTGCTCTTAGGGTATAACCCACGGGCCCCGGGCTCGCGTCTAAAGGCGCGGGCCCGGACTTCGTCCAGGCCTAGTGCATCTTGACCCGTGGCGCGCCGGTCGAACCGGCGGGATCACCCCCTCTTGAAGGGGTCCTCGTACTCCCTCACGCTCAGCTTGTCCAGCGCGATGTCGTGGGACTCCTGCTCCCTGATGTACCTGGCGATCGTCGCCTCGTTCAGGCCGACGGTGGACACGTAGTAGCCCTCCGCCCAGAACTTCCTGTTGCCGAACTTGTACTTGAGGTTGGCGTGCCTGTCGAATATCATCAGCGAGCTCTTCCCCTTCAGGTAGCCCATGACGCTCGCGACGCTGTACTTCGGCGGGATCGCCAGCAGCACGTGCACGTGGTCGGGCATCAGGTGCCCCTCGATTATCTCGATCCCCTTGTACTCGCACAGCTTCCTGAGGATCTCCCCTATGTCGCTCCTGATTTGGTTGTAGATCACTTTGCGCCTATACTTCGGCGTGAACACGATGTGGTACTTGCACATCCACTTCGTGTGGGAAAGGCTGTAGGCCTTCTGGGCCATGGCGACCACCCCTTCGACTCGAACTCTTGACGGCCTGAACAATCGTCAATATCGGTCGGAGGGGTGGCTTTGTAAAGCCGTTTGTCTCCACCCGCGTAGCGGGTGGTTCAAAGCTGGCCGCTGCGCGGCCAGCAGACTAAAGTCTTGAAGAAAAAGCCTCCGTTCCAACATGGGAACGGAGGCTCGATAATCGAGTTTACTCACCAATGTCGCTGGTGGCTTTGCCGTAACTCTCGTACGAAACGAAACTCAGGAGCACAGTGCGGCACTCAAAAGTGCAGGTCAGAACCCTGTCAGCCTATTCCCACTCGATGGTCGCGGGCGGCTTGGACGTAATGTCGTAGCACACGCGGTTGGCGCCGGGAACCTCGGCAACGATGCGGCCGGAGATGCGGGCCAGGACATCGTAGGGCAGCTTGGCCCAGTCGGCGGTCATGGCATCGCTGGACTCGACGGCACGCAGGATGATCGGGCGCTGGTAGGTGCGCTCGTCGCCCATAACGCCAACGGACTTGATGTCAGGCAGGACCGCGAAATACTGCCAGCAGCTGTGCTCGGAGTTGCGCTCGCCGGTCTGCTCAAACAGGCGCTGGTTGTAGGCGTCGAGCTCCTCGCGCACGATGGCGTCGGCGTTCTTGAGGATCTCGAGCTTCTCCTTGTCGACCGCGCCGATGATACGGATGGCAAGACCCGGGCCCGGGAAGGGCTGACGGAACACGATGTGACCCGGCAGGCCCAGCGCCAGACCAAGCGCGCGGACCTCGTCCTTAAAGAAGTGATCGAGCGGCTCGATAAGGTCGAAGTGCACGCCCTCGGGGAACGGGATCAGGTTGTGGTGGCTCTTGATGGTGGCCGTCTTGCCGCCCGTCTTGCGAGCACCGGACTCGATGATGTCGGGGTAGATGGTACCCTGAGCCAGGTACTTGACCGGCTTGCCATCGGTCTCGAGCTGCTGCGCCACGGCGAAGAACTCTTTCCAGAACTGGGTACCGATGATGCGGCGCTTCTCCTCGGGCTCGGTCACGCCGGCCAGAAGCTCGGCATAGCGGTCCTCGGCGTGAACGTGGATAAAGTCGACGTCAAACTGCTTGGTGAAGACCTCCTCCACCTGCTCGGGCTCGCCCTTGCGCAGCAGACCGTGGTTGATGAACACGCAGGTCATCTGCTTGCCCACAGCACGGGCACCCAGCGCAGCCACGACGGAGGAGTCGACGCCGCCGGACAGAGCCAGAATCACGCGGTCGTCGCCGACCTTCTCGCGGAACTCAGCCGTCATGGTCTCGACCAGATTGTCCATGCTCCAGTTGGGCTCCAGGCCGCAGATCTCAAACAGGAAGTTGCTCAGCAGCTGCTGACCATACTCGGAGTGCTTGACCTCGGGGTGGAACTGCGTGGTGAAGATCTTGCGCTCGACGCACTCCATGGCAGCGACCGGGCACACGTCGGTGCTGGCGGTAACAGTAAAGCCCTCGGGCACCTCGGAAACGGCGTCGCGATGGCTCATCCACACGGTCTGCTCCATGGGCGTGGAGTTAAAGAGCTTGGCGCCGGCCGTGCGCGTGATGGTGGCGCGGCCGTACTCGCCCACCTCGGAGTGGCCGACCTTGCCGCCGAGCGTCACGGCCGTGATCTGATGGCCGTAGCAGAAGCCCAGGACGGGAAGGCCCAGGTCAAAGATGGCAGGATCGATAGACGGAGCGTCCTCGGCATACACGGAAGCCGGACCGCCAGAAAGGATGAGCGCAGAGGCGTTCATCTCGCGAATCTCGTCGGCCGAGATGTCGCAGGGGACAATCTCGGAATACACGTTGAGGTCGCGGACGCGACGGGCAATGAGCTGACCGTACTGCGCACCAAAGTCGAGTACGAGGACCTTTGCGGAAGCCTTTTGATCCATGGTTCCCCCTCTTGTTGGCGGGGAGCCGGTGCCCACCCGCGTGAATGAACGAAAATAGCCTTCATAGTGTACACGTTATATGGGGTTTCTCGCCCCTCGCAGCCATCAGCGCACGGCAAACGCACGACCTAGGCCCCTATTTGACGGCAATTGAAGTGTTACCAAACGTTACAGATGATGTAATACGTTTGAACATTGGACGCCCTGTGCCACAATACTGCCGAACGACTCCGCCCTTGCGGCGGCAAATACGATAGGAATACCAGCATGAAGCGCATCCTTCTCATCGCCACGGGCGGCACCATCGCATCGACCGAGGACGGCAACGGCCTCTCCCCCGCCCTGACCGGTGAGGAGCTCGCCCAGAGCGTCCCCGAGATCTCGGGCCTCTGCGGGCTCGACGTCGTGCAGCCCATGAACATCGACAGCACCAATATGCGCCCGAGCGACTGGATGCGTATCCGCGACGTCATCGTCAAGGGCTATGCCGACCACGACGGCTTCGTGATTCTACACGGCACCGACACCATGAGCTACACCGCGGCAGCACTTTCCTATCTGATTCAGGACAGCCCCAAGCCCATCGTGCTCACCGGCTCGCAAAAGCCCATGGGCAACCCCTTTACCGACGCCAAGCTCAACCTGTACCAGAGCCTGCTCTATGCGCTCGACGAGCACTCGCACGACGTATCGATCGTGTTTGGCGGCGTCGCCATTGCCGGCACGCGAGCCCGCAAGCAGCGCACCATGAGCTTTAACGCGTTCATTAGCGTCAACTATCCGCCCATTGCCTACATCCGCAACGACCGCATCGTGCGCAACGGGCTCCACGGCACTCATCAGGGCGAAAACCCGGTGCGTTTCTACGACAGCATCGACCCGCGCGTATTTGTACTCAAGCTTACGCCCGGCGTAAACACGGGCATCCTCGACGCCCTTGCCGATAGCTACGATGCTGTAATCCTTGAGACCTTTGGCATTGGCGGTATTCCCGAGTTTGGCGAGTCCGGCGAGTCGTTCCAAGAGGCAATTTTCCGCTGGGTCGATTCGGGTCGCACCGTCGTTATGACCACGCAGGTCCCCGAAGAGGGCCTCGATCTGGGCGTTTATGAGGTCGGCCGTGCTTACGCCGATCATCCGGGCATTCTGCGCGGCGACGACATGACCACCGAGACGCTCGTGGCCAAGACCATGTGGGCACTCGGCCAGTCACGTGATGCCACCGAAATCCAGCGCCTGTTCTACAGCCAAGTCAACCACGACCGCATCCCGATGGCGTAATCCCTAAGGCAGTTCCACTTATCGCAGCCTCAAACGACAGGTGGTCCCCCTCGGGCCGTGCAAAAATCGGAGTATTCTGCAATTTCTCCGCCGGAGACATAGAATCGGCCGATTGTTAGACGAACTTTTAGGGCGAAGAGGCCGTCTAGTAAATATTTATTCCACATTTTTATTAAGCGTGTGGATTAACTACTGTCAAAAAGGCAAAGCCAGCCGCTCGAGCTACCATCTACGGCTGAACAAGTGCTGAATACTCGCGATTTTGCACATCGAAACCAGGGGGACCCGCCCAAAGAGCGTCAATTAGCAGCGAGGAACGCCCTATTCGATGCCCTCGAGAAGCTCTGATACCGTCATGCCGAGTGCGGGCGCGATCTTAAATAGAACCTTGAGCGTGAAATTTGCCGTCCCATCTTCGATTCGGTCGAGGTAGGGTCGGCTGATTCCTGTCGCCACACAAAAATCAACCTTGGAGATACCAAGGTCCCTGCGTGTCTCTTCGACCCGCCTGCCAAGAATCTGTTTCGCACGTTCGTCCATGCAGCCGAGTTTGAAATGGAGCCGAACATAAACGTAAACTATAGTTTACGTTTTGCCGAATACACAGGAGTTTTCTATGTCGGGTTCTTCGGTCCGCATGTACCGAGCCACGCTTCGCACAAACAGCGCGCCGCCCAAGCTCGTCGTCGTTGAAGCTGAATACCTTTCGCCCGATGAGCGCACAGCATTTGCATTGCTATCAAGTCGCGTCGCCGCCGTTCTGGTCCCTTGCCCGACGCAAGGTGAACTTGCTGTTCAATGCCAAACGCACAGCTGCCCACTCAATCAGGCTGCCGTAATCGCAACCAGCCAACGCGGCCTGCCACTCCTTCTAGAAGCCGGTATCGCACTCGTCCTTCGTGGCGCCGGATACGAAAACGAGGCCGCCGCCGATATGGTCTTTAAACCACGATCGAGCGGCGGCCTCGCAGCAGCCATTGAATATATGTGCAGGCTCGTTGCCTAAAAGGACAAGCTAGAAACCAAGGCCAAAGCCCGTTCCGGTAATCGCCGAGTACATAAAGTAAACGTTGACCACGTTGAGGAACACACCCGTGATGCAACCGTTGCGCAGGTAGCGCTCGCACACGATGCGCGCCATGGCGGCGGATTCATCATTGTTTTTAGCCTGGCGTCCTGCCGTAAAGTACGTCGCCACGCTCAGCAGCAGGTTGAGCACCGGCAGTGCCAGCAACTCGTAGCTCTTGCCCCAGCGCGTCGCCTCGCCGGCGGCATTAAACTTTGTTGCCACCTCGGCACCAATGTTGGGGATAACACACGCTGCAACCACCAGCGGAATCACCGCAAGCACGAGCAGCGCAATACCCATGTAGCCAGCTTTTTTGCCATATTTAAACATATGCGTCGTCCTTACACGTTAAAGCGGAAGTGCACGACGTCGCCATCGGCCATGACATAGTCCTTGCCCTCAATACGCAGCTTGCCGGCGGCCTTGGCGCCCTGCTCGCCGCCGAGCTCGATGTAGTCGTCGTAGCCAATAACCTCGGCCTTAATAAAGCCGCGTTCAAAATCGGTGTGGATGACGCCGGCGGCCTGCGGGGCGGTCGCGCCCTGACGAACCGTCCAGGCCTTGACCTCCATCTCGCCGGCCGTAAAGAACGACTGCAGGCCGAGCAGCTTATAGGCCGCCTGCGCGAGCACGTCCAGACCGGGCTGCTCCAGGCCCAGGCTCTCCAGGTAGTCGGCGGCGTCCTCGGGATCGAGCTCGGAAAGCTCGGCCTCGATCTTGGCGCAGATCGGCAACGGCTTGACACCATCGATGGGCGCCAGGTCCTCGTTGAGCATATCCTCGTCCACGTTGGCCACATACAGGATGGGCTTCATGGTGAGCAGGAACAGGCCCTTGGCGGCAGCACGCTCCTCGTCGGTCATCTCCATGGATGCGGCGCGCTTGCCCTCGTTGAGCCAGGCAAGCAGACGCTTGGCCACCTCGAACTTGGGCATGAGCTCCTTGTCGCGCTTGGCCTCCTTCTCGAGCTTGGGCAGTTGCTTCTCGAGCGTGCCCATGTCGGCCAGGATGAGCTCGGTCATGATGGTGTCGGCGTCACCGGCGGGGTCGACGAACTCGCCCGTGCGGCCCACCTCACGCATAACGTTGGGGTCCTTAAAGTAGCGCACGACCTCGCAGATGGCGTCGGTCTCGCGGATGTTTGCCAAGAACTGGTTGCCCAGGCCCTCGCCCTCGTTGGCACCCTTCACCAGGCCAGCGATGTCGACGAACTCGACCGTAGCCGGCACAATGCGGCCGGGGTTAACGATGTCGGCGAGCTTTTGCAGGCGGCTATCGGGCACATCGACGATACCCACGTTGGGGTCGATCGTGGCAAACGGGTAGTTGGCGGCAAGGCCGGTCTTTTTGGTAAGCGCGGTGAACAACGTCGACTTGCCCACGTTGGGCAGGCCCACGATACCGATGGAAAGGGACACGACAGCTCCTTTTGGTACAGGTACTTCAAACCTCATAAGTATAGCGCCGCCGCAGCATCCGGGCGAATCCGGACACCGCGGCGGCGCAAATGAAGCAGAGATGCGTGAGGTTCGAGACAGTAGTCCTTACTTAAGCTCGGGCCAGAAATCCTTGTTGGCCTCGATGAGCTCGTCCAGGATCTGCTTGGCAACGCTCGCCGAAGGAATGGTCTTGGAGAGCGTGAGTGCCTGCCAGAGCTTCTGGTAGCTGCCCTCGACCCAAGCCTGGACAACGAGCTTCTCGACGGAAACCTGCTGCTCCATCAGGCCCTTCTGGAACTGCGGAATCGGGCCCTGGCAGATCTTCTCAAAGCCGTTGGAGCCGACGATGCAAGGCACCTCGACCATGGCCGTCGGGTCGAAGTTGGGCACAGCACCATCGTTGGGGACAATCAGCAGGAAGCGCTCGAGCGTGTTCTCGGCCAGTGCGCAGGCAAGGTCGACGATGTAGTTGGCATGTACATCTGGCTCAAAGCCGCCGTCTTTAGCCGTACCCTTGGCGATGATGTCGCGGCAAGCGCCAAAGACCTTCTTCTCGCGGCCGTCCATAACCTCATTGGCGCGAGTGTAGTTGGGGTCAGACGTCTCGACGACATAGTCCGGGTACAGGTAATACTTGAGGTAGGTATTGGGAATCGTCTCGGGATCGACAGCATAGACATCCTTGGCCTTGCCGAAGGTGTGAATCCAGCTCTCCTCGACATGCTGCTCCTTACCGGCCTCGTGCTCGATACCGTCCAGGTAGCCGTTCTTAGCCATGTGCTCCTTAATCTGCGGCATGAGGTCGTTACCGTCCTTGTCGTAGATCTTGCTCCACCAACCAAAGTGGTTGAGGCCGTAGTAGCTATACTGCAGCTCGCGACGATCCTTGATGCCGCACATACGGCTCATCTTATCCATGAGGTCAATCGGCATGTCGCAGATGTTGATGATGCGGCTGTTGGGGCGCAGCACGCGGCAGGCCTCGGCGACGATGGCCGCGGGGTTGGAGTAGTTGAGCATCCAGGCGTTGGGGCTGTACTTCTCCATGTAGTCGAGGATCTCGATGACGCCGCCGATGGAGCGCATGCCGTAGGCGATACCGCCGGCACCGCAGGTCTCTTGGCCAACGCAGCCGTACTTGAGAGGAATCTTCTCGTCGAGCTCACGCATGGCGTACAGGCCGACGCGGATGTGAGCAAGGACGAAGTCGGTCCCGGTGAATGCGGTCTCGGGGTCGGTGGTGTAGTTGAACTCAACCTCGGGAGCGTTCTCATGGAAGTAGATCTCGCAGGCCTTGGCCACGGTCTCCTGGCGCTCGGCGTTGTTGTCGTAGAAGGTCACCTTGTTGACCGGGAAGCGGTCGCGCTCCTCAAGCAGCATCAGGGCAATGCCCGGAGTGAAGGTAGAGCCACCGCCGGCAATGGTCACGGCATAGTTTTTCTTGGACATGATGTCCTCCTCATTCTGGCCGCTTGCTCAATCCATCCCCGCACGCGGCCTGTACGGTTTGGAATTGTTACCTAGAAGTGGAGTTTTTTATCTCTAGAATCGGCCTTGCGGTGCATACCGGCTCTGCAAGGCCGATTGTTTCGATGGACGATGGTTTACAGAAGACTCTCGAACTTCAGAAGACTCTCGAACTTCTCGCGAACCTGCGGGACGGTAAGGCCGATGATGACCTGGATTGACTGACCTTGGACCACCAAGCCATGCGTACCGATCGCCTTGAAGGAAGCCTCGGGTGCAACGACGCTCTTGTCCTTGACGTTAACGCGCAGACGGGTAGCGCAGTTCGTTACATCGATGATGTTATCCGTGCCACCGAGCAGATCGAGGATGTTCTCGGCAAGCACCAAGCGCTCATCATCTTTACTCTGGGCGGCCGATTTGCCAGCAGCAGCACCGCCCTGCTTTTGCTTGTAGTCGGCCTTGGACTTGAGCTCGACCTCAACATCGTCATCCTCGCGACCGGGGGTCTTAAAGTCGAACTTGACGATCAGGAAACGGAAGACCACGACCCAAAGAGCGGTAAAGCACAGACCGACAAGGATGGAGATGGCGTACTGCAGACCGTGTGCGGCCCAAAGGGGCAGCCAGTCCCACGAGAGCATCGAGATGATGCCGCAGTCGAAGATGCCCACGACGCCAAGGAGGTTTTGAGCCATGCAGCCGAGCGCTCCGAGCACGCAGTGGACGACGAACAGGCCGGGCGCGATGAACAGGAAGGTGAAGTCAAGCGGCTCGGTGATACCGCAAAGCATAGCGGTAAGGGTGACCGGGATCAGCAGAGCCTTGACGCGCTGCTTGCGCTCGGGTTTGGCGGTCATATAAAACGCAATGGCGACGCCAAGCGAGCCGAAGACCTTAGTCCAACCAGGGCAGGTATAGGCAGCCCAGGGTGCGGCATCCTTAAGAGCAATGCTCGGATCGGCAGCCAGTTGGGGCAGGATGTTGGCCCAAGCAGCAAAGATGCCGCCGTTGACCGCCGCGTTGTCGTAATAGAACGGCGTATAGATAAAGTGGTGCAGGCCTGTAGGGATCAGCACGCGCTCGAAGAAAGCAAAGACACCCACGCCAAACGTACCGGCGGAAAGGATGAATCCCTGGAAGGCGGAGATAGCAGCCTGAACATGCGGCCACACCAGGCAGGCGATAAGAGCGACCGGAACCATAACGAAGAAACCGATCATATAGATGAACACAGAGCCCGAGAACACGCCCAGCCACTCAGGAAGTTCGGTGTCGAAGAACTTGTTATGCAGCATTGTGGCGATACCAGAGATAATGAGCGCGCCCATGATGCCCATATCAAGCGTTTTGATGCTTGCGATAGTGGCAAGACCAGTACCGCTGCCCGCCTCGACAGAGTAGTCGACCCCAAAGACAGGGCCCCACTGCCCCAAGATTGTGCTTACAAAGTAGTTGAAGGTAAGGTAGATGGCCAAAGCCTCCATGCAGCAGCGAGCGTTCTGCTTGTTCGCGAGCGAGATTGGCAACGCTACGCAAAACAGCAACGGCATCTGGTTAAAGAGCGTCCAACCACCCTGGAGCAGCACATTCCAGCAATCAAACCAAAGATGGCCCGCAGTGGCCATCTCGCCAAAGATCGCCTCGGTGGTAAACAACGTACCCAGGCCGACGACGATTCCGGAAAATGCGAAAAGAATTGCAGGCGTGTACATTGCACCGCCGAAACGTTGTATCTTTTGCATCATGACGGGGAATCCCCCTCTCTTCATTCGGAGCGACTGCGGTTTTGGCTTCACTCGAGACCGCAGACGCGCCGTTTGCGTGTACCTCGTGCAATAGGACGGGTGGGCCCGCTTCCCTGACTTCTTGCGCTTCTATTTTTATCATATCACTTATCTAGACAAGTTAGCATAAATACAACGGTCGGTAAACGGTTGATTATTGGCCGTAAACGATATATGTCCAGTATTTCGCCTGTTAAATCTGACATAGCTGATGGCTGCATTTCATTTTTCTTTTCTACTTGTCTAGATGTGCTTGTCTATATCTATAGACATGCCTATACTTCATTACAACATTCACCGCCACGTTAAGGAGTCACCATGAAAAGCGCGGTCTTCTATGGAAAGCACGACCTCAGAGTCGAGGAATCGGCAAAGCCGGCCGTGGGCAGGCGCGACGTTCTGATCAACGTCAAAGCTTGCGGCGTCTGCGGTACCGACGTTCATATCTATGAAGGCGACAAGGGTGCAGCCGACGTTACCCCGCCCACGATCCTTGGTCATGAGTTTGCGGGCGTTGTCGAGGCCGTGGGCAGCGACGTCGCTGGCTTTAAACCGGGCGATCGCGTGTGCATCGACCCAAACCATCCCTGCGGCTGCTGCGACCCCTGCCGCGACGGAATCAACCACTACTGCGAGCATATGACCGGTTACGGCACCACTGTTAACGGCGGCTTTGCCGAGTACTGCTCCGTCGATATGCAGCAAGTCTACAAGTTGGGCGATCACACCAGCTTTGAGCAGGGTGCTATGACCGAGCCCGTCGCCTGCTGCCTGCACGGCATCGATATGTGCAACATCAAGCCCGGCAGCACAGTTGTCGTTATCGGCGGTGGCATGATCGGTCTACTCATGATGCAGCTTGCTAAAAACGCCGGCGCCACCAAGGTCGTCTTGCTCGAGCCTGTCGAAGGCAAGCGCGAGGTTGCGCTCAAACTCGGCGCCGACCTGGCAATTGATTCCATCCACGAGGATGTCCCGGCCCGCCTGAAGCAGGAGGGCGTCGGCAACGTCGATGTCGTTATCGAGTGTGTTGGCAAGCCCGTCACCATCGAGCAGGCCATCCAGATTGCCGGCCACAAGGCTACGGTCATGATGTTCGGCCTCACCAAGCCCGATGAGACAATCACCGTCAAGCCCTTCGAGGTCTTCCAGAAGGAGCTTGTGCTTACCTCGTCCTACATCAACCCTTATACGCAGCGTCGCGCGCTCGAGCTCATCGACTCTGGCAGGCTCGACGTATCCTCGATGGTCGCCAAGGTGGCTTCCCTCGACGAACTCGGCGCCATCCTGTCAGACCCAGCTCTGCGTGCCATGGGTAAATATATAATCGACCCCAGCAAGTAAATCGATCGACACCTGCGCGAGCGGTCCTCATCCACCGCTCGCGCACTCAGCTCTAGGAGACCGTCATGGCGCGAGCCATCTTCCAAACTATTTATGACAACGTGAAGCAGTCGATTGACGACGGCACATACGCCTATCAGAGTTATCTGCCTTCGGAGACTGAGCTCACGCAGCTGTTTGACTGTTCGCGTATGACGGTCCGTCGCGCCATCTCGATGCTTGCGGCAGATGGTTACGTGCTCCCCCAGCAAGGCAAAGGCATGCGCGTCATTCGCAACATCAGTGACGAGACGAGTCGTGGCGGCGGCGGACTCGAGACCTTTAAGGAAATCGCAGCCAGCCGAGGCTTTGAGCTCAAAACGGTTACCACTGTCTTTGAGCTCCTCGTCTGTAACAAGGCGCTCTCCAAGATTACCGGGTTTCCTGAAGGCTGTGAGCTCACGCGTGCCAAACGCATCCGTTATGCAGACGGACGGGCCGTGTGCTCCGACGACTCCTATTACCTAAGCTCACAGGTACCGGGGCTGACACCCGAGATTGTCAACGACTCGATCTATCGTTACCTCGAAGAAGACCTTGGCATTAAGATTGCCACGGGCAAACGCGATGTAACGATTGAGCATCCCACGCCCGAGGATGCACGCGTGCTCGATCTCGACGACTTTAACGCACTCGCTGTTGTACGCGGACAGACCTACAACGCCGACGGTATCCTTATGGAATACACCGAGACCAAACAGGTTCCCAGCTTCTTTTTACTCCACGAAACGGTCACCCGCCGCAATAACGGCAGCGAGACCCATCAGAGCAGTATGAGCTAACCATCTAATAGTTGCGGTGGAATAGTTCCTTGAATGGCCAGCTTAAGGGCAAAACAGGAACTATTCCACCGCAACTTTTTTGGCCGGTGGGGCAGTAGCTGTCCCACCGGCTATCATTTACGCTCTTTTAGCTAGTCCGCGAGCTTCTCCACCTGATCGAGCATCTTGTCGAGCTTGGCCTTTGCTTCGGCCTTGACCTTCTCAGCTTCTTCGTGGGCCTTGGCCTTCTGAGCGGCCTTTTCCTCGGCCTCGGGATCGACAACGACCAGATTGGATGCGTCATGCTCGACCAACTTGAGCGCATGCTCGGGGCACACCTTGACGCAGGCACCGCAGCCCAAGCAATACGTCGACTCCAACGCAAAGCGGCCGCTTCCCACCAGATCGCAGGCAAACGTGGGGCACACGTTGACGCACTCGCCGCACGACGTGCACTTGTCAAAATCGCACTCCGGCGTGCTCACCTGCATGTTCTGGGCAAGCTCGGGATGGTTTTGCAGCGTCGAGAGTACCAGCTGGCGCCCGTGCGTGAGCGAACGGCGACGCTTGGTCGTCGTGGTGCCGCACATGGTGTTGAGCGTGCGCTCCAGCTGGGTAATCTGATGGCGATGGGCCTTGAGCTTTTGCGTCACCGAGGCCAGCGCCGCCGTCGCCGGATTGAGCTTGGTCACCGTCAGGCCCGTGGTGCGGGCAATCTTTTCCATGTACTCCTTGCGCTCGTACTCGCGAAGCTTATGACACTTGAGGCTCTTGGGATCGACCTCCAGGCCCATACCCGTGCCAGACCACTCTTCGGCCTTCGCAATCGCCTCGCCCAGAATGTCCTCACCGCCGGTGTTGCGGCATTTATCGCACACGCCCAACGGCAGGTACACACTCACGTTGGGATAGTCCGCCAGTACCGAGAACCAGGTCTCGGCCGTAATATCGCCCACGCAGGCAACGACGACCTCGTTCTCGCGCGGCATGCGCTTGAGGGCGCGCGTGCAGGTGACGTAGGCGGTCTCGTGGCTCGTAGCAGCAGAGACGATATCGTCATACAGGTTTTTGGGCGCCAGGCGCGGCGAGATGATCGCCTCGGTCGGACAGGCAGCGGCGCACAGGCCGCACTTGCGACAGGAGTCGAGGATCTCGATGGAGTCTTCCTCGACCTCGATAGCGTTGACCGGGCACACGTCCATGCACGCGGTGCAGCCGCTTTTTTCGTTTTTGCAGGTCAAGCACGGAATGGTGTTGCCGCGCGGGCGCTCCTTGTAGTCGGCAGGATTCCACTGCGGCGCCGATGGATCGAGTGCATCGGTCACGCCGCCAAGCGGGTTTTTAAGAAAGTCGAAACCCTTGCTGATCTCGATAATGTCATCAAACAGATCGTGTTCCTGCGCCATGCGCGGCCCCTCCCTGAGCAGTGCAAACAAGCAAGAGATAATGATACGCTATCGACCCACGCCTCGGGCAAATTACACGCGGAGCATCTTTGCGGCAAATAGCCTATGGCCTATCGCCGCCTCGATTGCACAAGGTCAATCAAGTGCCAAGCTATGTCTCGCGCATGAGCTGCACGAGCTTTTGTTTGGTCACCTTGGCCTGTTCGTTAGCCATATTGCGCTCGTTTCTAAAGACCGCATTTGCAACACCCTGCAGATCGGCATCGGAAATCTCGCCAAGACCCAGCTCCTCGAGCATCGTCGGCAGACCAACGCGCTGGCAAAACTCGAGCACCTGATCAAGCTCGGCCGCACGCTCCAGACGCAGCTGGACCACCAGGCCAAATGCCACGGCCTCGCCGTGCATAGCCCTGCACTCGGGCAGAATCGTCAGACCGTTGGCGATGGCATGCGCCAACGCCAGGCCACCGCTCTCAAAGCCAACACCCGAGAGCAGAATATTGCACTCGATCAGGCGCTCAACCGCCGGCGATATACGGCCCTTTTTGAGATCGCGCTTGGCAGCGACGCCGCACTCCATGAGTGTGTCATAGCAGGCACGGGCCGTAACCAGTGCCAAGTGCCCCGGCGTGCCACCGTGCTCGTTGGCGCCGTGCGCCGCGGCGCACGAACGCGCCCGAAGTACGTTGCCAGTGCGTCGCCCATGCCAGCGACCGTCATACCTGCCCTGACGCGAGAGTTCGCCCGGCCCCTGAACATACCGGCCGGGACCGCCATAAACCATGGGAAGCGCCATACGAGAATCCGCCCTTCATCAAACAACGATTGGTGCAAAGTAACCTTGCCACTTTGCACCATAGCAAAAAAGGGGCAAAGCCATCTGCTGGCTTTGCCCCTTCCTTAGCTTGATTTACTCATCCATGAGATAGTAGTGGCCCAGTGCGTCTGCACCCAGGATGGCGTTTGCGACCATCTCAGGCGTCACCTCAAAGGGCATGTTGCACATGGTGTCCTCGGGCGCGCAGGCGGCCTCGGCAACAATCATGGCCTGCTCGCGCGTAAGCTCGGCAACGCCAAGTTCCTTCATCGTGACCGGCAGGCCCAGCTCAATGCAGAAGCCCAAGACTTCCTCGAGCTTCTCGGTCGGGGCATCCTCGAGTACCAGCTGGACGATAGTGCCAAAGGCGACCTTCTCGCCGTGATACATGCCGTGGCACTCGGGCAGCATCGTCAGGCCATTGTGGATGGCATGAGCAGCAGCAAGACCCGAGCTCTCAAAGCCAATGCCCGAAAGCAGCGTATTGGCCTCGATGATGTGCTCGACGGCAGGCGTGAGCGCACCCTTCTCCAGCGCGACCTTGGCCTTGACGCCATCGGCCATAAGCGTCTCGTAGCAGAGCTTGGCGAGCGCCAGGCCGGCCATGCCGCCCTTGCCGCCGGCGCAGGTGCCGCCGTCGGCATCGTGCGTCGCCTGAGCCTCGAAATAGGTTGCGAGCGCATCGCCCATACCGGAAACCGTCAGGCGCACCGGGCTCGCCGCGATGACCGTCGTATCCATAAGGACGATATTGGGGTTTGCCTTAAGGAAGAGATACTTGTCGAACTGGCCGTCATCGGTATAAAGCACCGAAAGCGCCGAACACGGGGCATCGGTCGAAGCAATGGTGGGGCAAATGATAACCGGGGACTCCAGGTAATAGGCGACGGCCTTCGCGGTGTCGAGGATCTTGCCGCCACCGACACCGACGATGATGTCGCAGCCGTTGTCGCGCGCGAGCGCAACCAGACGATCGACCTCGCCCTTGGAGCACTCGCCATTAAAGTCCTCAAACAGCAGCTCGGCCTTAGCCTCGGCAAAGCCGCCCTCGATCTTGGCACCGACGCGCTTCTTGCCCGAAGGCGTCACGATGACGAGGGCCTTAGCGCCGAGCGGCTCGACATAGGAGCCGAGCTTGGCGAGCTCGTCCGGACCCTGGATGTACTTGCTGGGGCTATTGAAAATTGCAGCCATAACTATCCCATTCTCTAAAAAAGAAAGGGGCTCCGTACAGATACGTGCGGAGCCCCTCGTTACGATAACAAGAGTCGATTAGAAATCGATGTCGGTGTCGTAGTAGCAGGCCTTGAGGATCTTCTCGAAGTCGGCAGCCTTGGTCTCACGCGGGTTCTCGGGCGTGCAGGCGTCCTGCTCGGCGTTCGCGGCGATCTCGGGCAGCTTGGCGAGGAACTCCTCCTCGGAAACCATCTGCGGGTTCTCGGCGTCGACCTTCACGCCACCATTCGCGTAATCCTTGATGGACTGCGGAATGTTGAGCTGGTCGTTGAGGTCGCGAATCTTCTGGACGAGTGCAGCGATGAGCTCCTCGTTGGTCTCGCCGGGAAGGTGCAGGATCTCCTTGGCCACGTAAGCGTAACGCTCGGCAGCACGGGGATCCTTGGAGTTCCACTGAATGACCTTGCCCAGGTACATGGCGTTAGCGGCACCGTGGATGATGTGGCCGTTCTCGAAGGCAGCACCGGTCTTGTGAGCCATGGAGTGAACGATGCCGAGCAGGCCCGAGGAGAAGGCGATACCGGCAATGCACTGAGCCTCGTGCATGTGCTGACGGGCCTCATGGTCGCCAGCATAGGACTTGGGCAGCCACTCGACGATCTCGCGGATGCCGTGCAGGGCGTTGGCGTCGGTGAACATAGAGGCGCAGGTGGAAACGTAGGCCTCCATGCAGTGGGTCAGAGCATCCATGCCGGTGTGAGCACACAGCTTGGCGGGCATGGTGTAGGTGAGCTCGGGGTCGACGATGGCGACATCAGGGGTGATGTTGAAGTCGGCCAGCGGGTACTTGATGCCCTTGGCGTAGTCGGTGATGACGGAGAAGGCAGTGACCTCGGTAGCGGTACCGGAGGTGGAGGAAATGGCGCAGAAGTGAGCCTTCTGACGCAGCTCAGGGAAGCTGAACGGCTGGATGATGTTATCGAAGGACTCCTCGGGATACTCGTAGAAGACCCACATGGCCTTAGCGGCATCGATGGGCGAGCCGCCGCCGATGGCGATAATCCAGTCGGGCTCGAACTCGCGCATGGCCTCGGCGCCCTTCATGACCGTCTCGATGGACGGGTCGGACTCGACGCCCTCGAACAGCTTGACCTCGAAGCCGCCCTCTTTGAGGTCGGCCTCAACGTCCTGCAGGAACCCGCCGCGGCGCATAGAGCTGCCGCCAGAAACGATGATGGCCTTCTTGCCCTTGAGGTTCTTCACCTCGTGGCGAGCGCCCTCACCAAAGTACAGATCGCGAGGATTGGTAAAACGTCCCATACTGTGCCTCCTAAACAAGCCCCTCTTAGACTTGCGTATATAACGGAGCACCCAATTGGCTCCGTTAGGACCGGTTTGCGCGTTGCCGGCGATGACAATGCGCGATGTCTAAACGTCTCAACGCTCAGACAAACACTATTTTACCGTTCTGGTTGGTCAGTTATTCACCTAAAGCCGCCAATGATGAAACGTTTTTTCTATCCCTAAAGACCCTTGTGCGGCATTCATACTCCCAAGCTGGGCAAACGTTTTATCAAGGTTGACTACATATCCCGGGCAGGGCTGTGCCCATCCAAAATATGCACCGTTCGCCGCCAAAAATCGACCGTTTGCGGCACCGTGATACCACTCGGCCGTCCATGGTGCCGACATTTGTGCGACATCCGACTTCGTGGTGCAAAGGTGCAAGTCCAAGTGCGGCACCCCCGGTATGCCACATGCGGGTAAACTAGAACCTTATATAGAAACATCTGAACCCTAACCGCAGCAAAGGAGGCCCCATGGCATTCGATCCCATTCAAGAGGATTGCCATCGCCTCGTTCTTGAGGCCTTGCGCCGCGACAATATCCCGCTCACCGACGGTGCCGCCGTAGAGCGTCTGATGGAGCAATTCACCCGCAACCCCGCACCGCTCATCGTGCACGACCGCGACCGCGCCGGGCATCTGATTGCCAAGGTAGTCGAGGCCGTCGACTACCGCATTCCCTTTATCCCCGACGATGCCCAGGCAGAGCAAGAAGAGACAGCTGCCGAGAACATGCTCCGCGAGGCGGCCGCACTCGATCCGGCCAACTGGGACGCTCAGCGCATGCTGACGGCACTCACCGCCGAATCCAACGAGGAATACGTACAGTACCTGGTGTCCAAGTGCGATGAGGTCGAGCACGACCTAGCGCTCAAAATCGCCTCGGCGCAGGACCCCTACGAGCGCGAGGCCGCAGGCGACCTTATGCGCCGCCCCTACCTGCGCTGGCTTGCCGCCCTTGCGTCACGCGCCCTCATTAGCGGACGCTACCGCATGTCGCTCGAAGCCGCAAATCGCAGCTTGGACTTTGCCCCCAACGATCCCGCCGGCGTCCGCCACACCGCGATGCTCGCCATGGCGAAGCTCGAATACCCCGCCGAGGAGCTCAAACGCTTTCGCTCTGCCCACTCCGTGCCGTACCTCGCGAATACCCCGCTGCGCCGCCGCCCCAAAGATGCAGAGCGCGACTTGGACCCGTGGACGCTCATCGCGCTGATGAGCACTGCCTGGCGCGAGCTGGACTACGAGGGCGCCGAGCGCTACTTGCGCATCCTTGCGCGCTCGTGTCCGCACGCAGCCGAGGCACTCTACTTCCAAACCGAGTTTCCCGATGGCGTCTATGCCCGCGTCAACGTGGGCGTGGGCTCGACCGACGAGCTTGTCCTTGCGCTGTCCGAGGCGACGCCGGTACTGCAGGAGGGCCTGGGCGCTCCCGACAACGCCAGCTTTGCCGCCTGGGTCGCCACCAACGATATCGTGCGTTCCCAAATCGATGAGCGCATACTGCGGGCGGCCGAGCAGGGTTTGCCGTTTAAGGGAGGAGACCTCTAATGGATCCGAGCGTCTACATCCCCGCCTACCTGGAGCGCACCTATCTGGCGTCGCACCCCGAGCTCACCGATGCAGCACGCGAGCTTGTCCATAACGACGTAAGCGTCAACCCTCACAAGTATGCGCAGACCGAGCATGCCCAGGCGCTGCTGTCCTATGCCGGTGTTCATCGCCACCTGCTCGACGAGCTCCATCGCATCGAGGACATGGGCAGCGATGAGGAGTTTGAACAGACGCGCAACCGCCTGTTCGACGATATGCGCGATGAGCTGCTCAAGATCGTCCGCGTCGATGCGTATGTCCTCGATGCCCAGCTGCTCGCCATCATCCTGGCCGACACGCCCGTTGACGCCTGCCTGGGCGACCTAATGGAGCTCGAGGCGACCACGGCCGATTACCTGCAGCAAAGCGTGCCCGGGTTCGACATGGAAGCCCCGCACTACTGGGCCAACAAAGTTTTGACGGACGGCGTGACGGCGGCAGAGCTCACCGTGAGCGAGCCGGCTCTTATCGGGTGGCTCCACACGCTCGAGGCCATCTCGCAGCTGTGCATGGCGAGCGCCCGCTACCGTGCTGCCGCCAACTACGCCCGCCGCGTCCTTAAGGCGGAAGGCTACCCCACCCGAGCCGCAGGCACCGTGTTGCTCGCCCTCGCTCGTCTGGAAGACCAGGACGGCTTTTTTGCCCTGGCCCACCAGCTCGAGGAAGAGATCGGGGCTGACGCGCTCGAGAACTCTCCTTGGTATCTACTCGCCCGCACGATTCTGCTGTTCAAAACAAACAAGATGCGCCCGGCGACACGCGCGCTGCGTGAGTTTGCCAACCGTTGCGAGGGCGGTGCATTCTTCTTACTGAACCCCATGTACCAGACACCGTACCTTCCCTGCCGGCCCGAGCCACGCGATCCCTGGGACCTTTCGCACCAAGCCGTTTGGGAAGCGGACGGCATCATCTCGGACACTCCCGACTTTGCCCCCTGGGCCAACGCCTGCGAAGACGTGTCGCAGCTTGCCCAGGAATTTGCGCGCCGCTACGGATTTTAACGGCGCAAACGCCACGACCATGTCATCTATGTTAGGAACGGCTTCATGAACCTCCGCTCATCTCTCGCCTGCACCTCGAGCGATATCGCCCGCTGGGGGCTGCGCTCCGTCCTTAAACGCCAGGGCGGCGTACTCCCCGGCCGCATCGCCATGAAGATCGACCCCGAGCTGCTGAGCGACCTCGCCGGCCTTGTCGACCGCAGCGTGGTGATCACCGGCACCAACGGCAAGACCACCACCTCCAACCTCATCGCCGACGCTGTTGCCGCCAGCGGTGCCACCGTGGTATGCAACCGCGCCGGCAACAACATGGAGCCGGGCGTGGTGGGTGCACTGCTCGAGGCGCGCAGCGGCCTCAAGCGAGCCGGTGGCAAGCGCGTGGGCGTTTTTGAATGCGATGAGCTCTACACCGTGCGCGTCCTGCCCAAGCTCAAGCCGACGTACTTCGTGCTGCTCAACCTGTTCCGCGACCAGCTGGACCGCTACGGCGAGATTGACCACACCCAGGACGTCATCGCCCACGCGCTGGAGCTTTCGCCGGCAACGACGCTCATCTACAACGCCGACGACCCGCTGTGTGCCGCAATCGCCGCGCGCGTTCCCAACGCGAGCATCGCCTTTGGCATCGACGGCGCCACCAACACCGAGTCCGATCGCATTAGCGACTCGCGTTTTTGCTCGCAGTGCAACGCGCCGTTGGAGTACGACTATGTGCAGTATGGTCAACTCGGCGCCTACCATTGCCCCTCGTGCGGTTGGGCACGCCCCGCACTGGTCCGTCGCGTGACGGGCGTGGAGCTCGGCTGCGACGGCTACAGCTTTGACCTGATCTTTGGATCTGCGCCCGACGCGGCTGCCGCACACATCGCCACACGCTACAACGGCCTGTACATGGTCTATAACGTTGCCGCCGCCTTCTTTGCCGCGCACGAGTTGGGCGTGGACACGGCGCACCTGCAGCCCACGCTCGATGTCTATGTGCCCGCCGGTGGTCGTATGGGGCGCTGGGATATCGCCGGCCGCACCGTCGAGGCAAACCTGGCCAAGAATCCCGTGGGCTTCGATCGACAGATCCAATCCATTAAGACGGCGGGCGGCAGACTCTGCGCTTTCTTCCTTAACGACAACGATGCCGACGGCCACGATGTCTCCTGGATCTACGACGTCGACTTCGAGCGCATCTCCGACACACCGGGCCTTGTCGCCTTTGCCGGAGGCACGCGTGCGCACGACATGCAGGTACGCCTCAAGTACGCCGGCATCGATGCCGCGATTATCTCGGACGTCGCGCAGGCAATTGGCGCCGTGGC
>ENA-ORNW01001155-ORNW01001155.1-human-gut-metagenome-genome-assembly--contig:-NODE-1155-length-21379-cov-5.629479_pt1 | contig 21379 bp, 15 predicted proteins | sample MGYA00242121_ERZ509034 | MGnify/ENA primary metagenome ERZ509034 (study PRJEB26280, sample SAMEA2338689) | human gut metagenome | biome: human gut; feature: human-associated habitat; material: faeces... | reverse complement strand
GTGGCGGCGCTGAACCGCGCCTTCGGGCTGACCCTGCCGCCTGAGGAAGCGCAGTATCTGGAACTTTATCTCGCTGCTTATCTGGGTGCGGAGGATCCTTGGGGCAGTGCGCAGGAGATGGAACTGCGGAATCTGGAAGCCGCCCTTATCCGGGAAATGGAAAAGGCGCTGCACACAGACCTTTCCGGTTACACCTCCCTGCGGGATGACCTGTACTGCCACCTGCGCCCCATGCTGCTGCGGGTGGAGCAGAACATTCGTACCGAAAACCCCCAGCTGGACACCATCCGCACCGCCTACCCCGGCCTGTGGAAAGCCACCCGCGCCGCCTGTGATGCGGTGCAGCAGCAATTCGTCCTGCCCGCCATCTCGGACGACGAAGCGGCCTACCTTGCCATGCACTTTGGCGCAGTGCTGGAACAGAATGCCATGTTCCGGCTGCGGCTGCGGGTGGTAGTGGCCTGTCCGCTGGGCATGGGCTCCAGCCGCTTTCTGGCCTCCCGGCTGGGAAACGAGTTTCCCTCTTTGCAGGTGGAGGGGTGCTGCTCGGTGCGGGAGCTGAACGCCGCCGACCTGTGCCGGAGAAAAATCGACTTCATTATCTCCACCGTGCCGCTGGAACTGGATTACCCGGCGGTGTGCATCAGCCCTTCCCTGCTGGAACCGGATCGTGCCGTGCTGAAGGACGCTATCACGCGGTACAGCCAGAACCGCGCAGAACCGGAACCGGCGGTGCAGCCCGTGCAGGATACAGCCTGTGCAGGCTCTAAGCTGCAGTATTATGCGCGCCTGACCCGGTCCATGACCGGGCTGCTGGAACATCTGACCATCCAGCCCGTCAAGGTTCCCGGCAGCCGCGCTGCCCTCATCCATGCAGCGGCGCAGCTGTTCTGCCCGCAGGAAGCGGACGCCCGGCTGGTGGAGCAGCAGCTTCGCCGCCGTGAAACGCTGGGCGATACCTACATCAAACCCCTGTATGCCCTGCTGCTCCATTGCAGGACAAGTGCGGTAAAGGACTGCCGCTTGGGCTATCTGCAGGCACAGCCGCCGGTCTATGAGCCGGGGCGCATCGTGCTGGGGGCACTGGTGCTGCTGGCCCCGGATGACGGGAACGGCGTCCCGGTGGAGGTCATGCAGAATGTCAGCGGGCAGCTGATCGAAACGCCCCGGCTGATGGAGGCACTGCGCACAAGCGTGTGCATCCGGATGTAGCCGAGCACCCCGCCATCATGGGTCACGAGTTCGCCGGTGATATCGTCAAGGTGGGCAAGGCGCATCAGGACAAGTTCAAGCCCGGCATGAAGTTCACCCTGCAGCCCGCCCTGAACTACAAGGGCACCATGTGGAGCCCCGGCTACTCCTACGAGTTCTTCGGCGGCGACGCCACCTACTGCATCATCCCTGCCGAGGTCATGGAACTGGGCTGCCTGCTGGAGTACAAGGGCCGTGCTTACTACGAGGCTTCTCTGGCCGAGCCTATGAGCTGCTCCATCGGTGCTTTCAACGCCGCCTACCACACCAAGATGGGTGTGTACCATCACGATATGGGCATCAAGAAGGGTGGCAAGCTGGCGATTCTGGCCGGTGCAGGCCCCATGGGTCTGGGCGCTCTGACCTACGCACTGCACCGTGATGTGCGCCCCGGCATGGTGGTGGTCACCGATATCAACGAGGATCGTCTGGCCCGTGCGGAGTCCCTCTTCCCCCCGAAGGAGGTCAAGGAGAAGGACGGCATCGACCTGTACTTCGTCAACACCGCCAACATGGCAGACCCCGCTGCCGAGCTGCGGGAGCTGACCGGCGGTACCGGCTTTGATGATGTGTTCTGCTACGCCCCCATCGCGCCGGTGGTGGAGCTGTCCAGTGCTGTGCTGGGTCGTGACGGCTGCCTGAACTTCTTTGCAGGCCCCACCGACAAGCAGTTCAGCGCCAAGATGAACTTCTACGATGTGCACTACAATTCTACCCATGTCATGGGCACCACCGGCGGTAATACCGCCGACATGATCGAGTCGCTGGAACTGACCGCCGCTAAGCGCATCGATCCGGCTGTGATGGTCACCCACATCGGCGGTCTGAACGCCGCTGCCGAGACCACCCTAAACCTGCCCAAGATCCCCGGCGGCAAAAAGCTGATCTACACCCACCTGACCATGCCCCTCATCGCCCTGACCGATCTGCGTGCCAAGGGCGAACAGGACAACGACCCCCGCTATACCGCACTGGCTGACATCGTGGATGCCCACAACGGCCTGTGGTGCCCGGAAGCAGAGGAATATCTGCTGGCAAACTTCAACCCGGAGGACTAAGCAGAACGTGCCATGGGACAGGACAAACGCAGACAGGAGGAATCCCCCATGGAACAACGCCGCAATCAAATCGTGGAGCTGGTGAACCGCAAAGGCAGCATTAGCTTTGCCCAGCTCAAGGAAGCTTTCCCTTCCGTTTCGGAAATGACCCTGCGCACCGACCTGAAAGCACTGGATGAAGCCCGCCGTGTGGTGCGGGTGCATGGCGGTGTCAAGTCGGTGGAGCAGGTGGTAGGTACAGACGACCTGCTGAGCCGCCGTTCCGCCCGCAATGCCGAAGCAAAGCAGATCATTGCCGAAAAAGCCGCTGCTCTGCTGCGCCCCAACACCACCCTGTTTCTGGATTCCGGCAGCACCGCCACAGCAGTGGCCCGGTGCATCCCGGATCAGCCCATGCTCATCTACACCAGCGGCCTGAGCTGCGCCATGGAGCTGGCAAAGCTGGAAAAGCCCCATGTGTCCCTGCCGGGCGGCAGCCTGAACCGGTTCAGCCTGAGCGTCTGCGGTGCACAGAGCATCCAGACGATGGAGGGCATCAACTTTGATCTGCTGCTGCTGGGCGTGACCAGTTACAGCCCGGAAACCGGTTTTACCTGCGGCGTGGAGGATGAAGCACGGCTCAAGCAGACCGTGCTCCGCCGCTGTGAGCAGAAAGCCGTGCTGCTGGATTCCTCCAAAATCGGACTGAAAAGCACATTCCACATCTGCGAGCTGTCCGATATTGATATTGTGATCTCGGACGGAAAGCTGCCCGTAGAATTTTTACAGGCCTGCCGGAACGCAGGCGTAACGGTACTATAAAAGGAGCGTTATTATGAAGATCATCCGCGCAAAAGATTATCAGGATATGTCCCGCAAAGCGGCCAACATCATCTCCGCACAGGTCATCATGAAGCCGGACTGTGTACTGGGTCTTGCCACCGGCGGCACCCCGGTGGGCACTTATGCCCAACTGGTGGACTGGTACAACAAAGGCGATTTGGATTTCTCCGAGGTCACTACTGTCAATCTGGATGAGTACCGCGGCCTGCCCAAGGAGCACCCCCAGAGCTACTGGTATTTCATGAATGAGAACCTGTTCAGCAAGGTGAATATCGACCCGGCCAAGACCAACCTGCCGGACGGCACCAATCTGGACACCGCCGCCGAGTGTGCCCGTTACAACGGTATCATCCACAAGCTGGGCGGCATCGACCTGCAGCTGCTGGGCATCGGCCCCAATGGTCATATCGGCTTCAATGAGCCGGGCGAAGCCTTTGAGCTGGAGACCCACTGCATCGACCTTGCGCCCACTACCATCGAAGCCAACAAGCGCTTCTTTGACGGCAACGAGGCCCTTGTCCCCAAACAGGCATACACCATGGGCATCAAGACCATCATGCAGGCACGCAAGGTGCTGGTGGTAGCCAACGGTAAAGCCAAGGCACAGGCCGTCAAGGACGCCGTGACCGGCCCTGTGACCCCTGCCTGCCCCGGCAGCATCCTGCAGCTGCATCCGGACTGCATCCTTGTGGCAGACGAGGAAGCACTGAGCCTGCTGTAAACGCCCAAAGCCAACTTCTTCATTTACCATAACTTTGCTCAAGATCCAACCAAAGCACAGAAAGGGCCGGACTCGTTGCACGGGTTCGGCTCTTTCTGTCAGAAATAAGATTTATCTTGCTATCTTACGCAAAGAGCAACTCCAAAAGAGCCGTCATGGAGATGGTGGGTTCGCCTGCTGCGGGATTTACGCTGAAAATACGCTGAAAAGAGGTCACCCCGATCGGTGGCCTCTTTTTTGCTGCCGCGAACTGTCTGGCTGCGGCAGCGGATAACAGCAATGTCCATTGCGCTTTGTTTTGCCCGGATGCGCACCCGCAGAAAGCGCTCCCTCGTCAAACTGCCCAAAATACGCCCTTAAAAGTTTACTTGACGCAATTCTCAAATCAATATATAATTGGGTCAGAAACCAATCATAGAAAAGGACGATTCCCAATGGCGCGCAGATACGACAGCAAAGAAGCAAAACGGCGGATCCTGACCGCCTGTGTCCGGCTTTTTCTGGAAAAAGGCTACACGAACACCAAGGTTGCAGAAATTTTAAAGGAAGCAGATGTGTCAGCCGGGTCGTTCCAGAATATTTTCCGCACCAAGGACGGCGTGCTGACCGAGCTGATCGGCATGATGTTCAGCAGGCAGTTCGGCGCGGTAAGGCCGCTGGCGGCAAACGCCCCCTCGCCGGTGTACCTCTACGCGGTGGAGACGGCTTTGCAGCTGGCGCTGAGCGAGTTGAGCGAGAATCTGCGGGATATCTATGTGGAAGCGTACACCTTCCCCGCCACGGCGGAGATCATCCACCGCAGCACTACGGCCGAGCTGCAGGCGGCGTTCAGCGCGTATCTGCCCGGGTGCGCCGAGTGCGATTTCTACGAGATGGAGCTGGGCACGGCGGGCATGATGCGCGGCTACATGGCACGGCGGTGCGACCCCTACTTTACGCTGGAGCGCAAAATACGGCGCTATCTGAGCATGAGCCTGAGTGCGCTGCAGGTCCCCGCGCAGGAGCGCGAGCAGGTCATCGCGTTTGTGGCGGAGATCGATATGCTTGCCGAGGCGCGGAAGGTGGTAGATGCCGTGCTTGCATCGCTGTCCGTGCAGTTTGATCTGAAAGGATAACAAGGTTTGATGATAAGGAGGGAGCAACATGAAAAAATGGCTGATCCGGTGTTTGACGGTGCTGGCAATGGTGTGCCTGATACCGGGGATCGTGTTAAACGTTAAAGCGGCAGATTCTATCTATACGTACTGCTTCGTCTGTATGCAACAAAGAAACTATGAGATCCTCGGATATACAAAAGTTGATTCAACCAAGCATAGGATCCATATAAAATGCTCAGTCTGCGGCAGGAAGAACAGCATTGTTTATGGAGATCTTTCGGACCATACCGGCGGCACCGAAACGCCCACCTGCACCACAGGCAAAACCTGTGAAAAATGCGGCGCGGAATACGGCATTCTCGGTCACAAATGGAAAACTCCGGCGAACGCCTCCCTTGGCAACGGCACGCACCGCATCATTTGCTTGCGCTGCGGCTTAAATGGTACCGCAAGCTGTACCGGTGGCACAGCAACCTGCACCACCAAAGCGGTCTGTGAGGCGTGTGGTGGGAAATACGGCAAAAGAAACCTAAATAATCATGCTCTGGTGCATTATGATGCGCAAGCCCCCACCTGTACGAAACCCGGCTGGGACGCTTTCGACACCTGTCCCCGCTGCTACTATACCACTTTTCGAGCAATCCCCGCGCTAAAACATGATTTAGAGCACCACGAAGCAAAAGCCCCCACCTGCACGGAAAAGGGCTGGGATGCTTACGACACCTGCTCCCGCTGCGATTATACCACCCGCAAAGAGATACCCGCGCTGAACCATGCTCTGGAGCAGCACGCAGCAAAAGCCCCCACCTGTACGGAAAAGGGCTGGAACGCTTACGAAACCTGCTCCCGCTGCGACTATACCACCTACGCGGAGCTGCCCGCGCTGAACCATGATTATCAGGCTGTTACCGTAGCCCCCACCTGTGAAACAGACGGCTATACTGTTTTTACCTGCTCCCGCTGCAAAGACAGCTACACCGCAGACCCGACCGATAAGCTGGGACACCAGTTCGGTGCATGGTCCCCGAACGGAACCGGCTCTCAGAGCGCCGATTGTCTGCGGCAGGGCTGCGCGCACACTGGCAGCACGGATTGCCGGAAGTTTACTTTCCGCACTGCGGAAGGCGAAACCCTGACCTTCTGCCCCGTGTGCGGGCAGGCAGAAAACGCCGCGCAGCTGGAAATGATCGAAGCCGCAACGGCGTGGGCTATCAGCGGCAGTCTTTCTGCGGAGGATGTGACCGCACGGACGAACGGGGAATACCTGAGTGTGGCCTTTGAAACCGCAGGCAGCCTGACGCAGCCCACCGGCCGGGTAAGGCTCGCGCTGCCCGCTGGATTGCTGGAAGGCAAAACGCTTGTGCGCATTGCCCCGGACGGCACACAGACGGAGATGCCTTTTGAAACAGAGCGCGGAAAGCTCATCTATACGCTGGATTTTGCAAACAGCGAGCTGCCCGTAATGCTCTTCCGGCTGGTACCCCAGACCGCCGCCCTCTGAACGCTTTTACAGCGCGCAAACGATAAACCATAAAATGCCCGCCCACCGTGGTTTTCCACAGGTGGGCGGGCATTCTTTTGTGCCTTTTTGGGCATAAAAATACCCCCGGAGGATGCAGCGTTTTTTACGCTGTCTACTCTGGGGGCAGGATAGCAAGCGCTGCGCGGCAGCTCCCGGAAGCGGACACTGTATCGCCGAAAAAGCACTTCCTAGCGCTGCTCCTCCGGCGGGCAGCAGCTCTCCCGGGGGATGAGCTTGTGCGGCACGATGATCTTTGTGGCCAGAAGGTTCGGGTTCTCGATGTGGTTGATGGTCTGGCTGGCAGTTTCCATGCCCAGCTGGTAGGGGTTCACGTCCACGGTGGTCAGCTGGGGGCTGCCCTGCCCTTTGTTGCGGAGTGCCCCTTGGCAAACCGGACGGGATTGCGCTATAATAGAGCCGTAACAGTTCCACAAAGGTGTGGTAAGGGAGGTGCGGTCATGATCCGGGTGGCGATCGTAGAGGACGACGCGGAGGTGCAGGGGGTATTGCAGGAGTATGTCCGGCGGTATACCCGGCAGTACGGGACAGAATTTGAAGTGACGGTCTTTGCGGACGGCGTGGATATTCTGGAGGATTACCGCGCGGTCTACGACATTATTTTTCTGGATGTGGAGATGAAGCATCTGGACGGCATGACCACGGCAGAGCGCATCCGGCAGATGGATGCAGACGTCATCCTGATCTTCATCACCAATATGGCGCAGTACGCCATCCGGGGCTACTCGGTGGGAGCGCTGGACTATGTGCTGAAGCCGGTGCCCTACTTTGCCTTTTCGCAGCAGCTGCTCAAGGCGGTTGCCCGGCTGGAAAAGCGGGCAAAGCATTACCTGACCGTGCCGGTGGAGGGCGGGCTGCGCCGGCTGGACACCGCAAGCATCTATTATTTGGAAAGCGAGGGGCACCGGGTGCATTTTTATACCGATGAGGGCGATTTTTCCGCCCCCGGCGCCCTCAAGGCCTTTGAGGAAAAGCTGGCAGACTGCCCCTTTGCCCGGTGCAACAGCGGCTACCTTGTCAATCTGGCACAGGTGCGGGAGCTGCGGCAGAGCACCGTACAGGTGGGCCCCTGCGAGCTGCAGGTCAGCCGCCCCAAGCGTAAGGCTTTTCTTGCCGCACTGACCGACTACATCGGAGGTGAAGGCTCATGACCGCGCTGCCGGATATCCCCCGGCTGTACACCGCCCTTGCCGAGTGTCTGGCGGTGTTGCTGTTCACCCCGGCGCTTGCGCCCCGCTTTTCCAGAGCGGTCACCGGGGGTATCACCCTGCTGTGGGCGGCGGGGCTGTCGGCCTTTCTGGGGCTGACGGGCGATGTGCCCGGCGGGCTCTGGATCCCCTGCATGGTAACGGCCATCGGGCTTTCCTATCTATATTTATGGGGCGTGTGGAGCATCACTCTGCTGGAAGCCGGGTATCACTGCGCACGGGCGTTTATTCTGGCAGAGCTTGCCGCCAGCGTGGAGTGGCAGCTGCACTGCGCCCTCTGGCCCGCCCGCGGCCCATGGGAGCCCCTTTCTTTGCTGCTGCTGGCGCTGGTGTATGGGACGCTGTTCGGCATTATGTGCTATCTGCAGCACCGCCGTCCCCAGCCCGCCGGGCACTTACAGATCGGCGGCAGCGCCGCCCTGACGGCGGTCATGCTGGCGCTGACCGCCTTTGCGGTGAGCAATCTGGGCTTTCTGCCCGGCAGCGAGATCAACATGAGCATTTTTTCCATCCGCACCTTGGTGGATTTTTCCGGCGTGCTGATCTTATCTGTGCAGCACGAGCAGCTGCAGGAGAACGCTTTGCACAGCGAGCTTGCCGCCATGGACGAGGTGTTGCACCGCCAGTACGAGCAGTACAAGCGCAGCAAGGAGGGCATCAACCTCATCAACCGGCGGTACCATGAGCTGAAAGTCCAGCTTGCCCGCATCCGGGAGGAGCAGGACCAGACCAAGCAGAACGCCGCCATTGCCGCCATGGAGCAGAACATCCGCCAGTACGAGGCCGAGAACAAGACCGGAAACCCGGTGCTGGATACCCTGCTCACCGCCAAGACCATGGAATGCCAGCAGGAGAATATCACCATCACCAGCGTGGCGGACGGCAGGATGCTGGGCTTTCTCACCATCCGGGAGCTGTGCACCATCGTGGGCGTGGCGCTGGACAACGCCATTGCCGCCGTGCGCGCCGAGCCGGACCCCGAAAAGCGGCTCATCAAGGTGGCGGTGTACAGTCAGGGTGGCTTTGCCATGCTGCGGTTCGAGCATTATACAGAAGCCGCCCCCGCACTGGATGCGGACGGTCTGCCGCAGCAGGGGTCGGACCTGAAAAGCGTCCGCACCACCGTCGGGCAGCACGGCGGCAGCATGACGCTGCACTGGGAAAACAACTGGTGCACTCTGCGGATCTTATTTCCGCTGCCCCAAAAGCAATAATATTTTTACGGCAGGTATCCCCTGCCGTTTTTTGTTGTCTGGCAGGGTGCACAAATACAATGTTGCAATATTTGTGTATTAGCACAATAAAATTTGAAACCTTATTGTAACTTTTGCAAATTGTGCAGTTGAAATGACAGGTTATGCTGGAAACATGTGAAAAGAAAATGAATATGCTATACTATAACCATCGTCAGAGATGCGGCCGCATCCAAAATCAGATTATTTGACTTGAAAGAAGTAGGAGGACACTACGGATGAAGAAGAAACGGATGTCCAACAAGACGTTTCGGAGAATCACGATTCCCGTCATGGCGGTGGTTCTTGCGGCACTGATCGTTGGCAATGTTGCTGCGTATTCGTACCGTGGACTGATTTCCACGCACTTTAACCACGATACGTTTAAAATCGTTGAAACCGGAGAGGATGTAGACAGCAACTACTTCCCGTGCGATTTCAGCAGTGAAGAAGAACTGAATGAGCACAATGGTCAGGTCGCTCAGAATATCGAGAGCGAGGGCCTCGTGCTTTTGGAAAACAACGGCGGTCTGCCGCTGAATAAAGGTGACAAAGTCAGCGTGTTCTCGGTTTCGTCTGTGAACATCGTCTATGGTGGTGCCGGTTCCGGTTCTGTGGATACTTCCACGGCACCGACGCTCAAGACGGCGTTGGAAAAGTCCGGACTGAGTGTGAATCCGACCCTGTGGGATTTCTACACCAAGAAGAGTGAGGACGGATATCAGCGTAGTGCACCGAACTGGCGCGGCGGTAAGTTTTCGATCAATGAAGTGCCTTGGGCAGATGTTGCATCTGCGGCGCAGTCCTCTTTTGATGAGTACAGCGATGCCGCGATCGTTGTGATCTCTCGTTCTGGCGGCGAAGGTTCCGACCTGACTGCTGTGAATTTTGCAGAGACCGCAGGCGTTGCGGACAACTCCGGCAACTATCTGGAACTGAGCACCGAAGAGGCGGATATGCTGAAGGCGGTCAATGACCAGTTTGATGATGTGGTGGTTGTGCTGAATGCCAATAATGCCATGGAGCTGGGCTGGCTGAGCCAGTATCCTAACATCAAGGCGGCGATCTGGGCCGGCGGTGTCGGTCAAACGGGTCTGTATGCCATTGCTGACGCACTGGTTGGCGATGTGGTTCCTTCCGGTCGTTTGGTGGATACTTATGCCGCAGATGCCAACAGCTCTCCCGCCGCACAGAATGCCGGCACAAACTTCTGGATCGAGAACGGCTTCTCCAATGAATCCGACCAGTACATTGTGTACGAGGAAGGCATCTATGTCGGCTACCGCTACTACGAGACCCGTTACGAAGATGTGGTTCTGGGTCAGGGTAACGCGGGCGATTACGACTATGCAAGCGAAGTCATCTATCCCTTTGGCTACGGTCTGAGCTATACCACCTTTGATTACAGCGATTTCTCTCTGACCCAGAACGGGGATACCTTCACCGCAAAAGTGAAAGTTACCAATACTGGCGATACTTACTCCGGAAAGGAGGTCGTTCAGCTTTATGCACAGTCTCCGTATACCGATTATGACCGCGAGAACAATGTGGAAAAAGCCTCTGTGGAGCTGGTTGGTTTCGCAAAGACGGACGTGCTGAAGCCGGGCGAATCTCAGGTCGTGGAGATTCAGGTGGACAAGGAAAGCCTGAAGTCCTATGACTATACCAATGCAAAGACCTATATTCTGGATGCAGGCGATTACTACTTTGCAGTGGGCCATGATGCACATGATGCCCTGAACAACATTCTAGCCGCAAAGGGCAAGACGGTTGCGGATGGCATGACCGCAGAAGGCGACAGCACGATGACCGCAGAGTGGAACAATGCCGCTCTGGATACCAAGACGTATGCTGTGGACAGCACCACGGGTACGGAAATCTCCAATAAGTTCGATTACGCCAACATTGCAAATTACGACGAATATTCTGATACCAAGTACCTGACCCGTAATGACTGGGTCGGCACGTTCCCGACTGCATTCTGCACGCGCGTGGACGAGACCACCGGCGAAAAGTACATTACTTTCCCGCAGGAGATCATTGATGCACTGTATCCCCAGTATACGGAGGACAAGGATGCCTATACGATGCCTGTCACGGGTGAGGAGAACACGGAAAATCTGACGCTTGCGCATTACCGTGATACGATGTTCGATGATGATTCGTGGAACGACATCCTGAATGTGATATCTGCCGATGATCTGGCTTACATGGTCCGCATGGGCGGCTATGGTACGCCGAGCCTGAACTATATCCTGAAGCCCGCCACCAAGGAAAAGGATGGCCCTGCCGGTATCTCTGCAACGCTGATCGGTGGTACGCAGGGAATGGCATATCCCACGGAAGTTGTGATTGGTTCCACATGGAATACGGATCTGGCCTATGAGATGGGTGTTGCGGTTGGCAATGATGCAATGTTCGCAGGAATTCAGGGCTGGTATGCACCGGCTATGAATATCCATCGAACTCCGTACAGCGGCCGTAACTTCGAGTATTACGCGGAGGATGGTTTCATCAGCGGTAAGATGGGTGCTTCCACGGTGGAAGGCGCTCAGAGCAAGGGCCTGTTCTGCTACATCAAGCACTTTGCAGTCAACGATACCGAGGGTGTGATCGATGAAAACATGAACATCAAGGGTTCGAAGGACGGCATTTCCGCATTCCTGAACGAACAGGCACTGCGTGAGCTGTACCTCGCACCGTTTGAAGAGAGTGTCAAGAGCGGTGAAACGCTGGGCGTGATGAACGCATTCAACCGCATCGGCACGAAATGGTGCGGTGCAAACTATGAACTCCTGACGGATGTTCTGCGGAACGAGTGGGGCTTCCATGGCATCGTGATCACGGACTTTGCTGGTCTGCCGGATTATATGGATATCAAGGCTGGCTTGCAGGCTGGTACCGATATGTGGATGAACACCAACGAAACTTCTTTTGATCTGGGAGATTATAAGAATGACCCGCAGATCATGACCTATCTGCGGAACGCCGCGCACGATATCTGCTATACGGTCAGCCACAGTGTCGCTATGAACGGTCTGTCTGAGACTTCTAAGCTGGTCAATATCACGCCGCTCTGGATGAAGTGGATGTACACGCTGGATGCCGTTGTCGCAGTTTTGGCAGTGGGCTGCATTTACTGGATGGTCCGCCGCAATAAGGACGAGCAGATGCACCCTGAAAATTATAAGCCATCCAAAAACATCAACGCCTAACGGATAAATTCTAACACGCAAGGGGGCGGCGGGTACCCGCCCGCCCCTTTTCTTTGTTCATCGTCAGGAGCCAAGCTATGAAACACGCAGACATCATTCAAACACTGAGCCTGGAACAGAAATGCGCCCTGCTGAGCGGCGGTACGGTGTTCACCACCCGGGCGCTGCCGGGCAAGGGCATCCCGGCCATTACCCTGTCGGACGGCCCCAACGGCGTGCGCAAGCAGGCGGGCGCAGCTGACCATCTGGGCCTGAACCCCAGTGTGCCCGCCACCTGCTTCCCCACCTCGGCCACCGTGGCCAACAGCTGGGACCCGGAGCTTGGCGAGGCTGTGGGCGCAGCCATGGGCGAAGAAGCAGCGGCACAGGGCGTGTCGGTGCTGCTGGGCCCCGGCCTGAACATCAAGCGCAGCCCGCTGTGCGGCCGCAACTTCGAGTATTTCTCGGAGGATCCCTACCTTGCCGGTAAGATGGCGGCGGCCTACGTCCGCGGCATCCAGAAAAACGGCATTGCCGCCTGCCCCAAGCACTTTGCCGTGAACAGTCAGGAGCTGCGCCGCATGGCCTCGGATTCCATCGTGGACGAGCGCACCCTGCGGGAAATTTACCTGACCGGCTTCGAGATGGTGGTCAAGGAGGCGCAGCCCAAGACCATCATGTCCGCCTATAACCTTGTCAACGGCACCTACGCCAACGAGAACGCCCACCTGCTCATGGAGATCCTGCGCAGGGACTGGGGCTTTGACGGCGCAGTGGTCACCGACTGGGGCGGCAGCAACGACCACGCCCTCGGCGTAAAGAACGGCTCTACGCTGGAAATGCCCGCCCCCGGCGGGGACGCCATCCGAGAGCTGATGAAGGCGGTGCAGACCGGCAAGATCACCGAGACAGACGTGGACGCCCGGCTGGAGGAGCTGCTGGAACTGGTGTTTACCACCAAGGCGGCGGTGGACGCCGCACCCGGCAAGTTCGATGCCGACGCCCACCACGCACTGGCACGTCGGGCTGCTGCCCAGAGCATCGTGCTGCTGAAGAACGAAAACAGCCTGCTGCCCCTTGCAAAGGGGGAAAAGGTGGCGGTCATCGGCGACTTTGCCCAGACACCCCGCTATCAGGGTGCAGGTTCCAGCGCCGTCAACTCCATCAAGGTGGATTCCTTTCTGGACTGCCTTGCCGAAAGCGGCCTGAACAGCGTCGGCTACGCCAAGGGCTTTGACCGGCAGGGCAAGCCCGATGAGGCACTGAAAGCCGAGGCGGTGCTGCTGGCAAAGAACGCCGATGTGGTGCTGCTGTGCATGGGTCTGGACGAGATTAAGGAGAGCGAGGGCATCGACCGCGCCGACATGAAGCTGGCAGAGAAGCAGCTGGAGCTGCTGGCGGCTGTGGCGGCGGCAAACCCCAACGTGGTGGTGCTGCTGAGTGCAGGCTCCTCGCTGGAAAGCGATTGGGTCAAGGACTGCAAGGCGCTGGTCTACGGCTGTCTGGGCGGTCAGGCCGGTGCGGGCGCACTGGTCGAGGTGCTCACCGGCGCGCAGAACCCCTGCGGCAAGCTGGCGGAGACTTGGGCGCGCAGCTACGCCGACACCCCCGCAAAAGCGCATTTCGGCGGCGACGGCCCCACTGTGGAGTACCGCGAGGGTCTGTATGTGGGCTACCGCTACTACGACACCGCCGGTGTGCCCACCGCCTTCCCCTTCGGCTACGGCCTGAGCTACACCAGCTTTGCGTACAGTGACCTGAAGGCAGACGAAACCGGCGTGACCCTGACTGTCACCAACACCGGCAGCTGTGCCGGTGCCGAGGTGGTGCAGCTGTATGTGGCAAAGCCGGATGCAACCGTTTTCCGCCCCGTCAAGGAGCTGAAGGGCTTTACCAAGGTGCAGCTGGAAGCCGGAGAGAGCAAGACCGTCACCATCCCGCTGGACGATAAGGCGTTCCGCTACTGGAACGTCAAGACCGACCGCTGGGAGGTGGAGGGCGGCAGCTATCAGCTGCTGGTGGGCGCTTCCAGCGCCGATATCCGTCTGACTGCCGCTGTCACGGTGGCGGGCACCGGCGCACCCGACCCCTATGCGGGCAAAAATCTGGAGCATTACCGCACCGCACAGGTGCAGAACGTGCCGGACGCGGAATTTGAAGCGCTGCTGGGCCGTCCCATCCCGGAGAACAAGGTGCACATCGACCGCAACATGACGCTGGGCGAGATGGGACACGGACGCAGCCCCATCGGCTGGCTGGCGGCTGCCGTGCTGGGCACCCTGCTGCGCCGCAGCATTAAAAAGGGCAAGCCCGACCTGAACATCCTGTTCCAGTACAATATGCCTCTGCGGGCGCTGTCCAAAATGACCAACGGCGCCATCAGCATGGGCATGGTGGACGGCATCGTGATGGAGCTGCAGGGCTTCTGGATCATCGGTCTTGTGCGGGTGATCGTGGAGGCCGTGAAGAACCTCGTGCTGAACAGCCGCATGGAAGAGCGCTTGAAAAACAGCTGAAAGGAAGCAGGCTATGAATTTCTGGAATAACTTCGCGGCAAAGCACCCCGCCGCTGCCAAGTGGGTGCGCGAGGGCGGCCTGTTCGTCATCGTGTCCAACCTCATCACGGTGTTCAAGTACCTGCTGCTGCAATTTCTGCCCAAGGCCTTTGCAAGCCTGCCGGTGGTGGATTTCGGCTGGCCGGGCATCGACATCACCCTGTTCGGCGAGACCTTCAAGTGGAACATCCTCGGCTACGATGCCGCCCACGGCGGTCTGCCCTACTTCTGCGCCTACATGATCGCCATGGTCATCGGCGAGTGCATCAACTTCCCCATCCAGCGCAATTTTGTGTTCCGCAGCAAGGGCAATCTGGCAAAACAGATCGGCTGGTATGTGCTGGCCTTCTGCGTCATCACCTGCATCGTCAACTCCATCAACTGCATCTGGGTGGCGGTGGCCGGTCTGCTGGTACCGGACTTCATCTACAACATCGGCACCACCGTGCTCAACGGCGGCATCTCCATGGTCATCTTCTTCTTTGTGAATAAGATCATCTTCCCGGAGGGCGAAAAAGCCGCCAAATAATAAGCTATTCTCCTTCATTTTCTTCTCTTCATCATAAGCCAGAAGGGCTGCTCCGTTCTCCGGGGCAGCCCTTTTGGTTTGGGGAGAGAACCCTCTCAGTCACGCCTGACGGCGTGCCAGCTCCCCCGAAGGGGGAATCTGGCATCGCGCAGCGATGACTGAGGGGGTGCCTGCCGCAGCCATCTTATTTTTGTTTTTCTGCACAAAATGTTCTGCGGGCAGGGTTTTCCTCTTGACAAGCGGGCAAATGTTTCGTACTATATTTAGTAGTATGGAATCAAAGACGCTGTACGCAGGTTTCAGTGTGACCCTGTACCCGTTTCAGGCAAAGCGTGCCTGTTTGATATAAAATGGAACCGTAAAGAGAAAAGCCGTATGCTTTTGCCCGTGCCGCCGGTTTTGGGCGGTGCGTATGGTTTTGGTGTCACTTTTTGCATTGAAAGCTCTTTCTATATCATTGCCCGTGTCCTGCTGCGCAGCGTCTCCTGCTTTTAATTTTGCATTGAATTGAAACAAAGGAGAGTGAACGCAATGACCGCGATCGGAGTGATCGTGGCCTTGATCGTTGCTGTTGTCGGCGTGGCTGCGGGCTATTTTATTGGTTACAACAACCGTAAAAAGACTGCCGAAGCCCAGATCGGCAGCGCCGAGGCCGAGGCTACCCGGCTGGTGAACGAGGCGATCAAGACCGCCGACCAGAAGCGCAAGGAAGCGGTTCTGGAAGCAAAGGACGAGGCTTTCCGTCTGAAAGCCGAGGTCGATGCCCAGAAGGCAGAGGCCGACAAGGAGATCAAGCAGCGCCGTGCGGAGATCAGCCGTCAGGAGAACCGCATCGACCAGAAGGAAACGGCGCTGGACCGCAAGACTGAGGCGCTGGAAAAGAAGGAAGAAGAGCTGAAAAAGCGCGCTGCCGAGGCCGAGGAGCGTCTGGCAGAGATCGACGCTCTGCGCGCCAAGGAGATGGAGCGTCTGGAAACGCTGGCCGGTTTGAGCCAGGAGGACGCCCGCGAGGTGCTGCTGCATAAGGTGGACGAGGAGCTGACCCACGAAAAGGCCGTGCGCGTTGCCGCCTACGAGACCGACCTGAAGGAAAACTGCGATAACATCGCCCGCAACCTCATCGGACAGGCCGTCAGCCGCTGCGCTGCCGACCATTGCAGCGAGACCACCGTCAGTGTGGTGCCGCTGCCCAGCGATGAGATGAAGGGCCGCATCATCGGCCGCGAGGGCCGCAACATCCGCGCACTGGAGACCGCTACCGGCGTGGATCTGATCATCGACGATACCCCGGAGGCCATTACCCTGTCCTCCTTCGACCAGACCCGCCGCGAGGTGGCCCGCATGACGCTGGAGCGCCTGATCGGCGATGGCCGTATCCACCCCGCCCGCATCGAGGAGACGGTGGAAAAGTGCCGCCACGATCTGGAACTGCAGATGAAGCGCGAGGGCGAGCGTGCGGTGATGGAGCTGGGCATCCACGGCCTGCACCCCGACCTGATCAAGCTGATCGGTCGGCTGAAGTACCGCACCAGTTTTGGCCAGAACGCCCTGACCCACAGCATGGAAGTGGCTTGGGTGGCCGGTCTGCTGGCAGGCGAGATGGGCGTGAACGTTACCATGGCACGCCGCGCCGGTCTGCTGCACGACATCGGCAAGGCACTGGATCACGAGATCGAGGGCAGCCACGTCCAGATCGGCGTGGACATCTGCCGCAAGTACAAGGAGAACACCCAGATCATCCACGCCATTGAGGCACACCACGGCGACGTGGAGCCCAAGACCCCGTTGGCCTTCATCATTCAGGCTGCCGACGCCATCAGCGCCGCACGCCCGGGTGCCCGCCGCGAGAACGTGGAAAGCTACGTCAAGCGTCTGGAAAATCTGGAGGAGATCTCCTCCAGCTTCGAGGGCGTGGAGCAGGCCTTTGCCGTGCAGGCAGGCCGCGAGGTGCGCATTCTGGTCAAGCCCGACGTCATCAGCGACGATCAGGTCATCCTGCTGGCACGTGCTATTGCAAAAAAGATCGAGGATACGCTGGATTACCCCGGCCAGATCAAGGTCAACGTCATCCGCGAGAGCCGCGCTGTGGAGTACGCAAAATAAAGCCTTTTCTGCAGGCTGCCGTGTTTTTTGCACGGCAGCCTGTTTTTTTGCGCCAAAACGATTGCAATTCCTGTTAAAAAAAGGTATCATGGATGCAGAAGAAAGCAAAAAGAACTGCGTCCGTGCGGACGCAGACCCGCAACGACCCCGGAACAGAAAGGAGCATCGTTCTATGAAAAACTGGAAGAAATTACTGGCCTGCCTGCTGGTCGGCTTGATGGCACTGACCGTGTTCACCGCCTGCGATGCCAGCGTGGGCGCGCCCATAGGGCCGAAGCGCTCCACAGCCGAAAGCGCAAAGGCACTGTGCGATACCTTTAAAGGCGTGACCTACGATAAGGAACTGAGCGAAAAGGCTTACTATGTTGCCTACTGGGTCGCCAGCTCCTCAGTGTCCTGCAAGGTCTATCCGAACAAGCCGGAACTTTACCGGTATGATAATGTAGATGACGTCGCAAAAACCTACCTGAAGCAGGGTTCCTACGCCTATGCCTTTGACAGCATGGGCATCGGTAAGGGCATCGGCGGCGGCATGGCCAACAATGACTTTGTCCCGGGCTTTTACATTGACACGAATCTGGACACCAACGGCACTTCGGGCATCACCTTTGTTCTGCCGAAGGACCGCACTTATCCCGAAGCCATGACCAAGGCCGCAGAGGGCAAGAACAAACTGGGCGTTGCCTATGTGGTAGATAAAGGCGTAAGCTACGCCGTGGTGCTGTTTGGGTGAATTTCATTACAACAAACAAAGCAGCCGCTGCACGAGAAAGTGCAGCGGCTGCTTTGTTTGTGCTGGGATACGATCAGCCCTTCAGGAAAGCCGGCAGAGGCTTGCCCTCCTTGAGCCACTGGTGATACTCGGCGGTGGCGGCAAATTCCACGTCACCGGCAGAGTTCAGCGCGGTCTCTACCGAGTCCTGCACCACGCCGATGATAAAGCCCACGCCCACCATCTGCATGGCGATGTCGTTGGAGATGCCAAACAGCGAGCAGGCCATGGGGATCAGCAGCAGGGAGCCGCCAGCCACGCCGGAAGCGCCGCAGGCACCCAGAGCGCTCATGGCGCTCAGCACGATGGCGGCGGGCAGGGACACCTGAATGCCCAGCGTATTGGCCGCTGCCAGCGTCATGATGGTAATGGTGATGGCTGCACCGTCCATGTTGATGGTAGCGCCCAGCGGGATGGACACGGAGTACATATCCTTGTCCAGACCCAGCTTTTCACACAGGGACATATTCACAGGGATGTTGGCGGCAGAGCTGCGGGTGAAGAAAGCGGTCAGGCCGGATTCCTTTAGGCAGCGGAATACCAGCGGGTACGGGTTGCGGCGCAGGTAAACGAACATGATAAAGGGGGAAACGATCAGCGCCATGAACAGCATGGTGCCCACCAGCAGCGCCAGCAGTTTGCCGTACTGGGTAAAGATGGCCAGACCGTTGCCGGAAACGTTGGTGTACACCAGACCCATGATGCCGAAGGGTGCCAGATTGATGATCCAGCGCACGATCTGGGAAACGGCGTCGGCGGTGTTGGCCAGAAAGACCTTGGTGCTCTCTGCGCCGATCTTCTTCATGGCAATGCCGAACATACAGGCCCAGAACAGGATGCCGATGTAGTTGCCGTTCATCAGGGCGCTGACGGGGTTGGCCACAAAGTTGGTCAGCAGGGTGCTCAGCACCTCGCCCAAGCCCTGCGGGATCACGTCAGACTGTGCCGCATCGGCCAGTACCACCTTGACCGGGAACATAAAGCTGGTGATGACCGCAATGGCTGCCGCCAGAAAGGTGGTGAGCATATACAGCCAGATCACGGTGCCAAAGCGGCGGTCCAGCTTGGACGAGCCCTGTGCCAGTGCGCTTGCCACAATGACGAACACCAGCACCGGGGCAATGCCCTTCAGCGCACCGACGAACAGGTTGCCCAGCTCGCCGACCCAACCCGCGCCCGGCGCAACAAGCGCCAGCACCGAACCGACTGCCAGGCCGATCAGGATGCGCAGGATCAGGCTGGTCTGGTTGTATTTTGCTACAACCGCTTTCAAGGTTTTCATATCGTAACACTCCTCTTACACTGTACGCCTAGTGCGTACATTTTCCTGTTTCTTGTGCGAGAACAGTTGTCATTATAGCATATACGGCAAAAAAGAGGAAGTGTTTTCAGGCATTTTGACGCCTCAAATCACGTTTTTTGTAAGCTTTTGCAAAATTGCCCTGAAAACTGTACTTGTAGAAAATACAGTTTTGCGGTTTTGACGAGGAACAGAACCCTCTCAGGGAAGTACCCCTTCGGTCTGCATCCCCGGCTCTCCCGCCATACCAAATTTACGTATAGTGCAATTTTTAGTTGCCAAACTATTGTCTTTTTCTGGAAAGTATTGTATACTCGTCTTGTTTAATGCAAGTGTTGCTTGCCGAAATATCCGAATAATTGAAAAGAAACACTTGTCAATACAGACGAGAAAGAGAGGACACCCCTATGAACGAGACCGTAACCAAGCGCTTTCTGCTTTACTTCCGCCTGATGCTGCTGGTCTGGATCCTGATTGCAAATGCCGTCATCCACCTGACCGGCATGGAGTACAGCTGGCTGATCTTCCTGAGCAACATCATGATGTTCACGCTGGAGGGCGATGTGAAGGATCGCCTTGTCACTGTGGAGCTGGGCGGCCTTGTGGGTCTGGTGCTCACTGTGGCGGCGCTGCTGTCCATTAGTGCCCTGACCCCTGTTCTGGGCGATTTCCTCGGCTTTATCCTGCCGCTGGCCGTGGTGCTGTTCATCCTCATCATCCTGCACCCCTACGCACCCAAGGTGCTGAACAACGTGGGCTTTGCCTACCTGACCGTGGCCTGCATTGATATCCCCGCCCTGACCGCCCATCTGCCGCAGTTCTTTATCACCTTCATCGTGGGCTCTGTGCTCTTTAACGGTGTCTGCGTGCTGCTGATGAAGCCCGCAAAGGCGCTGGCTGTGCGCAGCGTGGAGAAGCAGGGTGCATAAAAAAGTATATTTCTGCCGTTATCTCTTGATTTTTTTGTTCCGGCGTGCTACAATCAGCGTAGTTTCATCCTGTCCAAAACATTGATGCGGACAAACCGAAGCCCCGCTTTTCATGCCGCAGAGAGGGCTGCCCCGGGTTTCCGGGTGCTGCAAGCAGCCTGCCATGACCCCGGCTTCTACCACCGCAGAGTGCAGAGGCGAACCTCTGCCGGGCGTGCCCGTTACAGCACTGCGAGGGGCGCGTTTCCCCGCCGGGGAGCGCGCAATTCGGGTGGAACCGTGGAACGCAGACATTTGATCGGCGCTTCATCCCGTGAGTTTTACGGGGTGAAGCGCTTTTTATTTTTGTTCAACACCGCATTGTCAAAGGAGAATCTGCTATGAAGATCATCTACAAGGACGGTCATGTGGACGAGTGCCCGCAGGATCAGGAACTGCACGTTATCCGTCACACCGCTGCTCACGTTATGGCACAGGCCATCAAGCGCCTGTATCCGCAGGCTGATTTTGCCTTCGGCCCTGCCACCGAGAACGGCTTCTACTACGATGTCGATCTGGGCGACCAGAAGCTGAGCGACGAGGATCTGGCCAACATCGAAAAAGAGATGCGCAAGATCGTCAAGGAGAACCTGCCCATCAAGCCCTTCATCCTGCCCCGCGCCGAGGCTGAGAAGCTGATGGAGGAGCGTCAGGAGCACTACAAGGTCGAGCACATGGCAGATCTGGCTGACGAGACCGAGTTCAGCTTCTTCCAGCAGGGCGAGTACGTGGATATGTGCATCGGACCCCACCTGACCTACACCAAGGCACTGAAGGCTTTCAAGATCACCCAGCAGTCCGGCGCATACTGGAAGAACGACAAGGAAAACAAGATGCTGACCCGTATCAACGGCGTGGCTTTCCGCAATCAGGAGGAGCTGGACGCATGGGAGAAGGAGCAGCAGGAGGCCCGCGAGCGCGATCACCGCAAGATCGGCAAGGAGATGGGCCTGTTCATGACCGATGATCTGGTGGGCCGCGGCCTGCCCATGTTCCTGCCCGCAGGCTACACCGTCTGGCAGGAGCTGG
>ENA-ORNW01001140-ORNW01001140.1-human-gut-metagenome-genome-assembly--contig:-NODE-1140-length-21635-cov-3.515709_pt1 | contig 21635 bp, 20 predicted proteins | sample MGYA00242121_ERZ509034 | MGnify/ENA primary metagenome ERZ509034 (study PRJEB26280, sample SAMEA2338689) | human gut metagenome | biome: human gut; feature: human-associated habitat; material: faeces... | reverse complement strand
ATGAGATTTCTAAAATGGTAGATACCACCGACGAATGGATTATGGGGCGTATTGGTATTAAGGAAAGGCGTATTCTGAAAGATGAAGGACTGGGAACTTCTTACATAGCTCGTAAAGCTGTCAAACAACTGATAAAACGCACCCATACAAATCCGGATGATATTGATCTGGTAATTGTAGCTACAACAACTCCTGATTACCGCCTTCCTTCCACTGCTTCTATTTTATGTGAGAGACTGGAACTGAAAAGAGCTTTTGCTTTCGACATACAGGCCGTTTGCAGTGGTTTTTTATATGCATTGGAAACAGGAGCTAACTTTATCCGTTCCGGAAATTACAAGAAAGTGGTGGTGGTAGGTGCTGAAAAGATGTCGTCAATAATAAACTATACCGATCGGGCAACATGTCCTATTTTCGGCGATGGCGGAGCAGCCGTCATGCTTGAACCTACTACTGAAGATTTGGGTATTATGGATGCTGTGTTAAGGACAGATGGTAAAGGATTACCTTTTTTACATATTAAAGCCGGTGGTTCCGTATGCACCCTTTCTTATTATTCATTGGATAATCAAATGCACTACATCTATCAGGAAGGACGCACTGTATTCAAATACGCGGTATCTAACATGGCAGATGCCTGTGAATCTATTATTGCAAGAAACCATCTAAGCAAAGACAATATCGACTGGGTGATTCCCCATCAAGCTAATCAACGCATTATCACTGCTGTAACACAACGTTTGGAAGTTCCCGCCGAAAAGGTCATGGTTAATATTGAACGATACGGCAATACCAGTGCAGGCACTCTCCCACTCTGCCTTTGGGATTTTGAAGATAAACTCAAAAAAGGAGATAACCTAATTCTCACTGCATTCGGAGCAGGATTTGCCTGGGGAGCTATTTATATAAAATGGGGATATGATGGAAAAAACAGATAGCGATTAATCGCTATCTTCCAAATAAAAAATCCTCTGATTTACTAGAAACCAGAGGATTTTTTTATTTGGAAAGTGCGGTGCGTACGGGACTCGAACCCGTGACCCCATGCGTGACAGGCATGTATTCTAACCAACTGAACTAACGCACCATTTTTAGATATTGCATCCCTCTCGAATGCGGATGCAAAGGTAGATATTTTTTTGAAACCTGCAATAGCTTCAGTATCTTTTTTCTGAAAAAGTGGGTTTATTAAGAATTATCGTGTACATTTGCAAGCATTACATAAAATAGAAAATAGAATGAAAAATACACCAATTGAACGACATCTGATTGATGAAACTATAAATGAGTTTCAAATTGTCGATTTTTCAAAAGCTACCATTCGGGAAGTGAAAGCTATTGCTTCAAAAGCAGAAGCTGCATCGGGAGTTGAATTTATTAAAATGGAAATGGGCGTTCCGGGGCTCCCTCCTTCCGCAGTAGGTGTGAAAGCAGAGATTGAAGCGTTACAAAATGGCATTGCCAGCCTATACCCCGATATCAACGGATTGCCGGAACTGAAAAAAGAGGCGTCCAACTTTATCAAAGCATTTATCAACGTGGATTTAAATCCGGAGGGATGTGTACCTGTCACCGGCTCAATGCAAGGCACATTCGCTTCATTCCTCACTTGCAGCCAATGCGACGAAAAGAAAGATACGATTTTATTCATCGATCCCGGATTTCCGGTACAGAAACAGCAGTTGGTAGTAATGGGACAAAAGTTCGAAACGTTTGATGTATATGACTACCGCGGAGACAAACTGAAAGAGAAACTGGAAAGCTATCTGAAAAAAGGAAATATATCAGCTATCATTTATTCGAATCCCAATAACCCCAGCTGGATTTGCCTGAAAGAGGAAGAATTGCAGATTATCGGTGAATTGGCAACGCAGTATGATGTGATTGTTTTGGAAGACTTGGCTTATTTCGCGATGGACTTCCGGCAGGATTTGAGCAAACCATACCAACCTCCTTTCCAGCCATCAGTAGCCCATTATACAGATAATTATGTATTATTGATTTCCGGTTCGAAAGCATTCAGCTACGCCGGACAGCGCATTGGCGTAAGCTGTATCTCTGATAAATTATACCACCGAAGCTATCCGGGACTGACCAAACGATATGGCGGCGGTACCTTTGGAACAGTTTTCATCCATCGCGTACTTTATGCACTTTCATCAGGAACGAGTCATTCCGCACAATTCGCCATGGCTGCCATGCTGAAAGCTGCCAACGAAGGACAATATAACTTCCTCAACGAAGTGAAGATCTATGGTAAGAGAGCACAAAAATTGAAAGAAATCTTCCTCCGTCACGGTTTCCACCTGGTATATGACAACGACTTGGGCGACCCGATTGCGGACGGATTCTATTTCACCATCGGATATCCGGGAATGACCAGCGGCGAACTTGCCAAAGAACTGATGTACTACGGAGTAAGCGCGATCTCATTGGTTACAACAGGAAGCCATCAGGAAGGATTACGCGCGTGTACCTCTTTTATTAAAGACCATCAGTATGCGCAACTGGACGAAAGAATGAAACTATTTGCAGAAAATCATCCGATAGCCTGATTATCTGACATAAGATATTCATAAAAGCCATTCTTTAAATGAAAAAAAACGGAAATAACGATTGTTATTCCGTTTTTTTTCTTACATTAGTGGCATGAATATCGACTCTGACATATTTAAGATTCAATCGAATAATGTGTTACCATCAAGAGGAAGGATTTTAATATCTGAACCTTTTCTGCGTGACGCAACGTTTGGCAGGTCCGTAATTTTACTGGTCGATCATACGGACGAAGGAAGTATGGGATTGGTTATCAACAAACAACTGCCATTATTCCTGAACGATATCATCATGGAATTTAAATATCTGGACGAGATTCCTCTATACAAGGGTGGACCGATTGCCACTGATACTTTATTTTACCTCCATACACTATCAGACATCCCCGACTCTATCTCTATCAGCAAAGGACTTTATCTGAATGGAGATTTTGATGAAATAAAGAAATATATATTACAAGGGAATAAAATCAGCGAATGTATCCGTTTCTTCCTGGGGTATTCCGGATGGGACAGCGAACAGTTAAATAACGAAATCAGAGAAAACACATGGCTGGTGTCTGAAGAAGAAAAATCATATCTGATGAAAAACAATATCAAAGATATGTGGCGGACTGCTTTAGAGAAGCTAGGCAGCAAGTACGAAACGTGGTCACGCTTCCCACAAGTGCCTACTCTCAATTAATATTTTATTTCTTAGGATTCAAACATTGGAGGAGCAATGCATCTTTGTAGCAGCCCTCCACTTGCAGCCAGTTTTTCAATAATCCGCATTGAACGAAGCCACAAGACGTGAACAGCTTTACACAAACGTCATTATCTGTCGTGACATGTGCATAAAGCTGACTTAAAGACAGAAAATCAAAAGCATATTCACAAAGCAGCTTCAATGCGTCGGTGGCATACCCTTGCTGCCGATAATCCTTATGCACGGCAATTCCTACTTCTCCCCGCGAATGAAGGGGAACGAAATCCGTAATATCAATCGTACCAAGGATACACTGGTCGGATTTACGTACCATCATCAAACGTAATTGCTTATCCGCAAACACATCACACTGCGAACCTTCAATATATTGGCGCAACACGTAACGGGAGTATGGAACCGTAAAGTTACTGATATCCCACATCGAAGGATCATTTTCCATCTCATACATTATATCCATATCTTCCGGTTCTACCGCACGAAGATAGATACGATCGTTCATCAAGAAGGACTGTCTCATAGCTTTTCTTCTTTTGCAATGTGAAGTTCGTTACGCAATCTCTTCTCACTGGGCAGGCAGAAAAGTGACGCTGTGAGGCCAATCAGCATACAGAGGTTACCCGTGCTGCTCAACGTCAGGTAGTAACACAAAAGGTTCACCACAATAGCTACTTCAAGCACTCCCAAGCGCACAATGTTCCATTGCACATATCGCTTCAAGGCAAGCGTGATAGTCATGTGATCTATCTTTTTCTTAAGCACCAAGCTAAATAATTTGAGAGAAAGAGGCACACACAAAGCAGTGAGCAAAATGCCGACCGTCTCAAAATAGTAGATAGCCGGTGCATTATCTACCAAACCTCCTACGGGAAAGAGTTCAAACTCTCCTGCCCCAAGCAAAAATGCCGGGAGCACCCAAAAGAAAACATAACTGATATTCAAATTTCTGACAGCTCGTTTTATCTGTTCTTCCATGTTCGTTCTTAAATGATTAATAATGATTATACAGTTCCGGTAAAAAGCGTCCGGTTCACAATGCTGCGTCCTAAAGTCACTTCATCGGCATATTCAAGTTCATCACCAACCGATATGCCACGGGCTATCACACTTAGTTTAACCCCTAGTTTATCCAGCTTGCGATAGATATAGAAATTGGTAGTATCCCCCTCCATCGTGGTGCTCAACGCCAAAATAACTTCTTTGATTCCACCTTCAGCCACCCGCTGCACCAGGCTTTCAATTTGAAGGTCACTCGGTCCGACTCCGTCCATTGGAGAAATGACTCCTCCCAAAACGTGATAAAGCCCGCGATACTGCTGGGTTGCCTCTACCGCCATTACATCACGGATATTTTCCACCACACAGACAGTGGAAGCATCCCGTTGCGGATTAGCACAAATCTGGCAAGTTTCAGTATCGGATATATTATGACACACTTTGCAGTATTTCACCTCACGTTTCAATGTTATGATAGAATTTCCGAAAGCTTCCACCGTAGCCGTATCCTGACGGAGCAGATGCAGAACAAGCCTCATAGCCGTCTTACGCCCGATACCCGGAAGTTTGGAAAATTCGCCGACTGCCTTTTCAAGCAGTATAGAAGGATATTGTTGGTTCATAGATAATATTTGCTGTTCTATCGATAAAACCTTGCAAAGATACAGATTATTGTTTTTAATACCTACAAAAATTGCTACCTTTGCATCTGTTATGATGATACTTGTCACTATTCTTTGCTACTTCGCGGTATTATTACTAATAGCCCGTATCACCGGACGTAAGGGAGGATCAAATGCAGCGTTCTTCAAGGGAGAGAACCAATCACCTTGGTACATAGTCTCTTTTGGAATGATTGGCGCCTCTATCTCCGGAGTCACTTTCGTCTCTGTACCGGGAATGGTGCGCGGAATGGATATGACGTATATGCAAACGGTACTCGGATTTTTCTTCGGATACATGGCTGTAGCCCATATCTTACTTCCTTTATATTATAAATTGAATCTGACAAGTATCTACGGATACCTCGGCACCCGCATCGGAGTGCGTGCCTATCGCACCGGTTCCTTTTTCTTTCTGCTGTCACGCATGTTGGGAACCGCAGCCAAACTTTATCTGGTATGCCTCATTCTCCATACGTATGTATTTCAGGAAATGCACGTCCCCTTTTGGCTGATTGCTGTCGGTTCGGTTGCATTGGTATGGATATATACTCATAAAAGCGGAATAAAGACCATCGTGTGGACAGATACCTTACAAACATTTTGCCTGATTGCCGCTCTGATTTTTATCATCTATTTTACAATCCAAAGATTAGACCTTAACTTCAGCGGCATTGTGCAAACAATCCAAAACAGCGAACACAGCCGTATTTTTGTATTTGACGACTGGGTATCCCGACAGAACTTCTTCAAACAGTTCTTCAGCGGTATCTTCATCGTCATCGTAATGACCGGACTGGATCAGGATATGATGCAAAAGAATCTTTCTTGCCGGAACCTCCGGGAAGCTCAAAAAAACATGTACTGCTACGGTTTCTCATTCATTCCGCTAAATTTCCTTTTTTTATGCTTGGGAATTCTATTGATAGCGCTAGCGGGACAGATGCAACTCGAACTGCCAGCCATGAATGATGATATACTACCCATGTTTGCAGCCCAAGGTTATCTGGGACAATCCGTATTGGTACTTTTTACAATCGGCATTATCGCAGCAGCTTTCAGCAACTCGGATTCCGCCCTGACAGCCATGACAACCAGTGTATGCGTAGACCTGCTGAATACGGAAAAAGACACAGAAGAAACGGCACGTCGCAAAAGAGGCAAAGTGCATTTATCGTTATCAGTCTTATTGGCATTCTTCATCTGCTTGGTAGAAATACTTAATAATAAGAGCGTTATTGACGCCATATATATCATCGCCTCCTACACATACGGCCCCCTGCTCGGAATGTTTGCTTTCGGACTTTTTACACGCAGGCAAACGAACGACCGGTGGGTTCCTCTCATAGCCATCCTTTCACCCCTGCTCTGCTATCTTGCCGACTGGTGGATTGGAAAAGAAACCGGATATAAATTCGGTTATGAATTGCTAATGTTAAATGGAACGCTTACCTTTGCGGGGTTAATCTGCATGTCTAAAAAAGGGAAAAACGATGTTACAAAGAAATAAATGACAAGAAAATGGAAATAACAAGTGCTGAATTTGTGATTAGCAATACGGATGTGAAGAAATGCCCGGCCGGTATTTTCCCGGAATATGCCTTTATAGGCCGTTCGAATGTGGGAAAATCGAGTCTTATCAATATGTTGACCAGCCGTAAAGGTCTGGCCATGACCTCTTCTACTCCGGGAAAAACGATGTTAATCAACCACTTCCTTATCAATAAGAATTGGTATCTCGTCGACCTTCCGGGATATGGCTATGCCCGACGTGGACAAAAAGGGAAAGACCAGATACGCACCATAATCGAAGATTATATCCTGGAACGGGAGCAAATGACCAACCTCTTTGTCCTGATAGACAGCCGGCTGGAACCTCAAAAAATAGACCTCGAGTTTATGGAATGGCTGGGCGAGAACGGTATCCCCTTCTCTATCATCTTTACCAAAGCCGATAAGCTAAAAGGTGGACGTTTAAAAATGAATATCAATGCCTATTTACGTGAATTGGGCAAACAATGGGAAGAACTCCCTCCTCACTTCGTATCTTCCTCGGAAGACCGCACAGGACGTGTTGATATACTCAACTACATAGAAAACATAAACAAGGATCTCAATGTTAAATGAAAGAAGAATGAAAATGAAAAAGAATTTTTTATCTATTGCCTTTTTGGCAGTATTTATGCTAACGGCAACTAACAGCCAGGCGCAATCATGGTCCGACTTATTAAATAAGGACAACATTTCAAAAGTAGTAAATGCCATCACCGGAACCACCGAATCTATCGACATGACCGGAACATGGAGCTACAAAGGTTCGGCGGTAGAGTTCGAATCGGATAACTTACTAATGAAAGCAGGCGGAGCTGCCGCAGCTACTATGGCTGAAAATAAGCTGAACGAACAATTAAGCAAAATAGGTATTAAAGACGGCCAAATGAGCTTCACTTTCAATGCCGACAGTACTTTCACCAGCACAGTGGGCAAGAAAACATTGAAAGGCACTTACTCCTACAATGCTTCAACCAAACAAGTTGATTTGAAGTATTTGAAACTTCTGAATCTGCACGCTAAAGTAAATTGCAGTTCCAGCTCACTGGAGTTACTGTTCAACTCGGACAAACTGTTGAAACTAATGGCTTTCATCGGTAGCAAAAGTAGCAGTACCGCACTGAAAACAGTTAGTTCACTGGCCGAAAATTACGATGGAATGATGCTCGGATTCCAGCTCTCAAAATAGCAAAAGAGAATCGTTTAATACTATTTCGCACTCCATAAAGTATATTTTAGGGGAAAAGCATTATCTTTGTCGTTTGTAATCAAAAAGAGAAGGAAAAATGAAAAAGATACTTTTTTTAATGACGCTGTTAGTAATGGGCGTAAGCTTTGCATTTGCACAAACAAATGCAGATATCAAGTTTGACAAAACAACTCACGATTTCGGTAAGTTTTCTGAAAACAGCCCGGTTGTCAGTTGCACATTTACCTTTACTAATATCGGCGATGCCCCGCTGGTGATCCATCAGGCTGTAGCCTCTTGCGGATGTACAGTACCCGAATATACAAAGGAACCCATCATGCCGGGCAAAAAGGGAACAATCAAGGTGACTTATAACGGAACAGGCAAATATCCGGGACATTTCAAAAAATCAATCACCTTGCGTACCAACGCCAAAACAGAGATGGTAAGATTGTATATCGAAGGCGATATGACGGCAAAAGATGCAAAGTAGGAAAAAATAGACTATTACATAAAGGAGAATCTTTCGGTTCTCCTTTTTTTTTGTTTACTTTGAGGACGGAAATGTAAATTAACACATTAGCAAATTATAAAAACTATGAAACAAGAAGAAGACAAATTCACCGGGTTACCCGAGAATGCGTTCAGAGAGTTGAAACCCGGGGAAGTGTACAACCCGTTGATGGGTCCCTCTAAAAATTATCCGGAAGTTAATATCTGGTCAGTAGCATGGGGTATTGCCATGGCAATCCTTTTTTCGGCCGCCGCTGCCTATCTGGGGTTGAAGGTCGGACAGGTATTTGAAGCAGCTATTCCAATTGCGATCATTGCCGTAGGAGTTTCCGGAGCTGCCAAAAGAAAAAATGCGTTGGGCGAAAATGTGATTATCCAGTCTATCGGAGCTTGTTCCGGAGTAATCGTTGCCGGAGCGATCTTCACCCTCCCCGCTCTTTACATTCTCCAAGCTAAATATCCCGAGATGACGGTTACCTTCATGCAGGTATTCATCAGCTCTTTATTGGGTGGCGTATTGGGTATTCTATTCCTGATTCCTTTCCGTAAATACTTCGTCAGCGACATGCATGGAAAATATCCTTTCCCGGAAGCAACAGCCACTACACAGGTGTTGATCTCCGGCGAAAAAGGTGGCAGCCAGGCCAAACCGTTATTGATGGCAGGTATGATCGGTGGATTATATGACTTCATCGTAGCGACATTCGGATGGTGGAACGAGAACTTTACCACCCGTGTTTGCAGTGCCGGAGAAATGCTGGCAGAAAAGGCGAAATTAGTATTCAAGGTAAACACTGGTGCCGCTGTACTTGGTTTGGGATATATCGTCGGACTGAAATATGCTTCCATCATTTGTGCCGGTTCACTGGCTGTGTGGTGGATTATCATTCCGGGAATGTCTGCTATCTGGGGTGACAGTGTACTGAATGCATGGAATCCGGAAATTACCTCTACCGTAGGTATGATGAGTCCGGAAGAAATATTCAAATATTATGCCAAGAGCATCGGTATCGGCGGTATCGCTATGGCAGGTGTGATCGGTATTATCCGTTCCTGGAGCATCATCAAGAGCGCTGTCGGACTGGCAGCCAAAGAGATGGGCGGTAAAGGGAATGTAGAGAAAAGCATTATCCGTACCCAACGGGATCTTTCCATGAAGATTATCGCTATCGGTTCTATCATCACACTGTTCTTAATCGTATTATTTTTCTATCTCGATGTCATGCAAGGGAATCTGTTGCATACATTGGTAGCCATTGTTTTGGTTGCCGGCATCTCTTTCCTGTTCACCACAGTAGCAGCTAATGCCATTGCGATTGTTGGTACTAATCCGGTTTCGGGAATGACATTGATGACACTGATTTTGGCTTCCGTAGTGATGGTAGCTGTCGGACTGAAAGGTCCTTCGGGCATGGTTGCCGCATTGGTAATGGGTGGTGTAGTATGCACCGCGCTGTCGATGGCAGGAGGTTTTATCACCGACTTGAAAATTGGTTACTGGCTCGGAAGTACGCCTGCCAAACAGGAAACATGGAAGTTCTTGGGAACAATCGTATCGGCTGCAACAGTAGGCGGTGTAATGATTATCCTGAATAAGACATACGGATTTACAAGTGGCGCACTGGCTGCTCCGCAAGCAAATGCGATGGCGGCCGAACCACTAATGAGCGGTGTAGGTGCACCCTGGTTGTTATATGGCATTGGGGCTGTCTTAGCTATTATTCTGACTCTTTGTAAAATTCCTGCATTAGCTTTCGCATTGGGTATGTTTATTCCATTGGAACTGAATGTACCGTTGGTAGTGGGTGGAGCAGTGAATTGGTTTGTTACAACACGTAGCAAAGATGCATCTCTGAATACGGAAAGAGGTGAAAAAGGAACTTTACTGGCATCCGGTTTCATTGCCGGAGGTGCATTGATGGGAGTAATCAGTGCCGCGATGCGCTTTGGTGGAATCAATCTGGTTAATGAGGCATGGTTGAACAATACTTGGTCAGAAGTGTTGGCATTAGGAGCGTATGCCTTACTGATTCTTTACTTTATAAAGGCTTCAATGAAAGTTAAATAAATAATTATGAGGAGACTATTATCCATTATAGTATCGCTTGTAACTGCCATATCATTTGCGCAGCAGCCCGTCGAGCTACCTTTGTGGCCCGACGGTGCTCCCAACTCCAGTGGACTAACCGGAGAGGAGCAGGAAACGCGTCCTCATTTTGTCACGAATGTCACGCATCCCACCCTGACGGTCTACCACCCGGAAAAGCCGAATGGAATGGCTATTATCATGTGTCCCGGAGGCGGGTATCGTGGACTGGGCATGGATGGAGAGGGGTATGATATGGCCCCCTGGTTCTGCGGACAAGGTATTACCTATATAGTATTAAAATACCGGATGCCGAACGGACATTGGGAAGTCCCCGTATCAGACGCCGAACAAGCCATTCGCATGGTACGTCAACATGCCAAAGAATGGAATGTCAATCCTTACAAGGTAGGATTAATGGGAGCCTCTGCGGGAGGGCATTTAACTGCTACACTTGCCACTCACTACAATTCGGAAACACGTCCGGACTTTCAGATATTACTTTATCCGGTGGTTACGATGATGCAAGTCACCCGTGGAAATACAAGAACTGCATTGCTCGGCAAAAATCCAACAATGGAACAAATACAGAAGTTTTCTGCCGAATTGCAAGTAACGCCCGATACTCCACAAGCATTTATCGCTCTTACCTCCGACGACCCTTCCGTAGCACCTTACCACGGAGTAAACTATTACCTTGCTTTACAAAAAAATAAAGTTCCGGCAGCTCTCCATGTTTATTCTACCGGAGGACATGGCTGGGGATTTCAGGATCATTTTAAATATAAGCAACAATGGACACAGGAGTTGGAGAAATGGTTGCGCGACGGCGTTGTATTCCCGGAAAACCCCGAACCCATGTTACGAATCGGAAAATCTTACCTGGGAACTAAATACGTGGCTAACACATTAGATCAAGACGGAGAAGAATCATTAGTGATCCGGACTGATGCCGTAGATTGCCTCACTTTCGTAGAATACACGTTGGCACAGGCACTCGGTTCTTCCTTTGCCGACAATCTGCAAAAAATACGTTATCGGGACGGCATCATCAACAAATATCCTTCCCGGTTGCATTATACTTCCGAATGGATTGAGAACGGAATCCGCCACGGATTCCTCACCGACATTACTGCCAAAAACAGTGCACATACCCAGAAAATCTCTCTTTCATATATGTCTACCCATCCCAAGCAATATAAAAAATTGGCTGATTCGCCGGAAAATGTACGACAAATGGCCGAATATGAAAAAGCAATCTCCGGAAAAGTCGTACATTGGTTGCCGAAAAGCGAACTGCCGGAAGCCGGATTGCCCTGGATCATGAATGGAGACATTATTGCTATTACAACGAAGATGCCCGGACTGGACATTGCTCATGTAGGAATAGCAGAATATAAAGAGGGAAAACTGCACCTGCTGCACGCTTCTTCTACATTGGGAAAAGTAGTTGTCAGCAACGAACCTCTCAATCACATGCTAAACAACAATAAATCGTGGACAGGCATACGTGTTGTCCGGATGTCTCACTCTAAAAATAACAGATTATGAAACGAGTAAAACATTTCCTTCTCGCCTCGTGCTTATTCCCCACTTTGCTGGGAGCACAAGAAATGGCAAGCGCCTATTTTCTGGAGCTTACTCCGGACGCCCAATCGGCAGGTATGGCAGGTACAGGATTAGCTACCACCGATAACGGTAGTACAGCTATTTTTCATAATGCTTCTACCATCGCTTTCTCACAAGAAGTGATGGGTGCGAGTTATTCATACGCTAAGATCAACCAAGATTATGCGCTACATAGCGCCTCCCTTTTCTACCGGATCGGAAGGGAAGGCATACATGGGTTTGCTGTAGGTTTCCGGCATTTCAAAGATCCTAAGGTGCTCGATTACCGTCCTCATATCTGGGATTTAGAAGCTGCTTATTTCAGAAATGTAGCCAAAAATCTGTCTCTTTCATTAACGTTCAGATACCTGCAAGCCAAAGCCGCGGAAAACGCAGACAGCAAGAATAGCGTTTGTCTGGACTTCGGCGCGACCTACTATCGCAATATGGCTCTATTGGACGAAATGGCTTCCTGGAGCATTGGTTTCCAAGCTGCCAACTTAGGCAAAAAGCTGGACGGACAAAAGTTACCCGCCAGATTAGGATTGGGAGGTACAATCGACCTGCCATTCAGCATAGAAAACCGTTTGCAAGTGGCTCTCGACTTCAACTATCTGCTCCCCTCTGAAATCCGTCATCTCCAGGCTGGCATAGGAGCTGAATATAATTTCCTGAAATATGGTGTTGTCCGTGCGGGATATCATTTCGGAGACAAAGACAAAGGAGTGGGCAACTACGGCACTCTAGGCTGCGGAATAAACTTCTGGCCGATACGTGCAGATTTCTCATACGCCTTGGCTGATAAAGATTGCTTTATGCGCCGCACCTGGCAACTGGGAGTTGGAATAGTTTTCTAAGCTCCTCTTCGAGGCGTTGCTTCACTTCGTCCATCGGCACATCATGCTTTAATTCCTGACGAAGAGAAGTGACGCCTTTATCTATAAATCCGCAAGGGTGGATATAACTGAAATAACGTAAATCGGTATTCACATTCAGAGCCAGTCCATGCATCGTGACATAATGACTGCTTCTCACTCCGATAGCACAAATCTTACGCGCACGAGGCGTATCACCTTCCAACCAGACTCCTGTCGCTTTCTCCAAACGTCCGGCTTCAATGCCATAAGAAGCACATACCCGAATCACCGCTTCTTCCAACAGATGAACGTACTCTTTCAATCCTAACTGAAATTCTTCCAGGTTTAATATCGGATAACATACCAATTGTCCCGGACCATGATAAGTAATGTCCCCTCCCCGATCAATATGATAAAGGGTGGCATCAATTGCTTTCAGTTGTTCATCACTCAACAACATATTATTTTCTTTCCCGCTACGTCCTAATGTATAAACATGGGGATGTTCGCACATCACAATACGGTTTTCATAACTCTCGCCCTGAACTTTTGCCCGGACAATGTTATCAAACCATTCTGTTTGCAGTTGCCATGCTTCGGCGTATGGTATCAAATTCCAATCAATAAAAACTGTTTTCATAAAAACAAAGGTAAGAAATAAAAAGAAAATGCGTACATTTGTTGGCCTAATATAACACACACAACTATGAAAATGGACTTTCCACAGGTAGACTTGCCTACCGAAGTATTAGCATGGACGAATGTAACAGAAGACATTCTCAATATTTACAAGCAATCTTGCCGGTTGCAAGCATGTATTGTTGCCATCTGTACCGAAGGTTCGATGAAGGCTTCCATCAATCTGCTTGATTACGAAATTCACCCCAATGACTTAATAACATTATTACCGGGAACAATCATTCAGTTTCGGGAAAGAACGGAAAAAGTATGCCTTTGCTTTGCCGGCTTCTCTGCTCATTGTACCGGACGGATCAATCTGATGAAGAATATTGGTAACGCATACCCCAAACTGATAGAACAGCCGGTAGTTCCTCTTAATGAAGAAGTAGCCAGTTATCTGAAAGACTATTTTGCTCTATTATCACGGGCCAGTTGCAATGAGAACTTCGAAATGGATTCTGAATTGGTCGAATTGTCTCTTCAGACTATCCTGACAAGCATACGACTGATATATCATAAATTTCCGGGCGAAAACAGCAGTTCGAACCGCAAAAAGGAAATCTGCCGGGAACTGATTCAAGCCATCACCGAGAATTATAAAAACGAACGTCGTGCACAATTCTACGCAGATAAACTAGGAATATCTCTTCAACATTTAAGCACGACTGTGAGACAAGTGACAGGTAAAAGTGTTTTGGACACCATTGCTTATATCGTTATCATGGATGCTAAAGCCAAACTGAAAGGTACCAATATGACTATCCAAGAGATAGCATATTCTCTAAACTTCCCCAGCGCCTCTTTCTTTGGCAAGTATTTCAGACGATATGTAGGAATGACACCATTGGACTTTAGAAACAGATAATTTTCACGAAGAACGATAGAAAACATAAATGGTGAGTTGCAAAACAATGAACGGTGAATAAATTGCGCATTATCCGCAAAGTATTCACCGTCTATTATTTACAGTTCGCTGTTCATAAATAACAGCTTGCCATTCATCGTTTACAGCTTACAGGTTCCTGTCTTTTTATAGTTCGTTTCTTATTTTCGTCCCAAACTCAACGAATTGAGCACTACGCTCACACTGGAGAACGCCATTGCGGCACTTGCCAGCATCGGATTCAACAGCAAACCATTCAGCGGGAACAAGATACCGGCAGCAATAGGAATACCAATCAGGTTGTAAATAAACGCCCAGAAAAGATTCTGATGAATCAGTTTGACCGTCTGCTTTGACAACTGGAAGGCTTTAGGAAGCAGCAACAAGTCCGATGTCATCAAAGTCACCATAGCCACGTCCATAGCAATATCAGTTCCTTTTCCCATGGCAATGCTGACGTCAGCCAATGCCAGTGCCTGCGAATCATTGATACCATCGCCCACCATCGCAACCTTCTTTCCCTGCATTTGAAGCTCACGTACAAATTCGGCCTTATCGTCCGGTAGAGCGTCGGCAACAAAACGTTCGATTCCTAAACGGGAAGAAACGGCTAGTGCAGTCCGTTGTCCGTCCCCCGTCAGCATACAGATGTCAATCCCTTGACGTTTCAGTTCCTTCACTGCTTCGGCAGAAGTAGCCTTTATCGGGTCGGAAACAGCAATGATAGCCAGCAACTCGTTTTCACGTCCAAAGTAAATGATGCCGTTACCGTCCGATTCATAGTGAACCAGCATTTCAGCCATCACATCGCTTACTGTCGCACTGAAATCTTTCAGGAGTTTATGACTACCTACCCAGTAAGTATGTCCCTCATACGAGGCTTTGATTCCTTTTCCCGTAATGCTTTCAAAGCTATCCAACGCGGCAGGTTTTATTTTTTCTTCGTCCTGAAGCGCAGAGACAATAGCGCCGGCAAGCGGATGCTCCGATTTCATTTCCGCAGCTAAAAGTACATCTTTGAAATGTGGTTCCTGCGACTGCGCCCATAACCATCCGGTAGCTGTAGGATGTCCTTCAGTCAGTGTTCCCGTTTTATCCAGAACAACGACATCTACTTTGCGCATTTGTTCCAAAGCCACTGCATCTTTAATCAGAATATGCTGGCTGGCAGCTTTACCTATACCCACCATCAACGCAGTAGGTGTAGCAAGCCCCAAAGCACATGGACAAGCAATGACAAGAACAGAAACAGCCGACAAAATACCATAAGAGATATATTCACTACCACCAATGGTGACCCACAATACAAATGTCAGAATGGCAATGCCCAATACGACAGGTACAAAAATCCCCGTAATACGATCGACAATGCGCTGTACGGGAGCTTTGCTACCCTGCGCTTCCTGCACCATAGAGATAATACGGGCAAGCACGGTTTCACTGCCTACCTGTGCGGCACGAATGATAAATGAGCCACGCTGGTTGATCGTCCCTGCCAATACTTTATCACCTTTCTTCTTTTCTACCGGAACCGGTTCACCGCTAATCATACTTTCATCGACATACGAGTCGCCTTCGGAAAGCTGACCGTCCACAGGTATTTGCTCTCCCGGGCGTACAACCACCAAATCACCTACCTGAAGTTTTTCAATCAAGATCTCCTCCTCCACTCCATTGCGCAGAACACGAGCCGCTTTAGGCTGCATTCCCATCAACTTACGAATGGCTGTCGAGGTATTTCCTTTGGCACGTTCCTCCATCAACTTTCCGGTAAGAACGAAAGCGATAATCACCGCAGAAGCCTCATAATAGACATGCGGTTCCAATCCGCGGTCATACCAGAATTCGGGGAAGAAAGTGTTGAACAGACTGAACAGAAAAGCAATGGAAGTACTAAGCGCAACCAAAGTATCCATATTGCTCCGTCCTAATTTAGCCTGTTTCCAGGCTCCGGTGAAGAAACCGCCTCCGAAAAAGACCATAACAGGGATAGCAAGTACCATTTGAATCTCATTAGAGTATGGCACATGCATCAGTATCATGGAATATACCAATAACGGTACTACCAAAATCCACGCACCAATCACCTTCCACTTCAAACGAGTGTAACGCTTATGCTGTTCCTCTTCCCGGCGTTCTTCTTTGTGGGCTTCTTCCACAATCAGATCATAACCTGCCGCAAGCACAGCCGCACGAATCTCTCCGGGAGTCAGCTGCTCTTTCTCATAAGAAACGGTCAATGTATTGGTAGCAAAATTAACGGAAGCCTCAATGACTCCCGGCAATTTTTTTACTGTTCTTTCTACATTATTGGCACATCCTGCACAATGCATATTAAGCACAGGAAATGCCTTTTTTGTTGTGTTACCCATATAATTATTGTTTACGGCCTTCCCCTCCTCTCGAAAAAGAAGTTGGGGAAGAACCCTTGTTTGTTTATAGAAACAAGCTAATACAGGTATTTGTTCAATTACTTCTTATCAGCCTTCTGATCGTCTTTCTTTGTTTCTTTTACAAATTCGGCTTCATAACTGAACTTATTAAACCCTGCCTGCAACTTCTTTACATTCGTTTTTTCAGCGTCATACGTAATGGTTACCATTTTCGTTTTTACTTCGGTCGAAATATCCTTCAGCCCTTTCTCAAAACGCATATTGTCCTTTACTTTCTTTTCGCATTTCTCACAGTGCATCTGCGACACTTTAAATACAACAACACGAATATCTTTTGCCAATACAGCTGTTACACTCAAAAGAGCCACCACGCAAGTGGCCATCCATCTTTTTGTTCTCATTTTTCTTATCAGTTTAAAATTAATATTCTTTATTATGCAATCGTTTCTTTCATTCGCTATTTCCTGCTTTTACTCACTATTTCTAGCTAAGTTAAAACGTATTCCGATATATCCTTTTGCTCCGTGCACCGGTCCCCAAATCATGGTAGAATCAAAATTGTTCCCCCAGGGATTTGCCGCATCGATAATCGGATTCTTTTGTTTGAAATTTGTCAGGTTCTCGCCTCCTACGTAGATAGACCAGCGGCGGAAGTAACGGGTCACCTGCAAGCTCAACTGCTCAAAACTGCCATAACGACGTTCCCAAGACAACTGTCCGTCTCCCAACTCATAAGGAGTAGGCATCCTGCCGCCGCCATTCAGTTGCAGTGTGGCGTCAAACTGCCATATTCCCAGCGGAGTTTGGTAAGAGGCCGTGAGTAGTCCTTTATATTTGCTGGTCAGCGGTTTCTCCATTCGTTCACCTTTGTAGGTCGTTTTCGCATCCGTGAGCCGGTAAGCACCTGTCAGGGTGAATCCTTTGAAGAAAGGATAACTTGCTTCCACTTGGAACACATGCGAATAAGAGCGTCCATCCAAATTGTAGAAAGCTACTTCATGGGGGTTGCTATCCATATCTACGATCACTTGTTTCAGGAAATCCGTATAATAGTATTCTGCATTCACATTCAGCGTTTTGCCGAATATAGGGATATAAGTAGAGACGCTGGCACCGTAATTCCACGCTTCTTCCATATCCAGGTTCTTTGCTATTTCCACCTTACGACTGCTGGAAAGCAGGTAGTTGTTTTCCGCCAACACATGATTGGTACGATACCCTTTTCCGGCAGAAAGACGGAAATTCACATAATCATTCGGATTGTACTTAAGATGCGCACGCGGAGTCACGAAGAAACCATGTTGGTTACTGTAATCACCACGCAGACCGGCCATTACCATCCATTTATCATTCAGGTTCAACGTATATTGCACGTAAGCACCGGGAACAGCTTCCTTTTCAAAGGCTTTGAGAGGATTGTCCGTTGTATTTTCCAAACGGTAATGTTGGTCATAAGCGTCATAATTGAAGCTCACCCCTGCGGAGAAACTATTTTGCGGATTAAATTCTGTTTCAAACATCAGCGAAGCATAGACGTTGGTTTGATCCACATTATACAGTTTGCGTCCATACGTAGCATCCTGATTATGTAAAGTGGTGGAAAGAATCAAAGCCAGGTTCGTATTCTTCTCCTTATTAAAGATATAGGCATTCTTGGTGAAGAATTCATAGCGTTCTGTATCGATCCCTACTTTATACAGATCACCGGAGTGCATTGTTCCTCCATGATTGGCCTGTCCGCTGGTACGTGTTTCAGAAAGGGCTTTGATACCTGCCTGAAAAACATAATGGTCGCCCATATATGCCCACCGGTTCCACACATTATATTGTTCCACCTGCGGAATATCCACAAATCCATCATCATTACCATCATGCGCCTTGGTCTCATTTTCGTAATGTGCCAGCAGAGAAGTGCTCCATCGTTTGGAAATTTTCAATGTAGCGTCCGCATTGGCTTCATACCGGTTGGTAGTGCTTGCAAAAAGATTGGCAGACACCCAATCGGCTTCCGGCAACTGCGGTTTCTTAAATTCTACGTTTATCTGTCCTGTGATGGCTTCATAGCCATTCTTTACCGAAGATGTTCCTTTGGAAACCTGTATGCTTTGCATCCACGGGCCGGGGACATATCCTAATCCATAAGGAGCGGCGGCTCCCCGATAATTCGGAATGTTTTCCGTCAACATCTGCACATAAGTGCCGGACAGCCCCAACAATTTAATTTGTTTGGCTCCTGTTGCCGCATCGGAATAACTCACATCTACTGAAGGGTTCGTCACAAAACTTTCCCCCAGGTTACAACAAGCGGCTCTACTCAATTCGGCACTGCTTATCATGTCTTCGTTCATCACGCTACTGCGCAATTTCATCGTTCCCAGTTTACGAGTGACAATATTTACTTCATTCAGTTCCACTCCATCACGAAGCACAATATCCAGTTGTTGATTTTTACTGCTCACATGAATCGTGTCGTTCTGAAAACCGATAAAACTGACAATCAGCATGTGGCTTTTGGAAGGTTTAGTGATAGAAAAACTACCATCCTCTTTCGTTGTCACTCCTTGTCCTGTATTCATCCAGAACACATTGGCACCCGGAATAGCCTCCCCGGTACTATCTTTCACTGTTCCCCGTACTTGCGCATATATATTGCCGGCAAATAACAGGAACAGTCCTATTATCATATATTTCATTCTTTCTAAAGTTACTTTCGAGATACAAAATTAATTCATTTCTCATGCAACTTAGTTGCATTCAGTGCTGCTTTACTTTCATGTTCTATTGAAAGTAAAGGATTAAATAAGAAAGAAATAGTGGCTAAATAATGTAAGTGGAATATAACGCCAGCATCTGCCTCGAGCAGAGAGGTGGCGGAGAGGTCAGACTATCAAATTCTACCGGTTTATCCGCATAGGTCGGAGTCAGCAGATAGCAGAAATGCTCACATAAAAGATCGACTGCCAAAACTGATACGGTCAGTTCCGTAGAGTGTTTCATCAGGTCGAGCTTATAAATCGTAGCCGTACAACCTTTTTCTTTGCAGTTTTTCTTTGAATCGCAAGTATGAGACTTTTTACACTTCGGACAGCCTGTATCACAGCAGCTCTGCACTGTCTCACAACGGGCACAGCAATAACGCACAATAGAGACTCCGCCTCCTGAATAGATAATCAGGAGAGAAAGGATTAGTGCTGTTATGTAGGCTAGTCTTTTCATTTCAGAGGACAAAGATAAGAATAAAAACAAATTTTCCTATCTATTTTCGTAATTAAGATTCAATCCTCATTCAAAACTATAGATATACATGCATTTCTTACCGGTTCTTCCCCCAATAACCTCGTATTCCATCATCAGTAGATTGAATACCAATTCATTGCAGACATATTTCCCGTTCATTATTTGGCTATTTTAGGGTCATATCAGCACTATTAACTCTTTTTACTCAACAATAAAACCTATCTTTGCCACGAATAAATTCATTGTTTTTTTAAGTAAACGCTATGCTTACATATCTACTCCTCATTATCACTCTTTATCTGGCAGGGAATACCTACATATTTATCAGAGCGACGCAGGCTCTGAAAGTAAAACCGCTTGGAGTAAAATTACTCTTAACCGTTTTATTTTGGACATGTGCCTTATCTTTCTTCGGCACGATGTTAGCCCGTAACCTGGAAATGCCTGTCCTTATCTCCCATTCGATGTACATCATTGGAACAAGTTGGCTGATATTTACCCTATACATGGCATTATTCCTGCTGTTGTTTGATATATTGAGATTATTCAAGGTTGTCTGCAAATATCGTTTTTATCTGTCTTTGGTGTTTACATTAGGATTGCTGGGATATGGGCTATACAACTATCACCATCCGGAAACCAATATAGTCAACATTTTAACTAATAAACAAAATGAAGATACTTCTCACGCAGTTAAAATCGTCGCGATAAGCGATGTTCATCTGGGAAACGGCACAGGAAAAGCCTCACTGAAGAAGTATGTGGAAATGATAAATGCACAGCATCCCGACTTGATACTGATTAGTGGCGACTTAATTGATAACAGTGTTGTACCTCTTTATACAGAGAATATGGCGGAAGAACTGGCCGAGTTGAAAGCTCCTATGGGCATCTACATGGTTCTTGGTAATCACGAATACATTAGTGGAATCGATGAAAGTATCCGATATATAAAGAATACTCCGATACAACTTTTGCGTGATTCAGTAGTGACACTCCCCAACGGCATACAACTGATAGGCCGCGATGACCATCATAATCGCAAACGCCGTTCCCTGCAAGAACTGATGGCGAATGTTGATAAAAGCAAACCTATCATCTTGCTGGATCATCAACCCTTCAACCTGAAAGAAACAGAAGCTGCCGGCGTCGACCTGCAATTCAGCGGACACACACATCACGGACAGGTATGGCCTATTAATTGGGTGACTGATTATATATTCGAGCAAAGCCACGGTTACCGCCAATGGGGAAACAGCCACGTGTACGTGTCTTCCGGATTGTCTCTTTGGGGACCGCCTTTCAGAATAGGAACGCATAGCGAAATGGTTGTTTTCAACTTCCAATGAATAATATGCAGTTTTGTCACATATGTTACAGTTTCTAAATGGACGTAGATACCCTTATCGAATTTCTGAAAATGAAAGGGAAATTTATGCCTGCTGAAGATGGATTCACCGTGGATATCACTAAAGTTTGCAAGCATTGACGTGTGGATGGTATCCGGCAATCCTGTTTTAGAGGATAAATAGCTGCAAATTTTTCTGTTTTTATTAGCCCGATTCACGAATTTCATCTATATTTGTCAATAGTGAATGATAATACAAATGTTGAATTTATAGAAAAAACGGGTATGAAAAAACAATATGTCAGTCTGCTTGCAATTATACTTTCGGTAAGCGGCTTTTTGTTTTCTTGTCATGACAAGATGAACAAAA
>ENA-ORNW01001136-ORNW01001136.1-human-gut-metagenome-genome-assembly--contig:-NODE-1136-length-21657-cov-4.721461_pt1 | contig 21657 bp, 20 predicted proteins | sample MGYA00242121_ERZ509034 | MGnify/ENA primary metagenome ERZ509034 (study PRJEB26280, sample SAMEA2338689) | human gut metagenome | biome: human gut; feature: human-associated habitat; material: faeces... | reverse complement strand
GAGCTGAACATCACCAATCCGGAGCTGATCGAGAGCATCCATGCCAAGTATGCCGCTGCGGGCAGCCGCATCGTCAACGCCAACACCTTCGGCGCTTCTGCCCACAAGCTGGCAGGCAGTGCTTACACGCTGGAGCAGGTCATCACCGCAGGCATTGAAAACTGCAAGCGCGCCTGTGCGCCCTACGGTGCGCTGACCGCGCTGGACGTAGGCCCGCTGGGCGAGCTGCTGGAGCCCAGCGGAACGCTGGCCTTTGAGGATGCTGTGGCCGAGTATGCCCGCATCGTCAAGGCAGGCGAAGCCGCCGGGGCAGACCTGATCTTTTTTGAGACCTATACCGACCTGTACGAGTTGAAGGCCGCCCTGCTGGCTGCCAAGGAGAATACTCATCTGCCCATTCTGGCCAGCATGAGCTTTGAAGCGGGCGGGCGCACCTTTACCGGCTGCACAGTGGAAAGCTTTGCCGCCACCGCCCGGGGCTTGGGGGCAGACGCCGTGGGCATCAACTGCTCGCTGGGACCCAAAGAGATCTTCCCCATGGCAAAGCGGCTGGCCGAGGCTGTACCCGGCAACTTCCCGGTGTTCGTCAAGCCCAACGCCGGTCTGCCCCGGGCAGACGGCAGCGGCTAAGACATCACCCCGCAGCTGTTTGCCTTGCAGATGAAGCCCTACCGGGAGCTGCACCTGTTTGCCGCCGGCGGCTGCTGCGGCACCACCCCGGAGTTCATCAAGCTGCTCAACGGCACCTTTGCAGGCTGCACCCCGGGGCGTCCCGCGCACCGGATGCCCTCAGTGCTGTGCACCCCGGTGGACACGGTCACGGTAGACGGCATCACGGTGGTGGGCGAGCGCATCAACCCCACCGGCAAAAAGCGCTTCCAGCAGGCATTGCGGGAAGGCGACATGAACTATGTGCTGGAACAGGCCGTCAGTCAGGCAGAGGCTGGGGCGCAGATCTTGGACGTGAACGTGGGCGCGCCCGGCGTGGACGAGCCGGTGCTGATGGAGCAGGTGGTCAAGGCGCTGCAAAGCGTGACCAGTTTGCCTTTGCAGCTGGACTCCTCCAACGTGGAGGCGCTGGCGCGGGGTCTGCGGGTGTACAACGGCAAGCCCATCGTCAACTCCACCAACGGCGAGCCGGAAAAGCTTGCCGCCATCCTGCCGCTGTGCAAGAAGTACGGTGCCGCCATCGTGGGACTGGCCATCGATGAAAAAGGCATCCAGCCCAAAGCCGCAGACCGCGTGGCCATTGCCCGCCGCATCACCGAGGCAGCGCTGGCAGCAGGCATCCCTCGGGAAGATATCTACATCGACTGCCTTACCCTGACCGCCAGCGCCCAGCAGGAGGATGTGCTGGCCACGGTACAAGCGCTGGAAGCCTGCAAAAAGGAGCTGGGAGTGCGCACCGTGCTGGGCGTGTCCAACATCAGCTTTGGTCTGCCATGCCGCACCTACCTGAACACCACCTTTTTGACCATGGCCATGTACGCCGGGCTGGACCTTGCCATCATGAACCCTTCCAGCGAGGAGATGATGGCGGCGGTGTACGCCTACAACGTGCTGACCAACCGGGACAAGCAGAGCACAAAGTACATCGAGCGCTTTGCCGACCGTGTGCCTGCCAGCACCGCGCTGGCACAGGCTGCAAAAGCCGTGCCTGCCGCCAGTGCCGCCGAAGCAGAACTCACCGGTCCCTACGCTGCCCTGATGAAAGCGGTGGAAAAGGGCTTGAAGGGTGACGCCGCCGCCCATACCCGCACCCTGCTGGCGGAAAAACAGCCGCTGGAGGTGGTGGACGAAGCCTTGATCCCCGCTTTGGACATCGTGGGTGCCAAGTACGAAAAAGGCACCCTGTTCCTGCCACAGCTGCTGCAGGCTGCCAGCGCCGCCCAGAGCGCCTTTGAGGAGATCAAGACCGCCATTGCCCAAAAGGGCGAGGGCAGCGCCAGCAAGGGGCGTATCGTCCTTGCCACCGTCAAGGGCGATGTACACGACATCGGCAAGAACATCGTCCGGGTCATTCTGGAAAACTACGGCTTTGAGGTTCTGGATCTTGGCCGGGACGTACCGGTGGAGACGGTGGTGGACACCGTGCGGGAAAAGGACGTGCATCTGGTAGGCCTTTCGGCACTGATGACCACCACCCTGAAAAGCATGGAGGAGACCATCGCCGCCCTGCGCGCCGCTAAGCTGGACTGCAAGATCATGGTGGGCGGTGCCGTGCTGACCCCGGAATACGCCGAAAAGATCGGCGCGGACTGGTACGCAAAGGACGCCAAGCGCAGCGCCGACATCGCCAAGGAATTCTTTGGGGTGTAACGCAGAAAAATTACAGATTCAGACTGCTGAAATGTGCGGACTTTTCAGCAGTCTTTTTTCATGGGCAAGGCGTTTATTTGCAAACTGTTCAAAATTACCACAAAGAATTGCCACGATTGTCTGGCATAATAAGGGTGCACTCAGGGAGAACGGAACGGACATCCCCCATAACCTCCGAAAGGTTCTCCCCGCAAAAGCCCATGCAGGCACATTTCCCTGCGGGTGCGGCCGCAGCAGCGGCGCACCGCAGGCCCATAAAAAACTGTCTCCCGTTTCTATGCGAGGCAATAGCCAGAACGGCGGACAGACTACCAAATCCCTCCTGACCAAGCCGCAATGTTCAGGGGTTCCTATACAGCAGGCAGTGTCGCTTTCCTCCTCCTTTCCACGACACTGCCTGCTTTTTGTTTGCGCATTTTTCCCTGAAACGCCAGAAAGCGCAAGGTCGGAGGAACTGCCCTTGCTCCCGCCTCCTGCATACAAAACCGCCCCGGCTTCCATCACGGAAACCGGGGCGGTTCGTTTGCTTTAGGGGTGCTTTTTCAGGCGCTCACGCAAAACCTTGCGAGGGGTCTTTTGGTAAGCCCCGCGTATGCGGGGAAAGCGCGACACCATGGCATTCTACCCCTGTGTTGTGGGATCACCCCCGCGTATGCGGGGGAAAGGGCCACCTGACGCTTGCAGTCAGCCATATGCATAGGATCAACCCCGCGTATGCGGGGAAAAGGGAGAGCAGACAGCAAGACCACACTATCACATGGGATCACCCCCGCGTATGCGGGGAAAAGGCGCGAACGCTAATCGTACAAAACGAACCGCAAGGATCACCCCCGCGTATGCGGGGAAAAGACTAAAAAGATCCCGTAGCACCGTGCCTCCCGTTGCTATTGTACCGCTGTTTCCTTCAGTTTGCAATAAACCTGTTGTATCAAATGGCAGTCCGGCAGGGCGCGATGCCCCACTTTTTCTGCCAGCTGAAAATGCTGCTGCAGCGCCTGCAGGTCCGGCAGGATCATGCCCGGCATCTCGTTCCTCTCAGTTTCCTGCGCGCATAACGGTCATCAGCCCAAGGCCATAGGCCTTGCCGCGCCCCATGCCCTGACACAGCAGTGCCCGGAACTGCTCTGCATCGGTCACCTGCAAAACGCCCTCATAGGTCACTGCCAACAGGGTCACCGGCCGGGTGCCGTGCTTGGCAAAATGCTGCCACTGCACCCGGGTCACGGTAAATCCCTCCTCCCGCAGGGCAAAGCCGCGCTTTGCGGCGCGCTCCAACAGCCACTGCTTCTGGGTACTGTGTTGTGCAATGTGCGGCCACGGTTCCCCGCGCTGCGGGGTTTTGGGTGTCTTTGCAGCTTTTGGTGGGGTTTGCAGTCAGCCGGAACTGCCAGCAGCTGCCCGGCTCCACCCGCTGCAAAAGCGGGTCGTAGCTGCGGGTCTCCGCAGCCGCTCCGGTGCCAAACTGCTCCACCACGCCGGACAGCTCCGGCGCGTCCTCGCTGAGCAGCAGCAGATACAGCCGCTCTCCCAGACGATCCAACCGCCACAGCCTGCGGCGGCGCTCCCCTGCAAAAGCGCTTTCCACTGCGCCATGCAGTTTTTGCGGTGCCGCCAGCGCAGCCATGGTGCTGCGGCGGGTGGGATCGAGTTCTACCCGTGATAAATACATTCTCTCGCCCCCTTTTTACAATTCCCGGAACGGATCGTGCTCCGTAGCCTCCGGGCTGTCCGGCATCTTCTGCCATAGTTCCCGTACCGAGCGGTAGCCGTATTGCCGATGATGCGGGTCAAAGCTCACCGGCACATCCCGCTGCGGAGCCGTGCCCGGCTCCAGCGGATCGGCGTCCAATAGGATCCGGCTCTGCCGTCCAGGGCACAGGGGCGGTTCCGCTTGCAACACCTCCTGCAAGCTGCCCGGGCATACGCCCAGACAGAGCGGCAGGGTAGGCGGGCAGCAGCGGCGACCGAGATACAGCGGAAACGCCGGGTGCAGCAGTGCCTGCTGCAGCTGCTGCAAAAGGGCGGTGTCGGTGCTTTCAATGCCGGCCAGAAACACGGCATCCTGCAAATAATGGCGGTAGGTCACATAAGAGGTCTTTTCGTCCTGCGTCTTTGCCGTGTGGTAGTCCACCAGCAGCTGCCCTTCCCGCTCCACGCGGACGCCGAACCGCAGCCCGGTCAGCCGGGTCAGCGCTTCGCTCTCGTCCCGCCGCAGCCCCAGAGCTGCCGCCAGCAGACCGATCACGCCGCTCTTGGTGGGTTCCCGGCCCGTCTTGCGGGTCTCAAATTTAGAGTCCGCGCCCCACGCCTGCAAAGGCGCTGCCAGCCGAAGCAACAGCGTTGCCATTACCCCACCTCATTTCCGGCAAGCGCATCCCGGACAGCCTTTTCCAGTGCGTCCAGCATCGCCTTTGCCGTCTGCGCCGGAGCCAGCACCTCCAGCCCGCTGCCCACGGTAAAGCTTTGCGCCGGAGCCTCGGCAAAGCTGCTGTACATCTGCTGCGCATACTGCGCCAGTGCCGCCTTGGAAGGTGCGGCGTAACCCTGCGCACTGCGGGGCACGGCACGCTCGAATGCGCCGCACAGGTTCACCGGCTGATCCTCCCGCAGGGTCACATATACCGCGTCCGGCAGAGTGCGGTTTGCAAAGGTGTTCTGCTTGCCGGTGGGCATGGAGAAGAGGAACGCCTCGCCAAAGGCCCGCACCGTTTCCGCTGCCTGCGCTGCACCCAGCTGCCCGGCCAGCTCCATCACGTTCACCGTAGCATAGCGGTACAGGGTGGAGGAGTTGTACTCCACCGTGCCCAGATGGCCTGCACCGGCGTTGTCCTCTGCCTGACAGTCATCCACGGCGGTAAAGTAATCGTACTCGTTCTGCACGGCATGGGTGGAGATGCTGTGCGCCACCTGCGCAGCGGCGTCATAGTTCAGAGAAGGGTCATCTGCCACCATGCGGCCAAACAACGCCATGTCCATCGAGGGCGCCGCTTTCAGGGCATCCCGATACTGCTTTTTATCCGCAGAGCCCTCCACAGCCAGCTCTGCCAACGCCTTTGCCTGTGCAGTGCTCATGAAGAACAGTGCCTTGGTGCCCTTATCGTCGCTCTTGATGCCCGCATTCTCCAGCGCTTTTTTTGCCAGCTTGTCCGCATCCAGTTCCGGGGCCAGTGCAAGGATCTGCGCCTTCACCAGTTCTGCGGCCTTTTTGGTGCGCTTGCCCACGTCCAGCTGAGCATTCTCCGCAAAGGCTGCACGCATGGCGTGCTTCCATGCCTGTGAGGATACCCGGGCACGGGTCACACCGCCGTACACTGCCGTTTTGGGGCTGCCGGTATCGTCCCGGTTGATGCAGCTGGGCGGGACGGTCTGCAAAATGTGGAAATCAACATACAGGCGCTTCTTCATGGTCAAGTCTCCTTTTCTTTCTCTTCCGGTGCAGGCTTCGGGTCGCGGTACAGATCCTGCCCCCACCGCAGACGGACATTGGCGGGAATCTGTGCATACCGCGGGTCGGTGCATTGCAATTCATACAGGTCTGCCGCAAGCTGCGGATAGTCCAGCGGGATGCCGCCATCCTTTGCCGCGCTCAGCAGCCGGATCATGCCCCGCAGATGGTGGCTGATCTCGGTAATTTCTTCTGCGGTGGCCAGCGCATTGAACCGCCGGAGCACACTGGCCTCGGTCCAGTCCTGTCCGGCACTGTTCCGCTCTGCCAGCTGCCGCACCGCACGCCCCAGCGTGTTGCCGGGGCAGTTCATGGGGCGGTCATTCCCCTGCTGATGCACAGCATACAGGGTCAGGGCAAGGTAGACCGCCCACTCTGCCGCCGAGGGAGCACTGCGGCCCTGAAAGCTTTCCGGCATTCCCAGCAAAAAGCATCCCCACAGCTCCGGCAGCTCGCCGGGTGCGTGGCCGATACCCCGCCGCAGCTTTGCCAGTTCTGCCCGCCGCTGGTTGTCCGGCAGAGCCTGAAGCCTGTGCAGCTGCTGCGCCGCATACAGTTTGACATCCTGTGTTTTCATACAATTCCCCCTTTATGGTTCTGTTTTGGGATAGATTTCCCAAAGCCTTGTGCGGAAATGATTATAGGCCTTTGGCGCGGTATACAGGATGGTGCGCTCGGTCTTTTTGTCCTTATCGACCACAATGCGGCGTCCCTTCAGGGCGGCATTCCCGGCCTCCATCACCATCTGCTTTCCCAGCTTTTCCGCGATGCTGCGCGCCCGTGTCTGCCAGCGCAGTGCTGCCTCATCCGGGTCGTCCTGCTCCTGGTCGATCGCCTGCAGCCACTGCCGGAAAGGCCGGTCCACTGCAAAGTAGAACTGTGCACGAACCGCGCCGCCTGCATTTTCATTCCGGTCACCGGCGGCAATTGCCAGTTCCTGCGCAAAACGCCCGATCAGCGCCGCTGTCTGTTCACAGCGCTCGATTTCTCTGACGATCCGGCTCTGCCATGGGCGCCCTATCTCATCCAGAATCCCTGCCTGAAAGGTCAGGCTGTCGCTGAAAGAATCATTTACAAAGAAGTCCTTATCGCCATATTGGACACCGGAGATACGGAAATGTACCTTTCTGCGGGGATCCAGAAGTTTCAATCTCTTTTCCTGCAACTTTTCGATCCAGCATACAACGCCCGGGCGATGCCCGCTGTCCTGACAAAAAACCGCCGGGAACTCCCGCCAGAATTGTTTGGCCGGGTCATGACGGCAGGGCACAAACACCACCGGTTCATTTTTCTTGATTGGCATCGTGCGCCAGATGGTCATCTGTTCGGCAAAGACGTTTTCTCTGGGGAAGAAATCTCCTCCCAGCAGACAGAACCCATCTACATTCTCCCCTGTCCTGTGCAGCAACAGCCTTCTGGATTGCAGGGTGAGCAGCTGTGCCGGGTTATCCGGGCAGCAAATTTCTGTCCGTTCCGCGCTCTTTGGTGCTTCCAATTCCCAACAGGGCTTGCTTTCGCCCCAGCATTCCCGGCCGTCGCGCAGCAGCGTCAGGTTCAGCATCAGGGTCTCGTACAGATTATCACCCTGTGCCTGAATAAAACCGATCTTGCCCAGCCACCCGGCTCCTACGGACGGAAGCCCCTTTCCTTTTGGCTTTGCAGAGGTGTCATCATAGCCGTTCACACACAGCAGCCACCGCGCCGCCTGCGGATAGCTCAGCTGCTCCTTGCTCTGCCCCGCATACAGCGGAAAGAGCCGGAGTTTATTGCTGCTTTCCGACATTTCACCGTTGAGTTTGGCCGCACCGTATTCCGTGCCGATCTTTGCCTGCGGCACCTGCCAGAATGGATGTGTCGGGTGGAACAGCCAGAAGCGGTCCTTCCACTGCTCCAGATAATCCCGGACAGGCGCCGCCGGAAAATGCCCAAGCTGCCACAGCGCGCTCCAGCGCTCAAGTGCATCATCGCTCTGCATCAGTGGGCGGGGCTCTCCCTTTGCATCCACCCGGGAGAACACGGTGAACAGCACCGCCAGCAGCAGCCGCAGCACGGCGGCGTTCTGGGTGGGCATCTCGCCCGCAAGGTCCACATAATCCTGCGCCGACACCAGCGCCTCGGTCAGGGACACCTCCCGCACCGTGTTGTCCCGCAGCCGCACCCGTATCCACGGTTCGGTCAGCAGGTTGAATTCAATTTCCTTCATCCGTCTCCTCCTTTTGGTAATACAGGCCGTTTTCACGGTCATAACAAAGTTCCATGCCCGCAAGCCGGGCAGTCAGGTTTTCGTCCAGCAGCAGAACCAGTTCTCCGTGCAGCAGCGGCGACAGCTGCCACGCCGCAAGGCGGCTGCGGTTGTCCGCTTCCAACTCCCGGATGACCCCGTCCACCTTCCACGCCTTGCCGAACCCCGCCGGGAGCCGCAGCTTCTGCCGGGCGATCTTCAGTGCCGTTTCCGGCAGGGGCGGGCTGTCGGCAGCTACGGCACTGCCACCCTCCTGCCACGGCAGAAAGTGGATGCTGCCGTCTGCCCGACGCTGCATTACCAGCACCTCTACCGAGGGGTCGCCGTCCCGCACTGCCGCCCGGGCTGCCGGGTCGGAGCGGGCGCCCTCGTTCTGCATCCAGTCGTCCAGCGTGTTCAGCTGCGCCAGCCGGTGCGTTTCCGGCTGCGGCACAAGGTATGCTTCGGCGCGTGCTTTCATTTTCTCCTGTGTCCGCTCATATATGGAGCGCATTTCCTCGCCCTGCGCCCCGCCGGGAGCTTCCCGCTCCCAGCCGTAGACCCGCTGCACCAGCGGAGAGATCTCCTCCGGCAGCCGGATGCTCCGGGGCAGAAACTTCCGGGTGCGCCAGAGCAGCCACTGTCCATATACCGCCTCGCTGCCCGCGTCAAAGGCATCCTCCCCGGTGTCCAGCACCGCGCAGCAGGCCTGCTGCAACGGAGCGGGGCGGCTGCGGCGGTGACGGTGCAACCGTCCGATGCGCTGCAACAGCAGATCCATGGGGCAAAGCTCTGTGACAAGAACGTCCAGATCAATGTCCAGCGACTGCTCCATCACCTGCGTACCCACCACGATCAGGTCGTTCCGGCACTCCGGTGCAGAGCCCTTGCCGATGCGTGCCATCAGCTGGTTTTCCCGCGCCGCGCGGTCCGGCATCAGAAACTGCGCATGGAACAGCTGCACCTCTTTGTCCGGCAGGCTTTCCCGCAGCAACTGCGCGATCTTCTGCGCTTTTTTGACCGTGTTTACGATCACTCCTGCGCAGCCGCCCTCGGCCAGCTTCCGGCGCAGCAGCGCGGGCAGCTCCGGCTCTGTGAGCGTGGTCAGCTGCACCGTTTGACCGGGTGCGTCCGATGGGATGGCCGTTTGCTTTACCTCTGCGCCATCCGTCCATGTCAGCAGCGGATAGCCGCAGCTGGTTTCCCATGGGGCGTCCGGGGCAGCCTTTTTCTGCTGGTAGGCCTCGACCAGCTCTGTGCGCCGCCGGGCGGGCAGGGTGGCCGAAAGCAGAATGACCGGCACCTTATACCAGCCCAGCCATTCCAGTGTCCGGTCCAGATAGCAGTTCATGTAGGTATCGTAGGCGTGGCACTCATCAATAATGACCACCTTGCCCGCAAGCCCCAGATGCCGCAGCATAACGTGCTTCTGGGCAAGTGCCGCCAGCAGCAGCTGATCCACTGTGCCAATCACGAAGTTTGCCAGCAGTGCCTGCTTGTTTCCCCGAAACCACTGGTGTACCTGCACCTGATGCTCTTCCTGCGCATCTTCCTCCAGCTGCACCCCGCGCCCCTGTAACCGCAAATAGTTCTCGTTCAGTTCTGCCATGCCGTGCGCCAGCTTTATAGCCTGCGGCAGCGTCTCCTCAGACTGCGTGTCTGCCCAGCCAAGCAGCCGGGGAAAGATGCCGTTTGCCGTGGCCTGTGTGGGCAGCCCGAAAAAGACACCGCCCAGCCCGAACCGGCTGGCCATGATCTCCGCAGCGGCCAGCGCCGCCTCGGTTTTGCCCACGCCCATCTGTGCTTCCAAAATCAGAATGCCCGGTTCCGCTGCGGTATCCACAGCCTCCAGAACAGCCCTCTGCACCGCATTGGGCGCAAAGCCGAACCGCACCGCAAACTCCTGCGGGTCTGCGATGCCCGGCTGTGCCTCCCACGGAAAGGGCAGGGCCAGCTTTTCCCAAGCCCTGTCCACCCGCGCCGGGTAATCCTCCATGCTGCCCAGCTCCTCTACCGGGATCAGGGGGAAGTATTCCGTATTGCTGGCGATCCAGTCTGCCATGATCAGAAGTCCGGTCAGAAGCACTTCCTCCTGCGGGTCCAGGTCGTACAGTTCCGCCGTATCATCAAAGCCGCAGTCCTGCAAAACAGTCATGAGCAGTTCTGTCCAGAAGTCCTGCCAGACCTTTTCCTGTCCCTTGGGGTAGTAGTTGCTCTCCCAGCACTCCAACTGGTCATCGACCGCCGCGCAGCTCTGTGGCCTGCCGTGATGCGCCCCCACAATGGAGGCTAGCCCGCCGGGACAATCATTCCACAGCAGGATTGCCTCTCCCGCCCGGGCATGCGGCGATTCTCTGCGGTTCTGTTCAGGACAGTCCAGCGGCGTCAACATTTCCAGCCGCTGCCGCGCCTCCGGCAGAGTGCGCAGGATATTTGCCCGAAAGGCTACCGTAGCCTTGCCTATATCATGGATCCCGCCCAGAAACCGGGCATGCGCGAGCAACGCTTCCTCGCGCTCAAAGCCCATGGCCCGTTTTGCACTTTCCGGGAGCCACTGCCGGACCAGCCGCTCCATGATGCCCGCCGTATCCCACAGGTGCATCCAGAGCGGCAGCCACAGGCTGGTATTCTCCGGGTCCGTTTTACCAGCCAAAAGCCTTGTTTTATTCAACGTCCAGCGCATTTTTGCTCCTTTTCCGGTGTGTGTGCCTTCCGTGTACCGAGCATAGCAGATAATGTGTACCATAATCCGTACTTTTTGTATTTTATCTCCGCAAATGAAAAAAGCGGCACACCGGGTCGTGCCTCATCAAAACGAAAGTGTCCTTGCAAGGTAAAGAAAACTGCTATTTATGGCCCTGTTCCGCCTTCTGTTCCAAAGATACGCTTCTGCCCTTCTGCTGTCAATGACTCTGCGCCAATTCATCAAAGCTACAAAAAAACGATTTCTTTTTTGTATAAAAAGCCGCCCCGGCTTCCATTGCGGAAACCGGGGCGGTTCATTCTGTTTATTGGTGTTCTTTCAGACACTCAATGCCTACCAACTGGCATTCAGTTTTTGAAGTTTTAGCCATATCTGTATTTAGAGGACTTTCCGTACACTTTTCGGAGCGATTTTTTCAGACTGACCACCGTTTCTTTGATGATCTTTGCCTCATCGGCAGAGCAATCTGCAAGCTGTTCGGTCATCCAGCTGTCGAACACCGGCTTCGCTTTTTTGATCTCGATGCACAGCAGCTCGTCTGCGGAACAGTCCAGTGCGTTAATGATGTCGATCAGCGTTTTCAGGCTGGGCACGGAGTTGCCTGTTTCGATATGGCTGATGTGCGTAACTACCACGCCGACCTCATTGGCCAGCTGCTCCTGCGTCATGCCCTTTGCAAGGCGGCAGGCACGAATACGTTTTCCGATGTCGGCGTAGTCCACCATAGTACAAGTACCCTCCGTTTTGTGAAGTGATACTTGTATTGTATGTGCAATCGACCGAGATTGTAATAACCTGAAAGTGCAGTAGACTCAAAAAGCAATTCAAAACAGCTGATTTTTCAAGGCATAAGGTTTATAATGAGCAGCGCCACTACCCCCAGAAAATTCACGATTCCAAAGGAGAGGGATACTCCCAGCAGCACCTTATATTTTTGCATTGCCGTTTCCGTCAGGTCACTTTTTCCAGTTTCCATTTCTGTTTGAAGGTTCTGTTGGTACTGGGTCAGCTGTGTGCTGCTGCTCGCCGCATTTTCCGTCAGCTGCTGCACGATCACTGCCAGTTGCTCCAACACTTTTTCCTCGTCAGCATCAACCTGTTGAGAAAGCGCGTCCAGCTTTTGTTCCGCGCCGACAAATCCTTTTTCTATTACATCGCGCGATTTTTCATCTTGTTTTTCCAGCTTTTCACCAAACTGCCGGAAATTATCGTCCATCTTTTCTTCTGTTCCGGCAAAGCCCTTTTCTATCGTCTCATACGAGTTTTCCCCCTGCCTTCTCAGCTCTCCCTGTATTATTTTCTTTGCTGTTTCGATTTCTTGCTGAGTTTTCTCCATTTCTTGCAGCAGAGTCTGATTTGCCTGAGCCACGGCTTCGTTGTCCGTTTGCATCTGCTTCGTGATGGTGTTTCTGGCAGTAGTCACGCCTTGAGTGATATTATTTTGCAGCATTTCCAGCTGCTCTATGATTTCCTCTTTTGAAGCATTCAGAGTCTCCTCTTTTGCCGTTTTTTTCACGCTGCTATCTGTTCGTATCGCAGCCCCTTTGACGGTTTTCAGCTCCTCTTTCACATCTTCAAACTGGCTGTTTTCATCGGATGCGACCTTTTCCAGCTTCGTCTGCAATTCCTCCGTCAGCGGCTGCACAACGTAGCCCTGAAATAGAGCGCCCACCTCACCTCTTGTTTTGTTGTCTATCGTCTTATGATTTATGTCCATCACTCGTTCTCCTCAAATTCTCAAAGTCTTGTTCCGTCAGTGCCAGCAGCAAAAACAGTTTCATTTTTTCTTCTCCTGAAACACTCTGCTCCATCTGTGCCACGATCTCATCGCGCTGCTGTAAATAATGTATTTGTGCCACTTTCAGATAGCGTGCCAATCTTTTGCTATCCTCTTGTCGAATCATCTCAATGGCAGCTTTCTGCTTTTTCAGCGCTTCCAGCTGTATCTTGGGCACAATTTGTTCATCCAATGATTTATCACGAATAGATTTTTTCTTATTATATAAATTCATCTGCTCCCTTTTCCGGTTCTTCAAATTGCTGAGTTCTGTTTCGATTTCGGCGCACCATTTATCACAGCAATCACTTTGCAGCATCTCTTGAGCGTTTACTGCCATTTCGCAGTTAAACTTTTCCAAATCTGTACATTTCACCTTCAGAAAAAATCCGCCCGGATAATACTTGGGATAATATGTTATCCGCGACTGTTCCAGAATTTCCAGCATTGGCAAATCGGTTTTGGCTGGCTCCGCCAGCTCAGCCTGAGCAAATGTTTCACAGACCGTCTTCCAGTACAAGTCAACTTCTTCTTTCAGTCCTCTCAATACCGCTGCCAGCACCTTTCGGTCTGCGAGTGCTTCTTTTTCACTGCATCGTTGGTCTTTCAGATACCGTCCATCCGATTTATCCCGGTACAGCTGTTCCTGATTTATCGTATCCTCTGCAATCGAGTTGAGTTTATCGCCTGCGCTCCTGAAGTTTGCAGTCTGATTCTCCAGCTGACTTTTGGCCCATTCCGACTTTTTGATTTGTCGGTCCAGCGTACTGATCATATCGTCTTTTTCGAGTTCTTCGCAATCATGCCTTGCTTTTTGAAATCGCTCATCTGCACGCCGGATCTCCCCTTCTTTTTCCCTAATTTTCCGTTCCGTCTCTTCCAGCCGGTCGCTTTCGTAAGACTCTACCCGGCTTTTCAAATCTTCGACGGCCGCTCGGAACCGCTGTCCCTCCCGAGCTGTAATGGACGTTCTCAACGCTTGCAGCGTACTTTCCACGGTTTCTTTCACTTCCGCTGCATCTTCTTCGTCCAGGCTTTTCTGCATCGTATCCAGCGACTGCCCTAAATCTACTGGAAACAGCTCCATCTGTGTATTCTCGCCCAGTACGCTCTTCAGCGTCCGGGCATAAATTTCGTCGATATACTCATGAAAACTCTTTTCACGGGCAGCACGCTTCGTCCTGAAGTAACTGCGGATATTCTCTGCACTGTAGGAGCCTGTGCTAACGACTATAAAGCGCTCCGGTCGATTTTGCCACGAAACTTTTCCGGGCAGTTCCATCGACCCCAGCGACTGAATATCTGCCGCATTGCACGCTACGATGCAGACCTGCGAAAACGGGAGATATGCGTTTATCAGGTTTTCTACATGAGGCCTTTCCCTGTCATTCGCACTCTGCACACCCGGCATATCAATAATGCGAATTGAACCGACTGCGGACTCTTCCATAAAAAAACTCCGCGGAATATCGATGAACAAGATCTCGTCCGTAGAAGTTCTCTGGCCGCTTTCCACGTCCTGCCGTACCTGCTGCAAAGCTCTGACCATCTCTTTCGCATCGTAATATTTCTTTTCCGGCGTCGGTTCGTCGAGCTTTGCAAAGGCCAATGCATACTTATCCGTCGCCGACTTTGCATAAATGATCGCGGTCACTGTAGAGGAATTACCCTGCGGTGAGCCTGCACGCAAAATTTTATAGACGTCATTGAAGTTTTCATCCCGGATGCCGATCATCTTCAAAATCAGCGTTGACTTTCCGATTTGTGACTTCCCGTATATCATGACGAGATACGTCTCATTTTCATCCTGATATTTCAAAAAGCGGTTGTCCTTTGTGGCTGTCAGCTCCTCCTTTAACTCATTGAACGCCTTTTCCTGCCAGTCTGAGCGTCTCTGAAAAAGCTGGCCGCAGTTTGTGTCTTCTATCATAAGAAGTTTTCCTCCAGTTTTTCTGTACACCGGTCTGCCAACTCGTCCAGCAAATCTCTGGCTGCATTAATTTGCTTTTTGACATTGTAGATCTGCTGCGTTTTCCGGCTGCTGGAGTCCGTATCGATCAGATTTTCTTCCAGTCTCCCCCGAATCATCGCCATCTTCGCCTTATAATCTTCTATGGCGTCTTCTTCCAACTTATCATAAATCGTATCCAGTGCTACTCTGGCACGGCCATAATCATCACACTGTATCCTCGTAATGTCACGTCCAATGGCAACGGCCGCACCAGCCGCAAGCGCTCCTCCTGCAACCGTTGCCACAACGCCTATACTGACGCCAAAAGAACTTGCAATTTGCGGAATCAGATTGAGCTGTGCATCGCCGATCAGATCCATACCTGTCATACCCACAAGGCCGACCGAAAATTTCTGCACCGAACTAGACTGCTGATAATTGTCGCACAACATTTCACTCGTTTTTCTTTGTTCCTCTGTGATCTCGCCGCCCGCCTCTTTGCTCGTACGACCTGCATCATGCAGTCTGGCCGCTGCTGCGCCAACACCAAGAACGAAATCGCTTGCACGCTTTGCACTTTGTTCCACGTCTTCCCACGAAATCTGGTCTTCGCAGGGTTTATATTCCTCAGCGCCAATATCTTTTGCCATTGCATCATAACACGACATACTGTAATAATACGTGCCAATTTCGACAAGCGAGGCCATCAACTTACGGCTTGAAACATTTTCAGGCACAAAACTCGGCTCATTTTTACCGCTCGGCTTTTGGAGCAGGCTATAGAGCGACTGCGGCACCTCCAAATTTTGCTTATCCTTAGTCAAATAGCGATGTCCATCCTCATTTTCATCTATTGACAGCAGCTTGGGCAGCGATGCATTCTGCGGATTTTCCAACGTCCGAAGAGATTGCTTCAGTGCCTCCATCCTGCACCGTTCTGGCACCAGGACGCGTTTGCAAGTATAACCCTCTTCATTTTCATACAGCGAATCTTTTACGATTTGCTCCGCAGCTTCCATATCTGCTTTGCTCACACCCAGAATCGCTTTGCGAAGGCTATGCAGTTTTCCGTTTCGCTCATCGAATTTTGGGCTCAGCATAGCTCGGCTCTTCTCTGCGCCCTTCCCATACTCCTCTTTCAGTTTTGTCTGATACTGCTTGACTTGGTTGGCCAGTGCCTCATCAAACTGCCGCAGAAGTTTATCATTCGCGTGGCTGACAATATCTCCGTCATCCGTTGTTTCCAGAATTTCTTCGATCTCACTGAGTTTTCCCCGGATAACATCTATTTCATCCTTCAGATAATCGATGTTATTTTCCTGCGACCGGATGCTTGTACAGCCGTATAGATTGATTGCATTGGCCAGCTGCCGAATCCACTCTTCGTTCATTTTCGGCTCCACATATGCACCTGTGCAGACTACTTGATTTTCATTTTCAATTTTCATCTCCTGCATAAAAGTCTCTCGAACTGCCGCGTTCCCATCCACAGCACTATCCGAACGGGTAATTGCGTAGATGATGTGTGCTCCAAATTTTTCCGCAAGCTCTTTCAGGTGGCGATAATTATCCTGCTGAGAAAGCAATCTCCCATCAAACGCAAATATTGCCGCATCGGAAGAGCTGATAGCAAAGTCCACCAGAGTTTCCCGGTAACTTTTCCGTGCCTCAAAACCAGGCAGCAGGACAAACGAGGTCTTTTCATTTCTTGTATGTTTATAAGGAACCCGCAATTCCAGATACAGCGTTGCTGCATCCGTGCCCTTGGAAGCATTCCGAAATTCTTCCGGCGACATTTCTAATTCCTGCTGATGATATTCTCCATGTGCGTCCTTCATGATCCGGATCGCGTACAATTCCGGCTTTTTGTCAGCCGTCATATCCTCTTTTTCGGTAATGAATACCGGTATCTCCTCACCGCGTTCCAGAGAAATATTCAAGCAGTCATCATCCAGCCCATAGAAGTGCTTCATCAGGGTTGTTTTGCCCGCGCCCTGCATACCGGAAACGCAAATCAGTGTTCTTTCATACATCAAGGAAGCAAGCTTTATCTTGCGCACCGAACCCATCAGTTCCCGAGCCATCCGGGCTGCATGTTGCATATCGTTGTCTTTCCCGGGGTCATCGTCTTCCGGGGCACCGTTTTGGACGCGGCCTGCCAGACGATCCATCAGCGACATGATCGTCAGGCATCGGTGGGTCAACTGATCCAGTTCCGAAAGGGAGATCAGCTCTTTCTTTTCATTGCTCATTTCAACGTCTCCATTCATCGTTCAGCCATTTTATTGTGGAAAATATATCCTGCCGTAGCTCCGGCACAAGATACACTACGACAGCAGCCATTATAGTACCGCCCACCAGCCTGCGTAGGACGGTCACAGATCGGTTCTGCTCTTTTGCCTTTTTATTTAGAGTAGCAATTTTTTTCTCTTTTGCCAAAAATCCACTCGAAAGTCCTGCTTTCCGTCTGAACCGCTTTGGTCTGCCTGCTTTACGTTTTATCTTTTTCATACGCATAATAACACCTTTCTTTACCGTTTTTTGAAACGCTCCAGAAAGCCCTTTTTCCGCTCTACTCCCAGCTTCACATCCAGTTCTGAAACCGAATTCAAGATTTTTTCTTCTTTTACTCCACCTGTGCGGGCATGTTCTGCGGATGCCTCCGCACGCTGGTGCGCACTGGAGTACCAAGCATCTGTAGCCTTGAGTGTTCGCATAAAGTCAGCTTCACTGCCCTCCACCTGCACACAGAACAGAAGATACTTCTGGTCCAGCGACAGCTGGTAATTCCGCAATCGTTCATCCATCTTCTGGATGTTCCGACGCTCAAGCGGCGTAGAGACATGGAGTACTTCGTCATACAAAGCATCCATCCGCTTTTCCAGTTCGAGCCCCATTCGAACGTCGAACTCGTGCAGCACCAGATAGGCCAGCTGCAGTGCAGCCGAAAAGTTGAAATTCAGCACGAACTCTACCGGCTCCCCGCCGCCGCTCTTCAGCGCAGCATTGCCTGCATCTACCATGCACAGGGCACCGTTTCCCACCAGCTGCATCATGCGCAGGCTGCCCTCGCGCTCAAGCGGAACACATTCCGTCCACGGCCTGCCGTCCAGATAGTGCCGCTTGAATGCCCAGCACACTGCTGTTGCCGCTTTCTGAAAACCCAGCACCAGCCCTTGTGCAACACCAACGCGGAAATCGTACCCCCGGCGGAAGGCTTCTGTCATCACGTTACCCAGCAGTTCTTCCTCTTTGCCCACTTTCAAGCCGCTGAACATCAGCACTTCAGTGCCCGGTATGGCCAGACCCATACCGCGGCGACCGTTTCTGGCACTGCCCTTGCTGCCTGCCACATCGGACATGCAGTGACCCAGCCAGTTTGCAAATGCCGCCACCAGCTTTTCCTTTACGCCTTTTCCCTGGACATGAATCTCACCGCCGCTGGTATTTATAACGTAAAGTTTTCCGCCGGAGAACATCGTGCTCGTATCCCGCAGCTGGTCAATGATGGAAAAGGTAAGACCCACCAGACTCGGTGCATGTGCAAGCGATTTGATGTGATGATCTATCGCGGACAGCTCAAACATCCCACTTACATCTTTTCCGCTACGCTGGTCATAATTAACCTTGTATTTTTTCTCCAGAAATGCAATGGCACCGCTCAGGTCATTCGCTTTGCCGCCCAGCATCCGGGAATACGCCATTACGACCTTTTCCACCCGCTCGTCCGAAAAACTTTTCAGCACCGACTGGCATTGCTGACATCGCCAAGGAGAAATGCATCCACCAGCCCTGCCGCAGCACCGCAGAAAGCCGCCATGGCAAACTCATATCGGTCACACCATTCCTTATTCGGGTCAACAGCCTTCATCAGGCTTTTATCCGTATAGCGTGACTTCATCAATTCCTGTCCCATCCAAGCACCCCCTTAGTTTTTCAACGAGACCTTCTCTGTCACCAAGCTGGCCAGTGTCTGTGCATTATTCAGCATCAGCCGCAACTGCTCCGCCTCCCGATCCGAAAATTTGCTGTAATCGCTCTTGTGTATCCGCTTGACCACCGCAATATTTCCCGCAACGGTCTTACTCTGTGCCTTCGTCTTGCGGAGCAGCGAATCCACATTCTGGTCGATGCAGTTCAGCCGGTTCAGTGCTTCCATCCGTCTTTTTGCATCTTTCTCCGCATTCAGCGCCTGATTTTTGTTGTCGATGTTCACCTTGACGCCCTTTGCCACCAGACAGACGATCGCACATCCAATGCCCACAGGCCCCACCAGCGACAGCAAAATTTCTCCGCCTACAACGCCCGCACCTCCAGCGGCCAAAGTGCCTCCACCCAGCCATGCGAGGATCGCATTTGTCGCAGCAGCACCGCTTAAAGAACTGATAGACACACCCGCTGCGGTCGTGCCAAAAGTCGTTGCCGCCGCCAGCATAAGGTCTGCTCCAAACAGACCCGCGCCTGCACCCGCTGCAGTGCCCATGGTCAGCGCCTTATCCACTGAGCCTTTTCCGCTCTTTTCGGCCTTTTTCTGAATTTTTTCCAGTTCCTTTTCAAAGTCTTGATAGCCCTTCTGTATCGTTTTGCCCGTTCGTCCAAACTCTGCCGGACAGTTCGTTAGGGCCTGCATATATGCGTCGCACGCCTTCAGCTGCTCCATTGCTTCCTGCCGCGTCTTGTACAGCACCTTCGAATGTGCCAACACCTCATTGCAGCGCTTTCTGTACTGCTCATCGGCTTTTTTATCCACTTCTTCTGCATGCTCTTTTTCCAGCATATGAAACATTCTGATTTCCTCCTTTTTCAAAGAACCTTAATGAAATCCCCCTGACTGCGCACCCACATCTGGATGCCCGTGCCAAACACCTCGGCTTCCACGATCCAGCCCTTTTCCGTCACCTGCAAAACCTTTGCGGTGGGCAGTCGGTCAAGCACCGATTCCAGACTCGGCCCGGTGTACTCGAACCGAATCGTCTGTAACTCACCGCCGTACATGAACTGGATGCGCTTGCGCATCTCGCCCTCCTGAAAGCGGTCGGTATACCGCTGGGCAAAGTGTCGGTCGAGGGTCTTATAGTTCTGGATGCGGTCGATGCGGTAAATGGTGGGGGAGTTATCCTGCGGGTTCTGGAAATGCTTATCCTTGTCGATGCCTTCGATGAACGCCGCCAGATAGAAATAATACTCGCTGAACAGGATGCCAACCGGCTCAATGGTGCGCACACGGGTCTCGCCGTCATGGGTGCGGCAGTAGGTAATTTCCATAACGTTGTGATTTTCTACTGCCGTGCCGATTTCCCACAGGCTCTCGATAAACTTCCGGCCATGCTGCGGCTCAACGTAATGGAAGCGCTCATTGCTGATGAGGTCTTTGACCTGATTCAACCGGTCCAGCGGTGTACAGGCCAGGATCAGCTTGTCCAGAATGGGGAACATTTCCTCCTTGACCATGGAGCGGCTTTCCAGCAAAATCTTGCACACTGCCAGAATTTCGCTGCTGGTGAGGAAGCGGGAAAGCGTATCATCCAGCAGATAGCCGCCCTTTGCGGAGTTGTATAAAATCTCCCGGCGCGGCTCGCTGTCTGCAAAATGATTGCGCAGGGTGTCAAGGTCGCGCTGGATGGTTTTCTCACTGACACCGAAGCGATCAGCCGTTTGCTGTTTGTTCAGCACACCGCCCTGTACCAGCACCTGTTGGATATAGAGTATACGGTCCAATCTACTATTACGCACAGTTCATTCTCCTTCTCTGCTCATTGTAACACAACACCACTATCACTGCAATTCTTTGTGTGAAGTTTTGTTGTTTCACGGAATTACAAAAAAATTTTTGTCTCTTTTGCACAACCACAGTATACAAAAAAAGATGGACAGACAGCCTGTCCATCTCCTAAAAAGTCAAGGTAGACTATTCTTAAATTGCCAACCTCTTTTGAACCGATAGGCACTGTTCATCAGCTCGTCTGTGATGGTGTAAAGTGCCCGGCGTGGCGAACCATATCCACCTATCAACCCAATCACAATTGCAAGATTCAGCACAAATGCAATGCTCAACAGTACCATCAAAAATTTTTTCATACGCTCTTCTCCTTCTTTATTATGATTCCATCACTTTTCTGCCCCCATTATACAGATTGGGCTGGACGGTATGGTTGTCCATCCTACACATACCACAAAAAAGGAACACGGCATTCTCATTTTGAATGTACCGTGTTCCTTCTGTCCGCCTTTGTAGCGCTTCTTCTACATAAAAGTCAATCCTTCATTTCAGCATCCTCCCGAATCTGCCTCTTATACTTATAATAGGTATTCCTGGCAAGACCTGTGAGTTTCATGCACTCGGCATCGTCAAGTGTGCCGCCAAAGGTCTTGCAGTGGGTGCGGATAATCTGCTTGGCTGCTTTGGACTTTTTGGTTTCAAAGCCAATGCCTTTCTTACGGCCAACCTGCTTGCCGTTCAGCCGGGCGGTCAAAAGGCCCTCACGGGTGCGCTGGTGCAGATCGGCAACTTCTTTTTCGGACTGCTCAAAGGCCAGCTTGATCTGCTCCTTTGCCAAGGCCATCAGATACTCGTTGATGCCCTTTAAGATGAAGTCCACGTTTGTCCCTGTCATGGCAATGCTGCCGGACAGGGCTTTTTTGTAGGTCTCGGTGTCGATGTGGTGCTCTTTCAAGAACACCAGCCGGATGCCCTTATGGTAGAGGTCTTCGTACAGAGCAAAACCCTCTTCTGCATTTCTGGACATCCGGGACACTGAATCGAACACCACCGTATCCCCGGATTTCAGAATCCGATAGAGCTTCAGCCATTCCGGGCGAAAGATGGACGTGCCGGTGTAGGCTTCCTGCACGATATGGGCAGTCGGGTACGCGGCCTTGATGTTGCGGATCTGACGGTCAATGCTCTGCTTTGCCGTAGAGATTCGGCAATAGCCATAGATGTTCATGCGTCTCCTTTCTGGCTCAAAGATAACGAGCGACATTTTTAAGACTGTGTTTTGCACCTTGAAATGGTCTGAAAACGGCTGATTTTAATACAAAACAGAATATACGGTATTTTTAATACAGTTTTAGTGGGCATGGGCAGTCATAAAATCAGAAATGGTAGTGCACGGTTTGTGATTGGCGGTGTCCTCGCCATCCAAAGGAGCGTAGTTCCAGTCGGTGTCCTCGTCAATATATCGCCGCCCATCATCCGGCAGTTCCAGCGGTTCCGCAAGGATGATGGTGCCCCAGTGGT
>ENA-ORNW01001130-ORNW01001130.1-human-gut-metagenome-genome-assembly--contig:-NODE-1130-length-21736-cov-3.820488_pt1 | contig 21736 bp, 20 predicted proteins | sample MGYA00242121_ERZ509034 | MGnify/ENA primary metagenome ERZ509034 (study PRJEB26280, sample SAMEA2338689) | human gut metagenome | biome: human gut; feature: human-associated habitat; material: faeces... | reverse complement strand
CTCTTCTTTCTTTTACCCATACATGCTTATGCTCATAATTAAATCTTGGATCAAATGTTCCATTTATTAAATCAGCAAGAGTTTCAACCATTGAATCAGTTAACAATGGACCTTTGAATCTTACTTCGAGTTGAGCAAGTTGTGGTGTAGGTTCTGATAATGGAGTTATTCCATCTAAAAGTGGTGATGTATTTTCAGCCATATTTTAATATTTAATTTAACTTATGAATTATAAAAATAGGGAGATACAAATATTATTGTATCTCCCTTATATATAAATCATGAAAACAATTATTTTATTGATTTATACCATTTAGTCATTTTTTGAATCAATTCTTTAAATGATAAAAATTCATCAGGAATAAAGGAATTATATTTTATAAAGTTTGTTTCTCCTTCATATTCTTTAAATTCTTTATCAAGTGATTTAATTAAATCAATAATATATTTAAGTTGTTCTTTTGGATTTGTAGTTCTTATTGTATTAGTTGAACTATTAATTATTTCATCTATTAAATAAAGTTCCAACCAATTTCTTAAACCAAATAAATATTCATCAAAAGAATCATTAAATGGATATTCATAAGTATTTAATGAATCATCCCAATTATTACTAACTCTTTTTCAATTATAAAATATGGAATGTATCAAAGAAATAATAGTTTCTTTTTAATATTCTTTTTGATATTCATTTAAAAAGTTTAAATAAAACTTTTTCAATTCTTTAGTGGTTTGTTCAACAGTATCATTAAATGGATATGATATTATAATATCATAATTTGGAACATTTTTAAGCAATTTTGAAAGTTCATCAAATTTCTTAATGTATTCTTCAAAATAATTTAAATATGTTTGATTGGTACTAATTTCAATAAATTTATAATAATATGGTGATTTGATTAAATCTTTAAAACAATCAAATTTAAATTGATTAATACACCATTTATTTATTTTTTTATGTAATTCATCAAAAGTTACATCAAATGGATAATTATCCAAACTATTAAAAATATCATTAATTTTTATGTTATCAATAACATATTGAGATAAAAGTAATGATAAATTTGTAATATCTAACAATACATTTTTAATTTGAGTATAATCAATTTCATTTACATTATTTATATCAAATTTTGGTAACATATAATTATCAATAAGATTATTGTTGAAATTACCAGTAATAATCATATCAAGTAAATAATTGATAAATAAACTTTGATATTCAATTTTATCTTCTTCTGTAATTTCTTTCGTTACAACATTATCTGCAAGATTTTGTCCTGCAATTTCTACTTCATCTAAATAATATTCTGGTTCATCAACATGAACTTCATATTCATCTAATGATTTTTCGATAGCTAAATCAAGAACAGGAATATTATTCTTTTGAAATAATGGAATAATATTAGTATCGATAATAGCTTTTATTTTATCTGAACCAGTTAAATCAGATTTTATAAAATCATAGTATTTATCAATATTATTTTCAGTAAATAATGAATTTAATATTTTATCATAAATTTCTGGATTTTTTAAACCATTTAAAATTGGTTTTAATTCAATAGCCTTATAATTATAAAATTTTTGATTTGTAAGTCTTTTAATGGAATTACTTTCCAGAATATAATTTTTAAGAAATTCAAGCATATTTTCCGGAAGTTCCTTAGTTTTTACTTTGGTTACTTTTTGCCATTCATCTAAGTAGTCAAAAATATTTGAAATTTTAATATTTTTCATATCAATATTGTATTAAAAATTAATCAACAAAAATAACTATAATATATACAATTATTTCTGTTGATTAATTTTGTATTTTAAGGTATTCAAAATTAAGCATATTCCTCCATATAACTTTCTTGAATATTCATTTCAGTTAAATAAAGGTCTTCACATTGAGTATAAATTTCAGTATAATCTTCTATTGAAATATCCGTAACATTATTTCCAGTAACTTCAAATATTGCATCAGCAACAATATTTGATAAAGTATCTGGTTGTATTGTTGAATAATTTGCTGTCTGTAAACCAACAGTATCAACAATTATGTTTATTTCATCTTCAGATAATGATACTTTATTTTCATCAGCAATAAAATTTTCATCATTTAATTGTTGATTTGATATTTTAGCATCAATATCTTTTTGTATTCGAATAACTTTTTCGTTATCAAAATCTTCATCAAGAATATCAGAAATTTTTGTAACAAGTTCATTGAATTGTTTTGTATTCTTTTTCGGTAAAGCTTTTATAATTTCTGATAATTCTTTTTTCGAATAATCAAAAACTTTATTATTTGTTAACCAATTCAAATTAGTTAAACAAATATATACAAGTTCATAAGAATTAAAATTCCTAACATCTTCTTCAATTGTTCTTACAAATACTGGTTTTAATTTTTTCAATCTTTTTAAGAACAAAGGTATATTTTTACCAATATTGGTTACTTTTAATTTTCCCATAATTTCAAAAATTAAAGGGAAATCTCAGAATTAATTCTGAGATTTCCACATAAGAATTTGATTAAAGCATCTTCAGAATTTGACTTATTGAATTACTTCCAGCTAAAGAAGTATCTTCAAGTTCATCAATTCCTTCTTCAGGTTCATCTCCGAGTTCATCTGTAAGTTCTTCAAGAGTTTCAGATTCTTCTTCAACGGTTACAGGAGTTTCAACAAATGAAGCATCATCCATAACATCCGTTTCATCACTATCAATTTCATTGATAATATTATCGATTGACAAATTGTTATCAGAATCATCTACAACTTCTTGATTTTCGATTTCATCAATAACTTCATCAATAGATACTGTATCGTTAGACATTGCATCTAATTCATCAGCACCTGTTTCTTCGTCATTAATTGTTTCTTCAATGATTTGTTTGGCATTTGTCGGATTGATAATCTGGCTTTGAATTGCTGATTGAACAGCTACTTGAGTCGGCATTCCTTCAGCAATTTCTTCGATAACTTGTTGACGGATTTGTTCTTTTTGTTGCGGAGCAATATTTAATTTAGCAAGAGCATTCTTCAAAGATTCTTTGATACTCATACCTTTTGCATTATTTGCTTCCATAGCCGCATTAACTTCAGCAATCAATTTAGCTTTGTTTTTAATTTCAGACAAACCGAACCCTTGTTGAAGAATTGCAATTCTACTTCTGATAGCTAAAATTTTCTTCTTGTTTTCTTTGATACGAAAACGAAGATTTGCTTTGATTTTTGCAGATGGAGCATTCTCCATAGCATTCAACAACTCAACATTTTTGTCATTGAGTGCTTTTGCTTGTTTACGAAGAACTTTTACACGAGCAGCTTTAGCAGCATTAAGTGTCATCGGTTTTTCACCCAAAACAAGAGCTGTAATTTCCGGATTGTTGATTTTTTTCAACAACAATTTTGCTGTACGTTCGTCTTTGTTTTTGATTGCTTCAACAGCCATTTCGTACAATTTCTTGTCAGCAACACTCAAACTACGAATCAATTTACGATTTGCAGAATCATATTTCTTGAAGTTAGAAATTGCAGTTTTTTGGTCGGTTGTATCAAATCCAAGAGCTTTTCCAAATTGATTGAATTGTTGAAGAGCTGCATCTGCTTTTATACCTGTGTTTTCAAGTTCTGCATTCATTTCAGCAATTTTCTTCAGTTTGTACTGAGCTTTCTTCTTTATTTCAGCAAGAATCTTGGTACGAGTACGACGAACATATTTCCGTTTGTTTACTTTTTCCTTAGCTTTTGCGACACGAAGTTCAGCAGGACGAACAATTGAATCTGCCCAATAAACATTAATATAGAAACATCCAGGAATACGATATTCTTTCTTCAAAGCTTTCGTATATTCCATAACGATTGATTTACCTCCAACTAAATCTGTTGCATTATCACCAGAGGTTTTGTCATCAGGAATACATACAAAAGTGATTACGTTATTGTTTACATTGAAATTTTCCATATCCTTTTCGGATAAAGATTCCATGAATGCTTGAGTATCCATCGGAGCCTTGTTGGTAAATTCTTTGTAATTTTTGTAACCCTTAATCAAGAATCCCGGAGCTTTCTTCAAACCTTTTGCGCCTTTTTTAAAAAACTTGGTAGACCATAAAATCGTTGCCAATTTAGCAATGATGTCAAAACGAGAAGCAATTTGCTTCAATACTACCATCGGAATACCATGACCAGCTAATACCGGTCTCGGAGAAGCTTTCAATGCTTCTGACACTTGTTGAACAAATTCTTTTTTTGTCATTTTTTGAAAAAATTAAAAAGTTAACTTACTGATAGTTCCAAAATGCTTTCTTCTCCCCTTTCGAGTTAAGCTTCGATATTCCTCAATCTCTCGAGAACTTCATGAGTTCAATCAGTGAAACTTGGTACAAAAGACTTACATTAAACATATCAGACCTGAATTTTTCAGGATTTTTTATTTATTATTTATTATTTTAAAATTCAAATAATTTTTGATTTACTTTGTCCAAGGACCAAAATCATATCTATCTGTGAACATATTTACATTATCTTCATAATCTTCTAAATCATCTTTAAATTGTTCTTCAATGAATGTATTAAATTCATCTCTATCATTGAAATTATTTAAAATTGAATTTAAAAGATAACAATATGTTGGATTTTGATAAAGTTCATCAACATCAAAAATCATTCTATGAAGATAATTTTCTACAGATGCTTGAAAAAAGTCTGATGAATCTTTTTTTGAAAAAGTATATTCTTCATCATCTACAGTAATTTTTTCATAATTTACATGTATTTCATTAAATAATCTTTGTAAAACTTCTATTATATATGAAATTTGTTCTTGATTATTTATTGGAATTGATGGATATATATATTTTGAATTAAATGTATAAGATTCACTTCTTTTCATATAACCATTTACAATTTCTTCTGGTAAGAATGATTCTTCAACATTTCCAAATATTTCTTTATCGAAATCAATTAATTTTCTTCCACCAACAACTAATGTTTTACCACCTGCGGCAAAAACTAAAACATTTGTAGACATTCCACGTAATTTTAATAATGCTGGTAAAATTGTTTTTAAATCTTTTGAAGTTCTTTTTACTGAAATAGTGGTATCTTTAATAACAACAACAACTTTATTTTCTCATATCTTTAATTTTTTGATATTTTTATAATTGATTTCCATTAGTTTCAACAGGTACAACTTTTAAAGGTCTATTTAATCTTGCATTTGTTCCAGCAGTATTACTTCCAATTTCAACTAATTTATTTACAGCTTGTGCAAGTAAATCAGCAACACTTCTAAAATCATTTCCATCAGATTCTTGTTTAGATGGAGCTACAAGTTTTTCAACACTTTTACTTGTTGATTCAGCACTTTGAGCAATTTTACTTGTTGATTCTTGTTGAACTTGAATAAGTCCCATAAGTTCTTTAAGTTGTTCAACAGTTTCTTTTAGATTTTCACCATTATTTTTTTCAACCAATAATTTAACATTTCTTTCAAATGCTGTTGCTTTCTCAATATCAATAGTATTTATTGCTTTTGCAATATCAGTAAATTGAGTTTTTAATGTTGTTAAGTTATTGTTAATTTTTTCCCATTTAGCATCATCAGTAAGATTATTGATAATATTTGATAACATCTTATCAAGTGTATTGAATTTTTCAGAATCAATATTATCATCAAATGCTTCCAAAAATTTTGCAATATTTTTACTTGCATTTGAATATTTCTTATCATCAACATTACTAAGAGCAATAAGATTTGAAATAATAGTTCCAACAATTGATGTAAATGCTAAATTAAATGTTGCAAGTTTAGCTACATCTTGGAACATTTCAAGTGTTGCAACTTTTGATACAAATTCAGATATTGGTAAAAATGCTTCACCAATTTTCTTGATACGATTTACACCACTATTTTTATCTGTTCCAAACCAACCACCTGCAAATGGATTCATTACTTTAACTCCATTAAAATTCCATTCTTTATCATTAGATGAAATAATAGCAAGAGGTATCATTAATGATTGAAGTAATTTTCCAATACCAGCACCAACAGCAGCAAGTTCTTCAGGTCCAATTTTCTTTTGTGCAACTAATACAAGTTTACCATCTTTTACATCATAAACTCCATAAGTCATTGTAGCAAAAGCATGAACAACATCAACTAAATCACCAGCAACACCAACAAGTTTTGATAATGCTTTAAGTCCTTTATCAGCATTTTTTAATCCTGTTTCTGATTCATTAATTGCTGCAACTGATTTGGTAATAAATTCATTTAATAAATAAGTGAAATTATCCATTGCTCCAGCTGGCATTTCAAGTTCTCCAATTTTCTTGAATAATACAGCAGCAAGATATGATGAACCAAGTAATGGTAATAATAATCCAGCTTTAATTCCGTTTTTCGTTAATTGAATTATTGAAAGGTTATTATATGATTTTGATAATTCTTTCAATAAACCACCAAAAGTAACAATCTTATCAGGTTGAGTATCAATAGCTCCAATAGCAGCAAATAATGCAGCAGCAATAAGTGCTGAAGTAATTACTGGTAACATTAAAATAGAAGTAGCTGCAGCCGGTATTGCTTTGAGAGCAACACTCATATAAGCATCAGCAATAGAAATAAGTCCTGTTTTGAACTTATCCATATTATCAGTATTTATTGGTAATACCGAAATAACTGTTAACAATAATGTTGTAAGAAGTGCTGATATAACAACTGGTAACATTAATGTTGCTCCAATCATTGCAGGTATTGCTTTCAAAGATACACTAACATAAGCATCTGCAAGTAATGTTAATCCCAATTTAAAGTTTTCAAAAGTATTTGGATTAATTTCCATTTTAGATATTAACCAAAATACTCCAGCCATTATAAGTGACATAACTGCAACTGGTAACATTAATGTTGCTCCAACAACAGCAAGTAAAGCATATCCAGTAATCTTAAATATTCCCATACAAAGACTACCCATTGCTGATACAAAATTATCTATTTTTTCTTTATCAATTGAAAGTTCCCCAATTTTTTGTAAAGCAAATCCAAACAATAATAATGATACACCAAGACCAACTAATACTCCAACACCAATAAATATTGCGGTGCTTGCAGCAGCTAATATTGTACAAAGAACTACCATACCACCAACAATTCCTATAAACATTAAGAATATTGGTAATGTAATTCCTGAGTGTCCAATAATAAATAATGCTCCAGCAAGTAATATTAAAGCTCCTGATAATAATCCAAATCGAAATAATTGTTTTTCTGTAGGTATTGCTTTTTTGAGTACTATCATCATTGCAATTAAAGCTCCAAGAGATAATATTGCTTTAATTATTCCAGACCATGGAACTAATGCAAATACAAGTAAACTCATTGATAAAACAACCATACCAATAGCAAATCCAGTTAATACTGGAGGAGCTCCTTTAGTTGTTTTGAATATACCAAGATTTGTTTTAGATTGTTTTACTTCATTTGCTGAATATAACCATTTAAGTATAAGACCAAGAGCTCCAATAAATATAATTAATTTAATCATTGGAACAAATGAAATTAAACCAAAAATTGTTAAAGCAAATGCAATAAATAATAATCCAGCACCAAAATTCATTAACATCGGAGAACCATTAAGTTTACCTCCAATAGTTATTTTACTTTGTCTTGTTCCATGAAATATCATCATAACAATTCCAAGAGCTGCAACAAATCCCAAAAATGTACCTAATGTACTCCAAGAAACTGTACTGAATAATATTAAAGCACCAGCTAAAAACATTAATCCAGTACCAATATAAAATATTCCTTTCGTTATATCTAAGAAAACTCCAGAAAATCCTTTACCTTTTCCACCTGTTTTTATTTTTTGAACTTTATTGGCGGTATTCATTAATTGATTACCTAATAATTTTACAGTAATAACTAATGCCGTAAATACGACAAGAAATTTCCAAATACTATCATAAGGAATAAAGTTGAATAATAACAAACTCGCACTTAAAATAGTAAACCATTTTATGAAATTTTTGAGACTTGTTATCAATTCTTTATTACCTGCAAAAGCTTTTGAAAGTCCCCAAATAAATCCAACAATAACACTTGTACCAAGAATAAAGAATGGTGATATTACAACTAAACTGAAAAATATTATTGATAATGAAAGTCTGGAAAATATTCTCGATAATGGAAATAATCTAAAAGCAAGCATTTTCAATGCAGTTCCTACAATAGCTAATTGCATTGAAAAGTTCCTAATTCTTTTACCTTCAACATTAATAAGTTTATCAAAGTTTTTATTGAATGATTCAATTCTTCCAATAAAATCTTTATTTAATGCTTTATCAACATTTGAAATTCCTTGAGATATTTCTGTATAATCTATATGTGTTTGAACTGATTTTTGTTTCTTTTCAGATACTAAAGGTTTACCATCAAAACTAAATGATGATATTATACTTCGAATATTTTGTAATTCTCCCTTTATATTATTGAGTAATCCATTTGTAACTGTAATCATTGTCGAAAAAGTCATGGATATAGTTTCAATAATATATGTAGATATTGTTTCAAAATCTGTTTTACCAAATGTTTTTAAGAAACTAACATCTTGAGATTGTGCTTTTTGTTTTGTTTGTTTTTCAATATAATTTTGTAACAAATCTTTAATAGTTTCAACATTTTCATTAAGTTTTTTAAATATGGAAAAATTAATAACTTGATTATTTGTTTCAATTGTTTCTGAAATAGGTTTTTCAGAATGTGTTATATTATCTAATAATAAATCAAATTTGGAATTAATTGTTTGAATATTTGATAATAAACGATTTTTATATACTGAAAGATTTTTTAATAAATAATTTTGAAGTTTTATTGCATTTGTAAAAAATGGTTTGGTATCATTTACAAAATTAGAAAAGTCTTCTTTGATAAGATTTATTAAAGAATTGCTTGATGTTTCATCTTTAGCAATACTCGACATAAAACTTACCATAGAATTAAGCCCCATTTCGGCTTGTGACTTTTCAATTTTCTTTGATTTCATATTTAAATCTTATTAAGACTTGTTCTTAATCTGCTCAGAATTGATTGAGTAATTACTCGAAGTTCTCCAAAAGAATCTAATAAATATTTATATTCTTGAGCAAATACTTCCCATTGTTGTAATTCAATATTAAATACAACAATTATTGCTTTTGTTACTGTTCCGAGTTTCCCATTAACAGTTAAATTAATAACCGCAGCTTGATTGGTATGTACATAAATAGTATATGAAACTCCTCTTCTACGAAAGGAGTTCATAAGTTTATCTATTGAAACATATAAATCAGTTATCTGTGATATATCAAAATTTGATATTTTCATATTTTTAATATTTTGATTTCAAACTTGCATCAACTGGTTTATCTGTTAAGAATTTGGTTGTTTCTTTAACATCTTCCCAATCAAAACTTCTATATATACATTTCTTTCCTTTTATAGAATATTCCAATTGAAACATATATGGTCTTGAATTATAATTACGTTGATTTCCTTCTTTTTTAAGAATTGTTTTTTCACGTTCTTGATAATCCCTATGGTCTTTTACAGCATATTTTTCATAATAATCTTGAGTAGTAATATAATCTTTACCTTTTCGTTTATCACCACCAATAATTTGTTGTGCTAAATATGTTAAAATAAAATAATCAACAAAATTTGTTTTACCAACAATTGCTTCAGCCCCATAACCTGCATCAATTTCTTTTGCAGTATCTTTTTGAGATAAAGTACCACCTAATTTAAGTCCAATTAAATCAGGAATATTATTTTCAACTTCATCTTCTTTAGCTTTATCAACCATTTCTGATATATCAATCAAAGCATTTTTGAGCTTATGATATGTTAATTTATGAAGCATATAAAATATTCGTTCATCTTCTTTTTCTTCGATACCCCATTCTTTATTATAATTTTGATTCAAAATATTAATAAGATTTTTTCTAAGGTATTCAATTGTAATTGGTACTTTTGATGTTATTTCTGCAGACCAACCACTATCAACACGATTTTGTAATGTTATTTTATAAGTTCCTGGAAGGTCACCATCAATAACATTAACCATCAACCATTGATTTTTTTCATGTTTTGAAATAATATCAAAAGAATATATTTGTTCTGTTTCTGTATCAACATATGGTTTTACTTTGTAATCAGATGTTTTTGTAACCATCAAAACTATTTCCATTAATGGATTATTTGCTTTTCGAAGTATAAATCTATTTTTCGATACTTCAAATCCATTAACATAAAATTGAGCAATACCATCACCGATAAATTCATTGAAATATTCTTGAGATTCAAATTCAGAACGATTTATTTCGAAAATAGTTTTTGCTCGAGATTCCTGCATATAAATCAATAAATTACCTGTTGATTTAAAATTTTCAGGAACTGATATAGCAATTCTTGTACCTTTATTTACTTTGAATTTTGTACTATCAGGTTTGAATACAATACTTATTGGACTTAATTTTAATGTTGAACCACGTAATTGTGTTTTATTTGTATTACCAATTACTCGAAAATCCATAATACGTGGAGCAATCAAACCATTAGTTTGCTTTTTAACATAAGAAGAAATAACATTAACAATATCTGGAATACCTTCTTTCTTTAAAGATACTTTTGTTTTACGATAACCTGATTTATCTTTTTTCTCAGATACTTTAATATCAAATGAATCCATTGACAAATCATCTGTCATTGGAACATCATTCATTGCATCTTCAACTTGGTCTTTTATTTCAAGAATATTAACATCCTCAGGAATTTCTTCAGAATTTGTAACATTAAGTTGTTGAATCAATTCTTCATTTTCAACTTTTTGTGTAGGAGTTAATTCAGAAATATCTTGAACTTTTGTTAATTGATTATTTACTTTTGATGCTTCTTCTTTTGTTTTTCTTTGATTAAATTCTCTTTCGAGTTTCTTTTTCTTTCTTAATTCAGCTCTTTTTCTTAATTCCTGAATTTTACGTTCTTGTTGATTTTTTTCAGCAACTTTTTGAATAGCTATTTGCTCAATTGAAGGAGTTTCAACAATTACATTTGGTTCAATTATTTGTTGAACTGTAACATCATCAACTGGAACTTCAGAAATATCATCAATAACTGGTTCTTCAATATTTGTATTAATATTTAAATCATCTGTATTTGTATCATCAATTGAATTTAAAATATCTTCAACAGTTTGATTTGGTATATCTTCAGCAACTGGTATAGAATCTAAATCAAAAACAGGTTTTTTACCTTTCTTTTTAAGTTTAGGTATAATACTATCTGATTGAGTTTCTCCTGTTTTTAATTGTTGTAATTTTTTACCCAATCCAAGGTCATCTAAGATATTTTGATTCAATGGTTTCATATCTATATTTTTTTATATTTTCAAAACAATATTTCTTAATTATATATTGAATTTTTCTTTATATTATTTTTGAAATTAAAGGCCCAAGTATTTAAAACTTGGGCACTTTTATTGATGGAATACTTGGCATTTTCATTGATGATTTAGCACTTCTCATCATATTGTCAGCCATAGTTTTAGTATTATTTATTGGATTGGAATTTTCATCTGATTCACCATTATTATTCTGTTTATTTTCTTCTTCCAAAATTTCATTTAAAAATATCATTTTGTTATTAAATCTATAAAATTCAAGCTTATCTAAAACATTTTGATTTGTTCCGGTTTTATATTCTAACAAAACACAAGCCTTTTCATATTCTTTAATATCAATTTTTGATAATTTATAAATATCAATTAATGTTGGAAAATGAGTATCAGTACGTGAACCATTATAATAATCATCCAAATAATTCTTCAACACTTGATTCGTCGATAAACATACCTTTCCATCCTCCTGGAAATTTAATCTGAGCCTCCTCCTCAGACCCACAATCATGTGTAAAATAGATAGTTTCGTAATTATCCATTTTGAAGTTATTAGCCAAGATTACATAAGCTTCCAAAAGTTTACCATCTTTCTTAATATTGTTAAATTTATGTTTCAACTGTTCAATAGTTTCATGACCAGTTTCATATAAGAAATTAACAATCAATAAGAATTGTTTATCGAATACTTCCTTATCTTTTTTAACACCATCATTTCCTTGAGCTTTCTTATATGTATTAATCATATATCTGAAAACTCTTGATGCTGTATTTAATGTAGGTACGACAAATTTGATATTAACCAAACCTTCTTTTGTGGAAATATTTACATCAGCATTTCTACCATCATAACTTTCCAAGAATTTGTCAGTAATATCTTTATATCGTAATGATTTTGCTGTCAAATGAACTTCAACAGGTTCTTTACAGCTTACACACATTGTATTGTATGAAATGAATTTTCCTGGAAGATAATATTCTCGAAGCAAAAGTAAAAAGAACATTCTTTGACCATCGATAAGTTCTCCAGAAGAAACTCTATTTCCATTATTTGAATCAACAATAACAAAACATTTACGAATCAAATCCTCTATTGCCATCATAATAGCAATATTATCATTTTCGTCAATTGTTGAAAAATTAGCTACTTCTTTTGATTCAGGACAACGATAAAATATTCTCCATGATTCAGGATATAATTTACCTTCTTGTGGTAAATCTTTTCGTAATACTTCTTTATAACCATCAATAATTGATGGAGTGTTATCTTCTGAAATTGTTTTTTTATTTTCTTTTTTGATTTCTTCAGAATTAACAGTTTCTTCACCATCTATTCCTTTCTGTTGATTCTCAAGCTCTTCCAGTGTTTTTAATTTTTTTTCGTCCATATCTGTTTTATTATAATAATTATTATTGTTTGAATAATTTTTTCAATCCTTCTGGTAATTCTTCTTCAGATGATTTTTCAATTTTTTCTTCAGAATCCTCATTAAATATATGATTAATAAGTTTTTCTTCAGTTTCTGAAGGTACAACACCATAATATCTTTCCCAACGTTTTCTAAGATACATTCCAGGTTTACGAGAATTATCGTAAATATTTATACCTTCTTTTTCAAGCTCATTTAATACTTTAATAGCTTGGTCACGAAAAGTACGTATTTCTTCTTTGGTAACAATGATTTCACTTGGAGTTTCATCAAATGTTTCCAAAAAAGAAATACCTGTATTTTTCGGTTTATTCTTATCTAGTGGTTTTAACATAAGAAAAATAACATTATTATTGGAAATTATTTATTAAGATTCGATACTCAAACGAGGGTCATTAGTTACATCAGTTACCCAATCAACATTGAATGTTACCGTCAATTCAGCCATATCATGTGTTGCATAATCAGCAATCATATCAGGGAAATCATTCATCGGGAAACAGTTGTGACCAACACGTCTCCAATATAATGTACCATCACGATTAAATTTCTCAACAACAATACAAGCATTTGCATAATGTTTTTTGAGAGATTTTTCACCCGTTAATGGATTATATTTTTGACGAGACCAAGCAACCAAAGCATTATAAACTAAAGCTTTGGATTCACTATCCAAGAAATTATGAAAAGCAACCTCAACATCATAGTAAGTTTGTTTTTCATTTGAATCGTAACGGAATTTTACGATTTTATAACCTCCTTCAATAGTGTTACCAGCATATTCAATAAACAAACCATTAACAGATTTTACATATTCCGAAAGAAATGAGTAATCTCCAAGTTTGTCTTTTAATGATTCCAATAATACAAAGTGACAATTGAAATTACTTGGAACCATCGGTTCAAAGCGATTTACTGCCGCTGTACTATTAGTAACGTGTGGAAATTGAGCTACATCAGCCATATTTTTTGATTTTAAAAGTTTTACAAATTATATGAGTTCCAACCATTTTTATATTTATTGGTCTTACTCTGTTCTAAAATTATTCTTTCAGCTGTTCCAACTAATTCACGTACTTTCGTACAAAAGTTTCTAATATAAGGGCGAATCCTAAAATTAAATTCTGTTGAACAGTTTTGAACAATATTTATCATATCAACACATGATAAATAAGCTATCGGATAATTATACAAATCAATTTTGTTATAATCAATTTTGATTTCATCAAAAATTGTTTGAGGATGTCTATCGTATTGTGATATTTCTTCACATTTACAATTATTCAAACAAACTCTTGATTTTGCTTTTGATGATGAAATACAAGCAAAAAGATTTTTAACAGAATCTTGATATTCGGAATACTTTTTACGAGAAACAAAAGACATTACATCTCTCTTGTTTTCAACATAATTATGTATCAAACACATTAAATCAAAAACAAAAGTCTGAACATCGGGAATTACTTCAACAATTGTATTCCTATATTGGAACATAGGATTCAACCTATTTTGACAAATATCAAGTAATATTTGGTCATGATAATCTTGAGTTTTAGATTCAATATTTTGGTCATTCATTAATTCATTGATTTCATTTTCAATATAATTCATGATAACCTCATAAGTTCTACCTCCAATTGCATAACTAAGTCCCCAACGTTGATTATCTCTTGCTAATATATCTCGTAAACTTTCATATAAAGCAACATCTGATTTTATTTTTTCAGATTCACTTATATTTGTTGGTGCGCCAATAACACTATTAAAAATTTCAAGTACTTTACTACCATTACTGCAACAATCTTTACAATCTGTTGGAAGTTTTTCTTCGAATTTTTTATCTTTCAAAAGTAAAACATTAGCAACAATCTTAAGAAGATTTACTGTGTCTACTTGATTATTAGTTACACAGTTGTTTATTGCAACAATCATTTCATCTATCAAATTTTTCTTATCGTACATCGATAAATTATCGGATGAATTTTTGATTGCATTTATAAATGGTTCAAAAAAACTTTCAACAGTAATATTGTTTATTTTTACCAAACTTTCAAAGTTTTCATTTATTTGATTAAAATTCAAACCAGCAGCTTGAAAGATTTCAAATAAATTAGTTATTTGTTGTTTTGGTAATCCAGTCTTTTGGACCGCATTATTAATAATACGGTCCTTAGACGTGGATTGAAAAACAGATATTTCTGAAAAATTCTTCATAAATTATTTTAGTTAAGTGTCAAATCAAATACAACTTTATCCAAAGTATCAACAGCCATATATTCAACATGACAAAGTTTGATTTTTTGTTTTTGAATTTCAGTTGTATTGTTTGAAAGATTACATTGAACTATAGGATTTGCTTGAATTGCTCCAGCAAGAACCAAACCTTCCATAAAGTCAGTTACTTCTGTCTCTGTGGTTAAATAGTTATTATATGTACCTTTCTTGAAATATTCTGTTTTACTCATCCGATAAAGATTTTCTTTAATGTATGCAAGTAATTCAGAATTTGTAATTTGTTGTAATGATGTTTTACTTCTTTGACCAGTTAAATTTTGGAATATTGTAAATCCACCATTGAAATTAATAATTGGATTCATATTGAATTGCTCCATATATCCTCTTACAATATCATCAGGAGTAGGATTTTCAACACCATCAATATTATCAAGATAACCAGTTGTATTTGCTACAACATCAAATGCAAGTGTTTTATTATAGAAAGCATTTGAAACAATACCAGCAGGAACACCAATTATTTTATTATCTTTAGTTAAACCTGTACCAAAGAAGAAACACATATAGTCACCTGTAGTGAACTTTGTTAAAAAGTTCGTTGAATAATTCTTGTTACCACCTTCCGGAACATAACTCCAATCGAAAGACATTCCAGGCATTTGTTTAAACAAAGGATTTGTTGATTTTTCCAAATCTTCTTGGAAAGGTTCATTCAAAATACAACGAACAAAAGTGTTTGCTTCATCAAGAGATAAAGCTAATTGTCCAAATTGATATTTATATGATGCTTCAACATAAGATTTAAAACCATCAACTAAATAACGAAGACCTACAAATCCTTTCAAACCATTAGTAACACCTGCACTAATCATCATATCCAAAATTTCTTTTTGACGTGATGCAGTACCATTACAGAATTGTTCTTCACGAACTTTATAAGCACTTAAATTGAATGGATGTAATTTTCCATTAGTTTCTTCAACAAAAGGTTTTACTTTTGTTATGGAGTAATTACCTTCTGAACCATCAAATTGAACAGTTCCAGAAGTTCTTACTTTTACTTTAGTGTATGTAATTTGACGCATAATTTTTGATTTTTATTTTTTTTTAAGGGATTTTTTGTAAGAGGTTATTGGAATTTAATTCCCAATAACCTTTAAATTTAAGCAGCTACGAAATTAGCACCAATTGTTGCATTTTCAGTCAAATTAACTGTCAGCGGGTTTGCTGTTTTTTCAGTACCATCAACATCGAATTTTGTAAATACATAACCTTCATTCGGTGTTGCAGTAATTTTAACTTCCGTATTATACGGTAATTCCATACCATCAGTTACAGGAGTATTTTTAGCACCATAAGTAACTGCTATTGTTCCGTTAGTAGGTGTTGCCAAGTTAACGGTAACTTTTTTCTGAGTAAAAAGAACTTTAATTTCCATAAAAATCCCCATTTTATAGTTTAACTAATTTTTTATCAAGTTATTTATTGTATCATTGTTAAATCAATTTTATTAAATCAATAATAACATTTTCATTTAAAACAACCTTAATTGGATTTTCTCTTCTTGCACCACCATCAACTTCAAAAAATTCAAAAATATATCCAACATTTGGTGTTGCTTTAATTGTTACTTCTGTTCCTTCAATTAATTTCATTCCATCTATAACAGGAATATTCTCAGGACCATAAGTAACTTCAAGTTTTCCATTATTTGGTTGCTGTAGTTTTACTTCTATTTTTTTTTTCAGAAGACGGAGTAAACGTTCCAACAACAATTATATCTTGTGTCATATCAATTTCAAGAATATTTCCTGTCATTGTTTTGATTTCTCCATTAACTGTCAAAGTAAAATCTTGAGCATTTGCATTTGTCAATGTTAATTTTACTTTTTTGTTTTCAGTTACATATCCATCTTCAGGAAGAGGAGATTCTTCAGTATTATTAAGAACTGTTGCAACAAGACTATCACCTTCACCAGCTCCAACAACATTTAATTTAACTTCATATTGAGTTTCAACAACTACTCCTTCTTCAATAATTTCCATACCAACAATTTCAACCAAAGCACCATTCAATCCTTTGATTTTATCACCAACAGAAATTCCTTGTTCTTTAGCAATCAAAAATTCATTATCAGAAACTTTTTCAGTTCCATAAGTAACTTCAACAGCTTCAGGAATTGTTAAATCACTTGAAGAAACTGGTGGAAATTTAACAACAGCTTTTGTAATTTCTTTCGGAACAATATGTGATAACATATAAGGACTTACATTATCCTTAATTTTTCCAGCTTCATCATAATATGAACTTCCATCGAAATCAATTGTATTTTGGTCATCACTTTCCAAAACATCATCATTGATATAAGCAATCAAACCTGTTTCAGAATATAATTGATTTAATACTTGGTCGATAGAAATTACATCACCAGATTCAGCTTTAATATTCGGAATTAATGTACCAGTTACAACACGAGAATATCCTGATTCAGGAATTTGTGTAAGTTTCAAAAGATTTTCTTTAGTTAAATTGCCTTCAGCATCAAATAATTGACCATAATATTTGTTTGTTCCTACAATAGTCGGATTAAATGTATTATTGAAAATATATACATCTACGAAAGTATCTTTAAATAAAGCATCGAGATTTAATGCCGGATATTCATCAATATCAATTGTTTTTGCCGCAGTAAATATTGATTCATTACCAAGATTAGTTAATGTTGCATATTTATCTGAAGCTACAATAAAAACTGAAATATCATTATTACCAACATTGGCAATATTTAATAAATGTTCAGCAGTAAGTTTATCACAAATTTGTTGAGGTTTAATTACCCACAATGAATTAGTATTAAAACATTGAGTATATGGAATTTGTTTTTCCTCAACAACTGTAATACCAGCATCCAAACCAAGACTTCCAACTTCATCAGTATCAACAAATTTACGAAGATTCATTACAGCAATAGGACCTGCACTCAACATTTGTTCGGCAGTTTTCAAAGAGTAATTTCCACGTTTTTCCAAAATACGACTTGATTTACCAAATATCGTATTGAATCCAGCTACATTACCCTTAGCAAATGTTATTACACAGTTTACTGGACCTTTTGGAGAATTGATAAAAATCAAACGTAATTTATTTTCATTTTGTATTTCTTCAACCCCTGAATTATCACGAGTTATGAAATAAGTTCCAGCTGGTTTACCAGCAATTTGACGTAATAAAATGTCCATAAAATAAAATATTTAAGTTTTTATTTAATTGTTTCTTAGTTATTTATACTCTCTTGATTTTGTGATTTTTGTTTATTTCTTGCTTCAAGCATTTTTCTATATAATTGTTTATCACTATTAAATTGCGAATCACCAAAGTTTTTAGTTATTACTTCTTCACCATTTGGATTTTCTTGTTGTTCTAATTGTTGGTCACAAATAATATCTGCACGCATTTTCTTTAATATTGAAGGTACAGAACGATATGAATTTGAAAGTTCCTTTATTAATTTTAGATGTTGATTTATCAAATTGTTATAAGCTGCAATAATTGCATAATCTTCAGTCATTGTAGCATTAACTCTTCGAATTATATTATTTATCATTTGTTTATTAGCATCAACTAAAAATAATAAATCTGATAAATGTGATAATTGAAATTGTGCTGTTGTTTTAATTAAACTTTTATGAGCATCAGTTAATTCAACATCATTAAATTCAATAACAAATTTGGTTACTTTATCAATAAAAGTTTTTGCTTCTTTCTGATGTTTTGCTGAAACATCTTCAATATCAATTTCTTTATATTCAGCAATACCATATTGATTATTATGTTGTGAAGGAATTAATTGATTATCTTCGTAACTTGTTAATTGTAAGACTTCATTAACTTCTTCATTTGTTAAATCTCTTTCTTCTGAAGGGTCATAATCTTCAGTTTCAACAAGTTCAGTTTCAACACTTTCAGGATTCAATTTTGTTTCAAAATTATCATTATGTATTTCTTCATCAGGTAACATTTCAACAAGAGAATCACCAAGAACTTGTTTAATTGTATCTACTTCTGTTTCTGATATAATTTTTCTTTTTCCATCAGATTCAAAACTATTCCAACTTCCCGGATTATTATAACTTTTATGTGAATTTTCCATTATTATTGATTATTATGATTAACCCAAATTATTTTTATTCATTACTAAAATTGGATTACTATTATCTTCCATTATTTTATTGTTATCAACAAACAATTCAATATTAGTACAATAATATTTTCCACCATATAAAAATATATTTGATATTTGTGGTATTACAATTTCATTAAATATATATAAATCTTGAAACTCTAAATATTTTTGTTTATCTACAAGTTTATAAATTTGAATAGCACATTGTTTTAATTCCAAATTAAAATTAATTTCAATTCTATAAAATTCCTTTAATTCAAAATTATAATTAACTTCAAATGTTTCATTATTATGGAAAATTTTTAATTTACGTTTATCAATTTCAAAAGTTATTATTGGTAAATTATCATCATAAATTATATCAAATATTTCACCAGAAAATCGATTTAATAATACAAAATCAAAATTGAAATTAAAATTTTTATTTGGTAATAATTTAAATTTATTTTTTGATGTTAATTCTTTCAAATTATAGGTCATAGCTAATGTACGATTTTCTATGGTAGAAGCATCATACATCATTATTGGATATGAAGTACTATCTGGATTTACTTCAATAATTTCAAGACGTTTATTATAAAATTCTCTTTGATAATCAGTTTCTTTTAAACTAATAAGATGTGTTGAATCTTCGAGTTTATTTGTAAAATTCTGAGTAACTTTCTTTTTTTCTTCGATAGAATTTTTATCAATAATTTCAGAAGTATTTACAGTATCTTCTTTCATTTGATTAAATTCAGTAATTACTCTTTGTATATTTTCAGGTTTTGGTAATTCATCAATAGCTCCAATTCCATCTTTCATTTCTTGAGAAATACCACCAAATAATTCATCAGTTCTTTCTATTGATTTTTTGAGTTCATCACTCATAATTACACATTCATTTTCTTCATATTTTGCAAGAAATGTTTCCCACCAACCAATAACACCTAATAATCCATTTCTTGGTTGCATTGATGAAACTTTGTAAAGTTTACGTAATAATGGAAAATAAATTATATCATTTTCATTTGGAATTTTATTCTTACCAAAAGCTTGTTCAAATACTTCTGTTACAACATGAATCATAAAATCATCTTGTAACATAATATCCCAATCTGTAAATGTTTGTCTATCTTGTGGAATTTCATTATTAGGTATCATGATTTTAATTTTCTTAATATCAATAATACCTTTTAATACATGATTTGAAAATGTATGTAAAGTTTCGATAGGTTCAGTTCGAAAATAAATAATAGTATGACCATACATTTCTGTTAAAGAATTTAATTGGTCTTTCCATCTTCGAATTGTTTGATATTGATTATCATACAAATTCCATTTTGGGTATCGATAAGTTATATTATCAATTACTTTATATTTTATTTGGGATTCATCATCAAGATTATACCATTTAATTTCAAATTTTGTATTATAACCAATACCTTTTAATATAAATTCTTGTTGTTCAGTTTCGGTATTTTTTTTAACAAATAATGTTGATGCTTTATTTGTTTCAAGAATTTTTCTTATTAAATGTATTGATACGTAAATTTCTTTATCAACTGATTGTTGAACATCACTATCTTCATCATCACTTGGATTAATAAAGTCTTCAATTAATGTTGGATTGGACCAATTAATTTTATCATAAGAATAACTTAACTTTATTTGAAAAAAATTACTAATCCAATTTTCGATAACTAAATTTTCTTTATCAAAAAATGTAAATGATTTCTGAAGATACAAAATTATATCTTCTGATGTTATTTTTAAATTATGATTTCCAATTAATATTTTCATATCATTACATATAATATAAATATTTATTAAATCTGATATTGATAATATTTATCTATTTGTTCTTCAAGGAATCCAGAATCTCTACTCCAGATTTAAGAGATAAATTTATTAGATGTGCTGAAAGCTTTGATTTAAGCGCTGAAAAAATTGGTGGAGGTGGTAATAGTGGAGTTAAAAATCAGGTTAAACTTATGGTTAGTAATTTACCAAGTCATACTCATAGTATTAATTTTAAAACAACAACATCTATTAATTTTAGTAGTACAAATAAAAGTATAACAACAGATTCAGGGGGAAGTCATAGGCATGCTTTTAATAGTCAACGAATAGCTAGAAATAGAAATACAAGAAAAGGTATTATTGGGACTGAAAAATACAATCCACCTGATGGTGAAGATAAAAGTATTTCTAAAAATGGTTCAAGTCATACTCATACATTTAATTCAAGAAATTTTGGTAATATTACTGGAGTTGAATTAACAATAAATGGAGCAACTGAAAAAATTGGTGATGGTCAATTATTTTCTATTGAACCTGAATATTATACTTTAATGTTTATAATGAAGATTAGAAACAATTAATATTCAAATTGATAATATTAAAAATCCTGGAATTTAAATTCCAGGATTTTCTTTTAATTATTTCGAATTTTCATTATAAACATTAAAGCATAATAT